>Ga0316207_10000250_pt1 | contig 102807 bp, 99 predicted proteins | sample 6weekpyrite_MG_FD_204943 | JGI IMG/M metagenome (GOLD analysis project Ga0316207, IMG submission 204943) | Microbial mat bacterial communities from mineral coupon in-situ incubated in ocean water Damariscotta River, Maine, United States -... | ecosystem: Environmental > Aquatic > Marine >...
CATTAGCATGAATGCCCCCTACTTTCGCAGCAGCAAGAAAGATGTACTCAGGTCGTTCCTGTCCGAAAAACTCACGAACTGACTGCTGACAGGTAAGATCCAGTTCCTGGTGAGTTCGCGTAATCAGATTTTCAAAACCACGCTTCTTAAGAGAGCGACAGATAGCACTACCTACCAGTCCCCGATGGCCAGCTACATATATTTTGGAGTCGTAAGTCATTCGTCTTAAGTCATTAGTCATTGACGTCGACGCCTATCCTCAAACACACTTTTTCTATTTTCAACTCACACCTCAAAACTCACGACTTATGACCTACGACTTACGACTCTAAATACTTCATCAACCCCGTCAACATCACTGAGATCTCTTCAGTCTCTCGAATCCAACTTGCAACTTTATCATCAGGGATATAGCCAATTTCGCCACCAATATAAACCTGCGTTCTTAACTCAGCACACGAACCTTTTGCATAGTTAAGAAAATTCCTTTTATCTCTGTCAGTAGCCCTTCCAAAACCTTCTGCAATATTACTCGGAACGGAAAGACCAGACCTCGTAATCTGATCTCTGAATCCAAAATCCCGAAGTTCTGACAGTTCCTTATAAATCGAAATCGATAACTTTGCAGATCGCTTACAGACATCCATGTCTTCGAATCTCACGTTTACTCCTTTTAAAAAGTCTGGAGTCGTTAGTCATCAGTCAGAAGTCAGAAGTCAGAAGTCAGAAGTCAGAAGTCAGAAGTCAGAAGTCAGAAGTCAGAAGTCAAGAGATTAACAACTTACGACATTCGAATTACAACTTATTATTTATGACTCACAATTCATGACTTATGACTTAAAACTTCCGACTCACGACTCACGACTCAAAAAACTTCCGACTTACGATCTTTGACTTCTCTATTCATTGTAAGAGTAGGTTTTATACCCTTCACGCCGACAGAGCTCATCACGCTCGGCCATCTTGAGGTCTTCCCTCACCATCTCTGCAACAAGCTCTTTAAAAGTGATTTTCGGCACCCATCCAAGCTCTCGCTTCGCCTTGCCGGGATCTCCGAGCAGTGTTTCAACCTCAGTCGGTCTAAAATATCGTGGATCTACTTCAACAATACAGTTACCAGACTCTTCATCATAACCCTTTTCATCCACACCACCTCCTTCCCAACGGATTTTCTGGCCAAGCTCATGGGCCGCAGCATCGACAAAATCACGCACAGAGTATTGCTCACCAGTCGCTATTACAAAATCCTGCGGCGCTTCCTGTTGTAGCATTAGCCACTGCATCTCGACATAATCGCGCGCATGCCCCCAGTCACGCTTAGCATCCAGATTTCCAAGAAAAAGCTTATTCTGCAGCCCCAGTTTGATGCGCGCCATCGCACGTGTGATCTTACGTGTAACAAAAGTCTCACCACGTATTGGGGATTCGTGATTAAAAAGCACGCCATTACAGGCATAGATACCATATGCCTCGCGGTAGTTGACCGTGATCCAGTATGCGTACAATTTAGCTACGGCATAAGGCGAACGTGGATAAAATGGCGTGGTCTCAGTCTGGGGAATCTCCTGTACCTTACCGTATAATTCTGAAGTTGAGGCTTGATAGAATTTAGTTTTCTTTTCAAGGCCGAGAATTCGTATTGCTTCCAATATACGGAGCGTACCCAGTGCATCACTATTGGCTGTATATTCTGGGGATTCGAATGAAACGGCAACATGACTTTGAGCTGCCAGATTATAGATCTCATCGGGCTGAATTTCCTGAATCACACGAATCAAGTTTGTCGAATCAGTCAGATCACCATAATGCAGGATTAGCTTACGATTTGTTTCATGTGGGTCCTGGTACAGGTGATCGATACGATCTGTATTAAAAAGTGATGAGCGGCGTTTCAGACCATGGACTTCATAGCCCTTTTCCAGGAGCAGCTCGGCCAGATACGCTCCATCCTGCCCTGTCACACCGGTAATTAACGCTTTTTTCAATCCACCACTCCCAGTAAAAAACTTATTATATACAACTTCTTAGATCATGCTCAAATGCTGTTAAAACAGCATTTTGGCTCAGATTATTTACAGCATATTCACGGCCAGCCATTCCTAAACTACGGCATGACTCTGAGTCTGCAACGAGCTCTTTTAAAGCTCTTACAAAAGCCATGCTATCGTCCGGCGGAACGACTTTACCTGCCCTTTGCACGATCTCCGCAATTTGTGTCCCTTTATTTGCCGTGGCGATAATAGGCCTACCAGTTGCCATCATACCAGTAAGTTTTGAAGGCAACACTAGGTCTTCGGCATCAGCACGCTGCGGGAGCAAATGAACATCAGCAAGCCCTAATAGCTCATTAAGATCCTCGAGAGGCTGCAGCGGCAACCAGTGTATATTCGCAATGTTTTCGGCAAGCTTTTTCAATCTAGAATGAGCCGCCCCCTCTCCACATAACACGAACTGAAACCTTTGGTCGTCATTTAACAATGACGCAGCTTCAATCACCACTTCTAAGCCTTGTTTCTCCCCCATGTTTCCAGAATATAGTGCAACAAAAGAGCCAAGTTTAAGACCGAGCATCTGTCGATACTTACTAGTACTCACTAATGGATAAATTTTTTCTGTATCAACCCAATTTGGGAAATAGATACTCTTATTTTTATCAACACCTTTTAATTCTAACCGCTTCAGCATACTAGGTGAAATGGTTGAAACTCTATCAAACCTTGCTGTTACTAGCCTTTCAAAAAAACCCACTACTCCTTTTAAGCGACGGGGCAGTAAACCCAAATCAAAAGCAGCATCCACCTCAAAGTCCTGTATATGCAACCAACACTTAGCACGTGACATACGCGCAAAAACCCAGGCTAGTGGTGCACAAAAAAAAGGTGGCTCCACTACAAGAATCACATCAGGGCGTCGAAACCCCTGAACAACTAATATAAGAAAGCTTGAGATCGCAAAGCTGAGTAGATGAATTATACGATTAAAGCCTGACGGGATTCTTGGCACCCACAAGGGACAGCGCCATACGCTCACTCCTTCAATACTTTCATACTGATATTTCACCCCTGAATAGCCATCAGCTACTGTCCATCTAGGATAATATGGAGGTGCGGTTACAACGCATACATCATGGCCTTTACGTACCAGCCAAGCAGCCATCTCGCCGTTGTACTTTCCAATACCTGTAAGTTCTGGTGCATAATTGATAGAAAGCACAAGTATTCTCAACTTTTACTCCTTAAAATCCCAGCCACTATTAACAAAAAGGAAGTCTCCCTGCACAGCTAGCCCAGATTTATCATAGCTCATATTGTAAACACCATTTAGCAGAAAGCCCTCATTTGCTAAATAATCTACAATATCACTAACTAGTGCCTGTCCCTCATAAAGCTCTACAAAGGAACACTCAATATATATAAAGCCAAACTCTTTTAATAAAGGTTGACTCCCTTTCAATACACTTAATTCGAACCCTTGAACGTCGATCTTTAATAGAGACCTTCCAGTTAACTTATCGGTTGATATAACCGATTTTAAGGTCGACATTGTTACATTATCAATATAATCTTCCTCGGTCCCAGGAAATAGATTCGATTGTTTTTCTGAGATTGGGAGCAAAGACGACGAGTCATCACTTTTAGACACATGCATTGCGATGCTTTCATTACACTCTCCTACTGCACAAGTATATAGGTGAGTATTCGTATCCCCATCAAAAATTTTAGAAAATATTTTAGCTGGATTAGAAAGCGGCTCGAATGCATAAATTATTGCGCCCGGAATAACTCCACGTATGAGAAGAGAAAACTGCCCTTTATTAGCACCGACATCTACAACAACATCAAGAGAGAGCGATCTTAAGAGCTGCTGGTGCTCAATAGCCGCACCAACCCCCTTAAATAGAGCTCTAGCCCATACCTTATTCTGAAGCAGAAGTACCGCCTTTCTTAACTTCCGGAAATTCACATTAAGCCACCATTTAGTTCTTATCTGACATTCGCACAGCTAATGTTTTTATATGGTGCACCATGCCATAATAAACGAAAAGAAGTAATACCATTGATATCCCGAAATTGAGCGTCTTGTAGACTGGCTGAAAGAGTGAAATCGTGAACATCGTGCATATATATAGGCTAACTGATAGCAACCGTATATTATATTTCACACTCATTCTGGCGACTAGAAATAATCGCTTAAGAAACCAGAACAAATAAATAAGAAAAAATAGCAGTCCAATAACTCCAGTTTTTAACACAATAAAAGTTAGCAGCGAATGAGTATACCTTGCCTCTCCATGAAGAACTGGATTCTCATATAAGCCACCCCACCCAATGCCAAATAACACATTGCTTGGCACCTCAAATAATTTATTAAAAACAGCAATCAGCTCAATAATCTTCCCATTGGCACCGTGAATAGTAGTCTTCTCAACAATAAGTAAAACTGATCCTAAAAGAATATCCCCAAAAAAAACCAGCATACCTACCGCAAGACATGCCACATATCCATATATCTTAGGTCTTTCTCTCCCAATCATGATGACAACAATCATCAATGAAAAAAATATCATTACGAGAGGCACCCGTTGAACTATCCCGATTGGCGGTATAAATGCTATCAATGAGACTCCACCAATAAGAAGCCCCAATAATCTTTCATGCCCCTTACCCGTTAGCGTTAAAATTAATGATGTTGCGACCCCTACTATACATACAAAGGCAATTAATGAGTCATATGCGAACAACGTATAATATGCAGATTCTGAAATAACAAGCCCTCTACCATATTCACCGAGCACCGCGCCAACCCCATAGATATATCTCAATGAGATAACTATTCCCGAAACAAACATCGCAACACAAAGCACTAATACACCGCGAATATTAGCCTGACGCTCAATTAATGGCAGCAATATAGCAGGTAGAAATATAAACAAAAGAGGCACTATATCCCTCAAATAGTCTGAAAGACTATTCAGTCTCAAAACCGAAACGCATGACGGGACGAATAGAAGATATAAAAATGGAAGAAATAACAAAGCGGCACGCATCGATATTCTCTTACCAACAAAAGACAACGAAAAGAGAGACAAGCACACTAAGAGCACACCGATAAAAGCCTCTGGGAGTCCGTACTCAGATGGAAATGGAGCGCTAAAGAAACCACTAACTAAAACAATAGAGACTAACAAGTAAAGGAGTATTACTCTCGAATACGCACCTTGCTCATGATGGTAGAAATATGGCATTAGTCAGCTTGCTTAAGCGCAATCCCTTTATACTTAATATAAATTACTTGCATTATCACACTCATAAAGAACATACACACAAATGAAAGTGCAGCGCCATCTACTCCATATTCAATAATCAATAATGGCGATATAACTACCGCAGTAACAATACTGGTTATACTTCCAACAAACTCTGCTTTCTGATTGAATAAGGACCTTGCATAAATTGAAACAATCCTGGAAAAAAAGTACAGGAGTATTGAAATCCATAAAATAAATAAAACAGACTTATAATCAACATAATAATCACCAAGCACATAGCCAAGCAATAACTCGCCAAAAAACCAAATAATCAATAGCCCCAATATCCAGAACACCCCACCAAATAACACAATTTTTGATATTAATAAACTGATACCACTCACTTCGCCGTTTGAATAAAGCTTAGGAAGTTTTGCCGCAACAGAAATCTCTAATTGTTCAAGAAAAACATTACTAATATTGGTTAGGCTTCGCATGCTACCAAGGACAGCCACACTCTCATTTCCCCTGTAATACCCCAGAACAAAAAGAGGTATAAATGACCAACCCCAGCTTATTATGGCAGAGCCGACTAGCAATCTACTAAAGCGAAAGTGCTCATCTAGTTCGGACAGAATGACACTGATTCGTACCTTTAACCCACACGACTTATGTAAATATACTACAGGTGGAACCGCGGTTAACGCCAGTATCATATACACATGGGACTGATTATCCCCATCGATAATACTTAACAGCAGAATACGTGGGACATATACAAGTAAACTTGATCTTGCAGCTTCTCTCGCCGTAAAAAAGATATAAGACGATCTTCGATAAAAATCAGCTAATTGTTGGAAAAATAGAAACAGAAGAATTATAAAAACATCATGGTATTCCAAGCGCCAATCATAGTAAGTGTTTAACAGCAGAATCAGAATACCCAGCAATACTGAAAAGAAAGCAGCTGTGTATCCTTGGCATTGAGCCAACAATGACAGATACGCTACCTTCTCATGTTCCTCTTTCTTACTACCAAGTACGGCCGCTCCTGAGGGATAGAGTGCGATATTCAGAAACAACAAGAAGAAGTAAACTGCAACAATATAGACCAGAACACCCTGGTGCTCTGCGGAAAGCTTGTGAGCACAGATTGCTATTAACAGGAAGTTACCACCTGAAACTGTGACTTGATCCAGTATTTCCCATCTCTGTAATAGAGACTTTATTGTCTGCACTTTACCCACTACACTCTGCTTTCCAAACAAGTTGATTCTGTTCGTACTTTAGCAAGTGCGGAAATGAATAAATCTTGCAATAAAAGAATGTGACAGCTTTATTATTTATAAATATCCTTGAAGTCATGCTGATAATCCACCTCAGATGATCTAATCTCATACTTTTTTGCATCAATCAGAAATCTATACCAAAAACCATGAAGTACATGCCATATCAGCCCCTCCTTACCATCCAAGAAACCTAGCCTGAAAATATATCTGTATATAAAATATAATAAAGCACCGAAAAATAATGGCACTTTCTCATAGAGGTTGCTTTTATACCACCGTATTCTCGAAGGTTGATCACCAAACAAATCGGGCTCGATCTCGTCAGCCTCACATGAAATAGCTTCTCTCGTGGAATAATTGTTGTGTTTTGCAATCCACATAGAAAGAGAATTCAAATTATCATCAACAATATCTAGATCTATGTATGCAATATTTTGGCTTTGACAAACCATTTGTTCGTCTAATAGGCGAGACTCTGAGTACGCCCTTCCTGTCCTCCATATTCTCAGAGCCATCTTTGGAAACATACCTCCATACTTCATACGGCGCCCCATAAAACTAAATCCCCTGTTAATGAATACACCATCAATTTCGGATGATAATTCAGAAAGCTTACCGTGAATACCTTTAACAAACTCCTCTGTAGGATACTCATCAGCATCCAGTCTCATTGTCCATTCCGTGTGAATAGGTAAATTATCAATAGCCCAATTCAATTTCTCTCCAAAAGTCTCCGCATCGTAATTTACATACTCAACATTATTGCTTTTAATTATTTCACGAGTCCGATCTTCAGAGGAGGAGTCGACAACATAAATTGCGCAATTCAAGTCTTTAAGGCTATCAAGGCACCTTTGCAGGTGGATTTCCTCATTTCTAACAGGGATTATAACCGAAAGTACTTGATTCATTTAGCTAGCATTTCCGCACTACCTCTAGTAACACTTCAGATACATAGTCAATTTCTTCAGACGTCAGGTTATGTCCGCTAGGAAGGTTGATCGCAGACTGCCCGATACGATAGGCGACTGGATTATCGCCAGACTTATCAAACATAGGCAGCATGCTCATTGGACTGAAAACAGGCCTTGAATCAACCAGTCGCTTCTTCAATTCACTCATAACATAGTCACGACCGACATAATCAAGTCCGTCTATTTCGACAGAAGTCATCCAATGGTTACTTTTACAGCCAGGCTCTTCATTTGAGACCTTTATTGAAGCCTTACCTATCAGATTATCTCTGTATTGCTTATTGATTTCTCGCTTTCTATCAACTAGCTCATCAACTCTCTCTAGCTGGGCAAGGCCTAAAGCTGCCTGGAGATTTGACATCTTATATTTGTAACCAACCTCGATTGCTGCTAGAGGTTTTGATGGGTCACGCCCATGATCACCTAAAAACTTTACTCTCTCAAAAAGCCTCTCATTGTTGGTAAGAAACATCCCTCCTTCGCCTGTTGAAAGAATTTTAGCTCCCTGAAAACTAAAACCAGCTACATCCCCAAAAGAACCAGTTTTCTTATCTGCGACTTCAGCACCAATTGAAGGGGCCGCATCTTCAATAACATAAAGATCGTATTTCTCTGCTAGTGACATCACTGCCGGCATGTCCGCAGGGTGCCCATACAGATGCACTGGAAAGATTGCTTTCGTTTTAGAAGTAATTAATGACTCAGCAGAGTTTAAATCTAAACACCATGCCCCTTCTTTAATATCACAAAAAACAGGCTTCGCGCCTACATACGTTACTGCAGAGGCAGTAGCAACCCACGTAATCTCAGGAACAATTACTTCATCACCAGGGCCAATCCCTAAAGCTAGCAAACCTAAATGCAGTGCGCCAGTACAACTTGATGTTGCCATCGCATGCTCTACCGAAATATATCTTTCTATTTCAGACTCAAATTCATTTAAATAACCACTCCAGTTCTCATTCCATCCATTTGTTACCGCATCTGTTACATATGATATTTCTTTTTCAGTAATGCTAGGCCCTGCGGTTAAAATCATCTTATTTATTGACACTTAATTACACCTCATAATCATGGACACAAAATAACGATCGATTTCTTCATTATCAGGAACCCATTCAACACAACCATTTGAATCTATCCGCCTCAATCCCAATAGTGAATCTAATTTAAACCCCAAGCGATCATAAAGACGCAATGCAGAAGTATTATCATTCAAAACTCTTAATCTAATTTCGTTTGGATCAATTTCTGATTTTATCCATTCAATCAATACACACGACGCCAAAAACATAACATTATGCTGATTACTACGCTTACCCCTTACCACATTATCTATTTCGCACGTGCTATTTTCGAAATCAAATGAAGAAACACCAATATGCCCAATTATCTCATCATATTTATCTACAATAAAAAAAAGCAGCCTATCTTCACGCGCCAGAACTCCATCTTTTAACCACTTCTCTGTGCCATCGTGCGTAACGTTAAATATCTTTGTAAATCCAGATTGGTTTTCACTTCGCCATATTCTAAGTACTTCAATTACGTCAGAGTTTATTGAGTCATAAGTGATTGGAGTAATCCTTACGCCATCGGTATTCTCACTACCATAATATGATTCTTCAAAAGATTTTTCTTTCTCTTTAGAGATCACCGTCAGTACGCGCTTTTTAAAATCAAGCACCAAGAGCTCCCCTATAAGAAATAATTTTGAATTTTTGATGATATTGCGAATTTATCCATTTCGTAATATCCACGTAAATACTCTTGCCCGCCAACCACTGAGGAATACCTATCATTCATACCTATTCGAACAACTCTTTTCACATCAAATTTCATATCAATACAAACCTCAGCAATCGCACTACCCAAACCACCTATAATTGTATTCTCCTCAACAGTCACTATTCCCTTGGTATCACAGAACGCATCACAAATTGCTTGGACATCAATTGGCTTAATGGTGTGCATACTTAGCACACGACAATCCAACCCCACATCTTTTAACTCTTCTGCAGCTTTTATCGCCTCAACAGCTATTCCTCCTGTCGAAATAATAGTTACCGCATCACCCTCCCTTAATTTTCTTGCCTTTCCAATTTGAAACTCACTCTCGAGAAGAGGGTCTTCTATTATAGATTTATCGATACGGAGATAACCGACACCTGGATAATCTGCTAATGCAATAACCCCCATCCCCGCCTCCCATGCCGAAGAAGGTGCCAATACTGTAACTCCGGGCAACGCACGCATTATCGACAAGTCTTCTGTAGCGTGATGAGACATCCCTAGCCCCCCATAGCTAAACCCACCACCAGACGCAATAATATTAATATTCAGCTCATGATAGCAGGCATCATTTCTGATTTGCTCCAAGCATCGCAACGTTGGGAAATTACCAATTGAGTATGTAAATACAGTCTTCCCTTCCATAGCCAGGCCAGACGCAATACCCATCATATTTTGTTCCGCCACACCAACATTCAGATATTGATCAGGAAACCTCAATGAAAAATCCTCGAAAACCCCGAAGCCAAGATCTGCTGTTAGCAGCATCACATCAGAATTATCAGTCGCTAGCTGATATAGCGAGTCCATCACAGCATTTCTCATACAGAGTTACTCATGAGTTCTTGGATTGCTTGATCAAATAACTCATCTTTAGGAGTCTTATAATGCCATGCAATTTGGTTCTCCATATAAGAGACACCTTTACCTTTGACGGTATTTGCAATAACAACCGTAGGCTTATCAGATCTTACACATAAAGCCTTTGCAAGGTCGTCATGACTGTGGCCGTCTACTTCTTCAACATGCCAGCCAAATGCGCGTAACTTATCCACCAACGGTTCTAAGGATAAAGTAGCCTCAGTTGTATCCATACTTTGCAGGCCATTACTATCAATAATCGCAATCAAATTATTAAGGTCGTGATGAGCAGAAAACATCATAGCCTCCCAATTTGAACCCTCATCAAGTTCACCATCACTCATCAATACAAAAACCTTATGACTCTTATTGTCGATTTTTGCTGCGAACGCCATACCACACCCTATTGGCAAGCCATGACCAAGAGAACCTGTCGATACCTCGACGCCAGGCACACCTTTGTGTGATACATGGCCACTAAAAATTGAACCATCCTGGTAGTGATTCTTAAGTAGACTAATATCGAAAAAACCAACTTCTGCTAACGCTGCATAGACACCAGCACCCGCATGACCTTTACTCAAGATGAATCTATCTCGTAAATCCCACTTAGGGTCATTAGGCCTAATATTCAGTATGCGGCCATATAGAACTGCCAGGATATCGGCGATGGATAGAACTGATCCTATATGCGAACTACCACCACTATTCACCATACGTAAACTATGTAAACGTATCCTTCTAGCAAGCTCGTTAGTACCCATCTTCATTTTAATTTCAAGCCGCTACTGACTAAAATAATCATTCATACAACTGACAGTATACTCCAGCATCTCTTTATCCAAGCCAGGGTAAAGTCCAATCCAAAATGTATTATTCATGATTTTATCAGTATTATTTAACTCGCCATGCACTCGATATTCCAAACCCTCAAAATATGGCTGTCTAATCAAATTACCAGCAAAAAGCATGCGAGTTCCTACTTTCTTCTTATCTAGGAAACGAAGAAAATCTACTCGCGCGCCCCCCCCTTCCCGTAGCGTAATCGGAAACCCAAACCACGATGTATCACTAGCCTTTAGTGCTTTAGGCATAATCATAAACGCTTCTAAGCCAGACAACTTTTCAGCCAAAAACCTAAAGTTCTCTTTCCTTTTAGCAACAAACTCTGGCAGTCTATCCATCTGAGCCAGCGCAATAGCAGCTTGCATATCTGTTATTTTCAAATTATAGCCTATGTGGGAGTAGATATACTTATGATCATATCCTTCAGGTAATTCACCCAATTTCCAGCAAAAACGCTTACCACATGTATCATCCTTACCTGGATCACAAAAACAATCCCTTCCCCAATCCCTAAATGACTCTATAAGGAGCTTAAGCTTACCGTTATTGGTAACTACTGCCCCCCCTTCACCCATTGTTATATGATGAGCCGGATAAAAACTAAACGTTGCAATATCCCCAAATGTACCTACAAGCTGATCATTATAAGTTGACCCCAGTGCATCACAGCAATCCTCAATAACCCATAAATCATATTTCTCAGCAAGCCTCATTATCTCATCAAGATTATATGGATTGCCTAACGTATGAGCCAGCATAATAGCGCGCGTCTTGGGTGTTATTGCATCTTCTATTAGTGATGCGTTTATGTTGTATGTAGGAATATCAACATCAACAAACACAGGTATCATGCCATATTGAATCAAGGGGTTTACTGTCGTCGGGAAGCCTGCCGCAACTGAAATAACCTCATCACCTCGTTTCAGTGCTTTCTCTTTGAGCTTTGGCGATGTTAATGCAGCCACCGCAAGTAAATTTGCTGACGATCCTGAATTGGTTGTGAGAACATGCTTAACCCCAAGAAATTCGGCAAATCGTTTCTCAAATGCTTCATTATATCGCCCCGTAGTAAGCCAAAAATCCAATGAGGCATCTACGAGATTACACATCTCATCAGCGCCATACACTTTGCCAGAGGGCGGGATAGTACTTACTCCTGGTTTAAATTCTCCAGAACTATGGCTGGACTCTGCATATTTCTTAACAAGCTCTAAAATACTGGTTCTTAGTTCATTATTTTCCATCATCAATCTCTATTAGCTACCCATACATTTCAGTTTTGTATCGCTGCACACTGGTATTTTTTTATCTGATTCAATGTGAAATCTCTCATATTGACACCAGACTCATACACACGAAACCATTCCACAGTATTTTCCAGCCCCTCATCCAACCTCCAGCATGGACTCCACTCTATATGCGTTCTCGCCAGCGAGCAGTCCAGTTTCAGATAGCGAGCCTCATGAGGGTTATTATCACCGTCTATTTCCCATATCGCACCATCGCCCCAAATGGAAGCTAACCTCTCCACTACTCTACTTACTGTCGCGGCATCCTCATCGTGTGGCCCGAAATTCCATCCTCGCGCAAATTTCTCACCATCATTCGATAATTTTTCTGCAAGCCGCATATACCCATACAGCGGCTCAAGAACGTGCTGCCATGGTCTTACTGAATTAGGGCTACGTATCACGACAGGCTTCCCTTTTATGAAACTAGTAATGACATCAGGTATTAACCTGTCTTCAGCCCAATCTCCACCTCCGATTACATTGCCAGCGCGGGCTGTTGCAATAAATGTTGATTGATTAGAGGAAACACCATCACTACTAAAATATGATGACCGATAAGCTGATGTTACGAGTTCGGCACAACCTTTACTGCTACTATATGGATCATACCCCCCCATAGCTTCATCTTCACGATACCCCCACACCCACTCTTTATTCTCATAACACTTGTCACTTGTTACATTAACCACAGCTTTTGCACCATTACTATGGCGGACTGCCTCGAGCAAGTTAACAGTCCCCATGACATTGGTTGAGTATGTTTCTATCGCATTCTCATAGGAATAACGAACCAGCGGCTGAGCGGCCATGTTGAAAATTATAGAAGGGCCATGCTTCTCTATCACCTCACGGAGATGATCGTAATCTCGGACATCACCTAATATTGAGACCATTCCATCAGCAACAGAAGCGACCTCAAATAAAGATGGTGTTGTCGGTGGTTCTAATGAATAACCCACCACTTTTGCGCCCAATGATTGCAGCCAGAGTGATAGCCAGCCTCCTTTAAAACCTGTATGCCCCGTGATTAGGACCGTTTTTCCAAACCAGAAATTATTATCCATCACCACACCTTCCAAGGAGCTGTATTGTTTCCCCACATCTCCTCAAGATGGTTTTTATCTCTCAAAGTATCCATAGGCTGCCAAAAGCCCTTGTGTAGAAACGCGGACAGCTCTCCTTCTTTAGCAAGATTCTTCATAGGCTCTTGCTCCCATACTGTCGAGTCATCTTCGATATAGTCAACGACTTTTGGAGAAAGAATAAAGAATCCCCCGTTGATCCAGGCACCATCCCCCTGTGGTTTCTCATGAAACCCAGAAACATTATTATGATCTAGTTCAAGTGCTCCGAATCGCCCAGGTGGTTGAGTTGCTGTTAAAGTTGCCAGAGTCGCTCTTTCTTTATGAAACGCTATCAATCGTGTTATATCTATATCCCCAACACCATCTCCATAGGTAAAGCAGAAATCATCATCGTCAAGGTATGGCGAAATACGCTTAAGCCTACCTCCTGTCATTGTCATCTCACCGGTATCTACCAACGTTACACGCCATGGCTCAGCATTGTTCTGGTGAACCTCAATCTTATTATCCCCCATATCAAATGTAACATCGGACATATGTAGAAAGTAATTCGCGAAATATTCTTTAATTACATAACCGCGATAACCCAAGCAAACTACGAAGTCATGAATTCCATGCGCGGAATAAATTTTCATTATATGCCAAAGTATCGGTTTCCCTCCGATCTCAATCATAGGCTTTGGCTTATTATCTGTTTCTTCGCTTATTCTTGTACCAAGCCCACCAGCTAGAATTACCGCCTTCATACACCACCTTAATTTATCAAAAATATTTTAGTACTATTTATTCAGCCAGCAAGGCTATTCTTTAGTAGATTTGATGTAATCAGCAACCCACTATTTCATGCCCAACTGGAAATCAATCATATTTTTAACAATATCCTTCATCGTATTCTTAGCCCCCCACGCCAGTACATTTAGTGCTTTCTGAGGATTTGCTTTACTTACAGCCAGGTCTGTTGGCCTAAACAAACCTGGATCACTCTCAACATGCTCTCGCCAATCTAAATCAACACAAGAAAAGGCAGCACCAACAAAATCCCGTAACGAATTTGTCTCTCCTGTCGCAATCACAAAATCATCCGGCACATCCTGCTGCAACATCAACCACATTGCCTCAACATATTCGGGTGCCCAGCCCCAATCACGTTTAATATCCATATTACCCAGGCGAATAACACCTTCGCCGCTTTCAGCTATTTTACAAGCCGAAGATATTATTTTTTTAGTAACAAAGCGTTCAGGCCTCAATGGGGATTCGTGATTAAACAATATTCCAGAACAGGCAAAAAGATCATATGCCTCCCGATAGTTTGCCACCTCCCAGAAAGCAGCTGCTTTAGCTACTGCATACGGACTCCTCGGATGAAACGGAGTATTTTCATCAGCAGCCTGACCCCCAACATCACCAAAGCATTCACTTGAGCCAGCGTTATATAGCTTTATCAATTTGCCAGTAAGGCGAATCGCCTCCAGTAAATTCAATGTACCAACACTTATACTCTCCAGTGTCTCTACGGGCTGCTGAAACGAAAGCCCAACAGAACTTTGGCCTGCCAAATTGTAAATCTCATCTGGCTCTACGTTGAGAAGCACCTGAATAACACTGCGAAAGTCATTAAGACTCATTGATTCACAACGAACCTGCTCTTTGATACCTAATATTTCAAGATTTCGAAAGGAAGACATCTGCGCATCACGCGATGTCCCGTAAACCTCATAGCCCTTACTCAGTAGTAGCTGAGCAAGATAGGCCCCATCCTGTCCAGAAACACCACAGATTAATGCTCGTTTGGCCATTTATGAACTAGCGCCCATACACATCATCAAAGCGAACAATGTCATCTTCACCAAGATAACTCCCTGATTGCACCTCAATGATTTCAAGCGGTACCTGCCCGGGATTAATTAGTCTATGCTTCACTCCAATCGGGATATAGACCGATTCATTTTCACTCAACAGAAGCTCATCTTCACCGCGCGTAACCTTAGCGGTACCAGTCACCACAATCCAGTGCTCAGCGCGGTGGTGATGCATCTGCAATGATAGCGAAGCTCCAGGCTTAACGGTGATCCGCTTCACCTGGTAGCGGTCACCGATATCAATCCCTTCATAATCACCCCATGGGCGATGAACGCGTTTATGAACCTGATGCTCACTTCGCTTATCAAGTTTCAGGCGTTCTACAACCTGTTTAACCTCCTGAGCACTATCTTTGCTAGCTACCAAGACCGCATCAGCCGTCTCAACAACAATGAGGTCTTTCAGGCCAACCCCTGCAATAAGGCGACTACTCGACAAAAGAAGAGAGTCCTGCACATCGTGAGTTATGACATCACCCAGCACTGCATTACCATGATCATCATGCGGCGCCTCTTCCTGCAGGTTCGCCCAGCCACCGACATCGGACCATCCGGCATTTAACGGCAAGACATAAAGTGACGTATCACTCTTCTCAGTATTTGAAACCGCAAGATGCTCCATGACCGCATAATCGATCGAATCGCTGGGGCACGCCTCGAACGTAGCCTTATCTGCTCGCTGAAAATCACCATCTTCTACGCCTTCCTTATAGGACTTACAACAGGCCTGATACATCTCATTATTATGTCTCTTGATCTGCTGTAGCCAGACCGATGGCTTCATCATGAAGAGGCCGCTATTCCATAGGTATTCAGCATCATTAAGAAATTGCTGGGCAGTATCGGCATCAGGTTTTTCAACAAAACAGGAAACGAGTGCTGCCTGACTGCCCCCCCCACCTTCACACTTGATATAACCATATCCCGTTGCAGGATATGTCGGTGTAATCCCAAAGGTGACCACATTGCCGTCTTCGGCCAATTGAGCACCGCTGTAAACTGTTTCCTGGAATGCTGGAATATCACGAATAACATGATCTGCAGGCATAACCAGCATCACAGGATCATCGGCCACTTCCTTAACCTGAAGCGCCGCTAATGTCAGTGCGGGTGCGGTATTTCTTCCAGCAGGCTCAAGCAGTAATCCATTAACCTCACTTTCAATCTGCCTCATCTGCTCTGCAACCAGAAAACGGTGCTCCTCATTACAAACCAGGACAGGTGGCAATACATTCACAGTGTTATCGGTATCTTCCAGCCCCTCAAGGCGTTTCACGGTGTGTTGAAGCAATGTAAAGCTTCCGCCAAAAGGGGCGTGTAGCTGCTTCGGGAAGAGCTCTCGTGATAGTGGCCACAGTCGCGTACCCGAACCACCCGACAGAATCACAGGCTGAATATTCATTTTTATATGCCGCCTCTAAAGCCCATTAGATATTTAACTCGCATGAGATTTACGCGCCTTACCCAAAAACTCATGGAAGAAGGCCGCCAGTACTCCGACAAAGAGTCCCATTACCACAGCAAGCAAAAGTGTCGTCAGTCGTCCAATTCCAAGCGGCTTTTGCGCCCTGGTCGCAACCGATTCAACCCTGGTTGGTGTTATTTGAGCGAGTTTGATTTTGATCACCCGCATTCTACTTTGATAATCGAGCAGATAACGCTCACCTGTCATAATCGCAGTCGTATTAAGTATCACTGCCTGCAATAGACCAGCTTCAGGGTTATATATCGCGCCACTATTCTCTGATTGAAATGAAGAGAGCTTCTCCTCCAGGTCTGCTCCAGTCGTTTTGAGCCCAGCGACCCTCGACTCATCATCTTTCACCTGGGATTCCAGCAGGGCATATTCTTTTTTGACAGCACTTAAAGTGTCATTGGTCAGGACGTCATGATCACTCTTCATGCTTTCTGTAATAGAGGTGTGTAATTTATGAATCACCTCCTCGTCAGTTAAAGCCCCCTTGCTGTTAAGCACCAAAAGCTCGCTCCCTCGAGGCACTTTAACGTCGACTTCACCCACAAACCCCTCTCCAATACTTCTCATGGCGTTTATGGCCTGAGGGATGTAATGCGCATTTAACTTAGCCTGTGCCATAGAGACAGGCTCAACGGGTTTCACTCCATCATCTCCAGACACTATCTGTCCCAGCTCCACAGTCGTGGAATACTCGTATTGCTCAACCGAGGACAAAGCAATCACGCCACCAATGAGTACGCACAGTACCAGAACAACGGTGAGCGTTTTCCGGCGACGAACAAGAACCTCCCATAACTCAAGCAGACTAATCTCATCATCTGCCATCAACGCCCGTTCAGCCCGCTGTTTATCCATACTACTGTTGTTTTCCATACTTTATCACTATTGACTACAGACTTTTCAGCAACACCAAATACAAAAAAGGCCCCCAGCGGCAACGCTGGAAGCCTTACTCTTCCAGGTCTTGTTGAGTCTATCGGGCCAGGAAACTACTCCTGATCACTCTCGATACCCGCCACAATCCGCCCCCTGTTCTTCTCCAGAATTGTACCACCAATCCCCTTAACATTTGTCAGTTCTTCAATAGATTTGAACGGGCCATTTTGCTTTCGATAGTTAATTATCTGCTCCGCCTTTTTCTCGCCCACTCCATGAAGCGCGGCAGCCAGCGCTTCAGCATCTGCCGTGTTGATATCCACGGTAGCTGCCAACAGCATTGGAGAGCCCAGAGAAAAACAGATCAACAGCAATAAATTTCTAAAAAAACGCATCATTCACCTCCTTGTTATTTATCCAGAGTGACTCGCATTGCGAGACACTCCCGGCCCATCCAGATGCCGGTATTGATAGATACACCTAGAACAGACGCGGTGTCAAGCAGTGTGGGAAAACGCTGCCTGAATCTCAGAATTGATTGCTTTTATAGCTGCCAGCGGGTCATCAGCCGCAGTAATCGGTCGCCCGATCACCAGATAATCTGAGCCGGATTCAAGCGCATCAACCGGGGTTGTAATCCTTTTCTGATCGTTGACCTTCGCACCAGCCGGGCGGATGCCGGGCGTTACAAATTTAAACTCTGCGCCACACGCTTCACGGAGCACACCCACCTCCAGTGGTGAGCAGACCACCCCATCCAGTCCAGACTGCTGAGCAAGCTTTGCGAGTCGAACAACATTCTCTTCTGGGGAACCTGACAACCCAATCTCAGTCAGATCGCTCTCACCCATGCTGGTCAGGATAGTGACCGCAATCAGCAGTGGCCGGTGTGACCGCTGTTCAACCGCTTCACGTGCCGCCTCCATCATGCGGCGCCCGCCCAGGGCGTGTACGTTGACCATCCAGACACCGAGGTCAGCGGCTGCGCCACAGGCGCCCGCTACGGTATTGGGTATATCGTGAAACTTGAGATCAAGGAAAACATCAAAGCCATCGCCAACAAGTCTTTCGACCAGAGAAGGACCGCAATGAGTATATAGCTCCTTGCCAACCTTCAGTCGGCAACTGTCTGGATCAAGACCGCTCACCAGCTCCATCACTGCACCGGCATCCGAAAAATCAAGCGCAACCACAACGCACCTGGGATCAACCACTTTGGCTCTTTTTTGATTCACCACGCCAGCCTCCGTCACTGACTTATTTTACACTCTGACATTACACACGTTTATCATTCATTGCAGATTGGCGCCGCGCACAAAAAAACCCCGAAGACGGGGTTTAATTTGCTTGATTAATTACCCATCCACAGGCAATCAATCCAATGAGAAGAAAATCTTGCTATGCTGATTTTAGTTTAGCCGGCACTTCTGCGGTATTTTGAAACCTGAAGCTTTAGGCACAACATCTTACCCATTGTGGCAGAGACACCTATCAACGCACCAACCACCAATGTTCCCACCAGAATGACAGACAGGCGAACATCCGCAGTGCCAAAGTAATAATTTACCTGCACTGGATCAGCATTCAATAACGTAAAGCTTGCGCCTAGCACTAGTATCGCCAGCGTAAAAACAAACAAAAATATTTTCATCATGCCATCACACCCCTCTATGTGAAGTTATAGCCCCTAAGTAGCGCCTTAACAGAACTCTGGAGCAAGATTATTCCTGAATTGTCGTTGTACCAATGCTTTCGTTCACACGCTCACGCAGCTCCTTGCCAGGCTTGAAGTGAGGTACGTGCTTCCCTGAAAGTGGAACTGGCTCACCCGTCTTTGGATTTCGCCCCATTCTTGGCGGACGAAAGTGTAATGAAAAGCTGCCAAAACCACGAATTTCGATCCGCTCGCCACTTGCCAGCGACTGCGCCATCTGCTCTATCATGGTTTTCACCGCATACTCTATATCCTTATATGATAGATGCTTTTGCTTCTGCGCGATAATTTCAATTAATTCAGACTTTGTCATTTATTCCGCCCCAAAACAGATAAAGCGCCACACACGACTAACATGTGTCCGATCATCCCTTGTTACGCGACAATTTGCAATAACAAGGGAGGAACGAACATGAATCAATTACGAGTTGCCTTCCATTTTTTCTTTCAGCAGATCACCCAGCGTTGTTGATCCCGCTGCGGCAGAGGCCTGGCTGTAATCTTTCATCGCTTCAGCTTCTTCGTATGCGTCCTTGGCTTTCACTGAAAGCATTATCGTACGATTCTTGCGGTCAACACCCATAAAGCGCGCTTCGATCTCATCGCCGACTGTCAGCACTGTACGTGCATCCTCTACACGGTCACGCGCCAGCTCAGAGGCTCGCAGATGACCCTCAACACTATCAGCCAGCGTAACGATCGCTCCGCGTGCATCAACCTCGCTTACCACACCCTTGACGATCTCGCCCTTAGGATGGTCAGCAACGTAGTTCGAGAATGGGTCACGCTCAAGTTGCTTAACACCAAGAGAAATACGCTCACGCTCTGGGTCGATCGCCAGGATCACGGCATCGATCTCATCACCTTTCTTGTAGTTATGCACCGCCTCTTCACCGGTCACATTCCACGAAAGGTCTGACAGATGGAGCAGGCCATCGATGCTGCCGGTCAGACCAACGAATACACCAAAATCGGTGATCGATTTAATCGTACCTGAAACCTTGTCACCCTTATTATGGGTTGTAGCAAACTCTTCCCACGGATTGGCAAAGCACTGCTTCATACCGAGAGAGATACGACGACGCTCTTCGTCGATATCCAGCACCTTGACCTCAACCTCGTCACCCAGATGAACCACCTTGGACGGGTGGATGTTCTTGTTGGTCCAGTCCATTTCAGAGACGTGTACCAGCCCTTCAACGCCATCTTCAATCTCAACAAAACAGCCGTAATCAGCGATATTGGTCACCTTACCGAAGACCTGATGGCCAACTGGATAACGGCGGGTCAGGTTGCCCCATGGATCTTCACCCATCTGCTTCAATCCAAGTGAAACACGGTTACGCTCTTTATCGAACTTCAGTACCTTAACGTCGATCTCATCGCCGATGTTGACGATCTCTGAAGGCTGTTTGACGCGCTTCCACGCCATGTCGGTAATATGCAGCAGACCATCGATACCACCGAGGTCGATGAATGCGCCGTAATCGGTAAGGTTCTTGACCACACCCTTGACCACCTGACCTTCCTGCAGGTTCGCCAGCAGCTCTTCACGCTCGGCACTGCTCTCTTTCTCAACCACTGCACGGCGCGAGACAACCACGTTGTTGCGCTTACGATCCAGTTTAACAACCTTGAACTCAAGGTCTTTGCCTTCGAGATATGAGGTGTCACGTACTGGACGAACATCCACCAGTGAGCCCGGCAGGAATGCGCGAACTGCACCGATCTCAACTGTAAAGCCACCCTTTACCTTGCCTGTAATAATACCGGTCACAATCGCGCTGCTTTCAAGTGCCCCTTCCAGCTCATCCCAAAGTTTCGCACGCTTCGCTTTCTCACGAGAGAGCCTGGTCTCGCCAAAACCGTCTTCGATTGCATCAAGGGCAACATCAACCTCATCGCCAACGGCGACCTCGGGCTGACCCTTGTCGTTCAGGAACTGCTCCAGAGGGATCACGCCCTCGGACTTAAGTCCTGCATTTACCACCACCACATCCGGCCCAACCGCCATGACGATACCTGTCACAATGGCGCCTGGACGCATTAACTGTTCAGCCTGACTCTCTTCAAATAGTTGCGCGAAACTTTCACTCATTATAAAAAACCCTTGACCCGCTTAGGAATACTACGCTGCAGCGAATCCGATTGTTATAACCGCTTACGCGGTCGTCTGATTTAAAAACCGTTCTGAAAACCTTATTTGTTGCTACAGAACGCCCGGTACAATTTTATCACCTGAACTTCATGGGTGATCGCTCACACGCTCACCCCACGTCTTCAGGATTCCCGCCACCACTTCGTCGATGCCTTGACTGGTTGAATCAACCAATATTGCGTCGACTGCCGGGGCTAAAGGCGCGACAGTGCGACTTCTATCCCTTGCGTCGCGCACCTTGATCTCCTCTAAAAGACCGCCAAGATTAACACTCATCCCCTTTTCTTTCAACTGTTTATAGCGCCTTTGCGCCCGCTCCTCGGCACTCGCATCGAGGAAGATTTTGAGCTCGGCATCGGGAAAAACCACACTCCCCATGTCGCGCCCATCGGCCACCAGTCCCGGCGGGCGCCTGAAGTCTCGCTGGCGCGCCAGTAACGCCTCACGTACCGCGGGGAGTGCCGCTACTTTTGATGCTGCGTCACCACACTGCTCGCTACGGACTTCACCACCAACCAGCGTCCCCTCGAGGAATATCTGCGGCTCATCTGCACTAGAATCAATTTTAAACTCGACATCTAACTCTCTGGCAAGAATAGAAATAGTACCTTCATCTGCCAGATCTTTCTGATGACGCAGAGCCGACAATGCCACCAACCGATAGAGCGCGCCACTATCGAGAAAATGCCATCCCAGGCGGGTCGCAACAATACGGCTGACCGTCCCCTTACCCGAACCACTCGGGCCATCGATTGTGATGACGGGTACCACCGGAGTGTCACTCATCGTGCCGCCTCAGACCACATTCCGGTCAGCGATCTGGAGCCCTGCGCCACCTGCTAGCTCAACAAACCCGGGAAATGAGGTGTTCACATTGGCACAGTCGAGGATCTCAATCTCGCCCTGCGCACGCAGTGCCGCCATCGCAAACGACATCGCGATGCGGTGATCGCCGCCACTGTCGACCTGTCCACCGTTAATTCTGCCGCCGCGAATAACCATTCCGTCGGCTGTTGGCGTTGCATCGACACCGAGCGCGATGAGCCCATCCGCCATCACCTGAATACGATCGCTCTCCTTGACCCGCAGCTCTTCGGCACCGGTCAGCACCGTCTCGCCCTCAGCGCAGGCGGCGGCAACAAAAATAGCCGGAAACTCATCGATCGCCAGCGGCACCTGCGACTCTGGGATCTGGATACCACGCAGCTCACTTGAACGAACACGAATATCGGCAACCGGTTCACCGCCGACAATACGCTCATTCAGCACCTCGATCTCAGCGCCCATCTGACGCAGGATGTTGATCACGCCGATGCGGGTCGGATTGATGCCGACATGCTGCAAAGTCACATCGGAACCGGGCGCGATTGCCGCACCGACCATGAAAAAGGCCGCCGAAGAGATATCGGCTGGCACGTCGATCCGGGTTGCCTGCAGCTCACCACCACCGCTCACACATGCCGTGCTGCCTTCACACCGTACCTCGTAACCAAACCCCTGTAGCATGCGCTCGGTGTGGTCGCGCGTCGGTGCGGGCTCGGTCACACAGGTCGCCCCGTCGGCATAAAGAGCGGCCAGCAACAGCGATGACTTCACCTGCGCACTCGCCATCGGCATCTGGTATGAGATCCCCTTCAGGCGCTGCCCGCCACTAATTTTTAACGGCGGCGTACCCGCTTCGGTACCAGTAACTATCGCCCCCATCGTGCCCAGCGGCTGCGAAACACGCTTCATCGGCCGCGAGTTCAGCGAGCTATCGCCCACCATCTCAACATCGAACTTCTGACCGGCAAGCAACCCCGCCAGCAGACGCATCGAAGTACCGGAATTCCCCAGATCCAGCGGCGCGGCAGGCGCTTTGAGGCCCGACATGCCAACCCCATGAATCGTCACCCGGCCATTTTCCGGGCCGTCGATATGCACCCCCATCGCACGAAAGGCGTTCAGTGTAGCGAGACTGTCCTCCCCTTCAAGAAAGCCGCTGACCTCGGTGACACCATTGGCCAGTGAACCAAGCATGATGGAGCGATGGGAGATCGACTTATCACCCGGCACACGCAGCTCGCCCTGCAAGCTGCCTCCCGGTGAGACTTTAAAAACCAAATCTGAACCTGACATATCTAATATTGTTCCCGGACTAAACGTATGAACCCACTCGGGTGTGCGGCTGATGCTCAACCACAGAAATTATCTCGTGTCGCCTTGGCTCGCTTGAAGACACTGAGCACCGCATCGCTATCATTATCGCGCACCGCCGCTTCAAGCTGCCGGAGGTCATTGTTAAAGTGCTGCAGCACCTCAAGCACCGCATCACGATTCTCCAGACAGATGTCACGCCACATCACCGGGTCACTGGAGGCGATACGGGTAAAATCACGAAAACCGCCAGCGGCAAAGTCGAATATCTCCCTGCGCTCATCGAGACTGGCCAGGGTGTTGACCAGCGAATAGGCCAGCAGGTGTGGCAGATGGCTGGTGGCTGCCAGCACCTCATCATGGTGTTGCACCTCCATCTCGGTCACCGTGGCTCCGGCACATTCCCACATCGCCTGCACCCGCGCAAACTTCTCTGAAGAGGTCTCTTTGAGTGGCGTCAGGATGACACCGCGGCCATCATACAGTTCCGCAAATGAGGCCTCGACGCCACTCTTTTCGGTGCCAGCAATAGGATGCCCCGGTACAAAGGCCTCAAGTCGATCGCCCAGTACCGCACGCGCCTCTTCAACCACACACCCCTTGGCACTGCCAACATCGGTGATGACCGCATCCGCAGAGAGCCCTGCCATTAGCTGGCGGAAGACCGCCACCATGGCGCGCAGTGGCACCGCAACCACCACCACATCGGCACCGCTCACGGCGGCGGCGATATCCATCTCGTAGCGATCGATCACCCCCAGCTCGACGGCCTTTTGCAGATGCGCCCCATCGCGGCCACAGCCAACAATCTCACCGCAGCTATCGCCACGTCGCAGCGCCCGCGCCAACGAGCCACCAATCAGACCAACGCCGATGATCGTCAACCGTTTGCTTGAAAATGACATGGCGTCTATTAAACCGACGTCAGATGTCGCGCCCGATCACTTTAGCAATTCCACCCAGCTCACCCATCAACTTCTTTAACTCGGTGGGGCTCAGCGCCTGATCGGCATCACACCACGCATCCTGCGGACAGGGGTGCATCTCAACCAGCAGTCCATCGGCACCGGCGGCCACTGCAGCACGTGACAGCTCAGGCACCATCCACGCCTTACCACCGGCGTGGCTCGGATCGACAATCACCGGCAGGTGGGTCTCGCGTTTCAACACCGGGATCGCGGTGACATCGAGCATATTTCGGTAAGCGGTCTCGAACGAACGAACGCCGCGCTCACAGAAGATGATGTTGTGGTTACCACCCGCCGCAATGTACTCGGCCGACATCAACCACTCTGAGATCGTTGCACTCATGCCGCGCTTCAGGATCACCGGTACATGGGTTCTGCCCACCTCTTTCAGCAGATCGAAGTTCTGCATGTTGCGGGTACCGATCTGGATCACATCGACCTTGTTCTCCAGAAAGGTATCGAGCATACGCACATCCATCAGCTCGGTCACAATCGGCAGGTTATGCTGCTGCGCCGCCTCACGGAACATCGTCAGGCCATCAACGCCAACCCCCTGAAAAGAGTAGGGGCTGGTGCGTGGCTTGAACGCCCCACCGCGCATCAGGCGACAACCCGCCGCTGCAACACCTTCGGCCGACGCGGCCATCTGCGCCGGCGTCTCCACCGAACAGGGGCCTGCGATCACCTGCACGGTATTGCCACCAATCGGCACCCCGGCGACATCGATAACGGTATTTTTCTCGTGCGACTCGCGCGCCACGATCTTGTACGGCTTCATCACCCGTACAACCTTCTCAACGCCACGCAGCGCCTCCAGCGCCTCCTGGTCAACGGTCTGCTCGTCACCAATCGCGCCGATCACGATGCGCTGGATACCACGCGACACATTGGAGCTCAACCCCATCTGTGCCAGTTTTTCTTCCACTGCCTTTACCTGCTCATCGGCAGCCTTTGTACTCATGATGATAATCATGTTGCTTTTCCTGGTTCTAAAATATTCTTAAAATTAAACTGAAACTGTTTTGCGCGTTAAAGCACCGCATCGGGATAGGAGCCAAGTATCTTGACCATATAGGCCGCGTCTTCTAACAATTTAATCGCCGCGGCTATCTTTGCATCCTCTACATGCCCCTGTATGTCGATAAAAAAGACGTAATCCCACATGCCGCGACGCGATGGACGTGACTCAATCCGCGTCATCGAGATCCCGTTATCGGCAAACACCTTCAGCAGCTTATGCAATGCACCCGGACTGTTGGCCGTCGACAACAGCAGCGATGTTTTATCCTTACCGCTCGGCTGGGAGAGGTTATTGCCGATCACCAGAAATCGCGTAGTGTTGTCCGGTTCATCTTCAATGTTTCGCGCCAGCACCCCAAGTCCGTAGATCTCGGCCGCCATCTCGCCGGCGATTGCCGCCGCACCGCACTCTTCTGCTGCACAACGGGCCGCCTCTGCATTGCTGCTGACCACCTCCCACTCCACACCAGCAAGATTGATATCCAGCCACTCGCGACACTGCGCGTGCGCCTGATAATGGACGTAGAGCTTTCTGACCTCAGAGAGCTCGCTCGCCTTACTCAGCAGGTTATGATGAATACGCAGCTCCACCTCACCACAGATCTTCAGCGGTGAGTTAAGAAACATATCGAGCGTGTGATTGACCACCCCTTCGGTAGAGTTCTCCACCGGCACCACGCCATAATGAGCGCTGCCTGACTCAACCTCGCGAAAGATCTCATCGATCGCCGTCAGCGGCAGCGTGGTCACGGCGCTGCCAAAATGTTTGGTGGCCGCGGCCTGGGTAAAGGTTCCTGCCGGGCCGAGGAACGCGATCTTCATCGGGTACTGCAATGCAAGGCATGACGACATGATCTCTCTGAAATGGCGCGCCATCGTCTCATCATCCAGCGGCCCCTCATTGCGCGCCATCACGGTACGCAGCACCTGCGCTTCACGCTCCGGGCGATAATAGACCACATCGGCACCGCTACCCTTCTGGCGCGCCACTTCCTCGGCACACCTCGCGCGCTCGGTGATCAGCGCCTGGATCTTCTCATCGATCTCATCGATCCGCGCGCGCACCGCTTGCAGGCCACTCTCATCACTCATGACAGCTCAATTCCGATTGGCCCTTTTAGATTGTTCGCACACAGATAACACCGTCGATCGCTCTGATCCTGTCAATCACAGCATCCGGGATCTCGCCCTCGACATCGGCCAATGTGTAAGCGATATCGCCCTGCGACTTGTTCAGCAGGTCGATAATATTGAGGCTCGCATCGGCCATCGCGGTCGAGATCTGTCCCACCATATTGGGCACATTGGAGTTGACGATCGCGATGCGTGTGCCGTCAGTGCGCGGCATCACCGCCTCGGGGAAATTGACCGAATTGACGATATTACCGTTCTCGAGGTAGTCACGAATCTGATCCGCCACCATCACCGCACAGTTGTCCTCCGCCTCAGCGGTCGACGCACCGATATGCGGCAATGTGATCACACGCGAATGGCGCTTCAGGGTGTTGCTGGCGTAGTCACAGACATATGAATAGAGCTTGCCCGCCTCGATCGCGTCACACACCGCTGCGTCATCAACGATGCCGTCACGCGAGAAGTTCAGTACCACCGCACCATCTTTCATCAGCTTGATGCGCTCGGCGTTGATCATATGCGTCGTCGCTTCAATCAGCGGCACATGAAATGAGACATAATCGACCTGCGACAGCAACTCTTCGATACTGTGCGCCTGCTTCGCCTCGGCCGACAGACGCCATGCGCTGCGCACCGTGATGCTGGGATCGAAACCGATCACGTTCATACCGAGCTTCAACGCGGCATTGGTCACCTGCACCCCGATCGCACCGAGGCCCACCACCCCGAGGGTGCGCCCCGGCAGCTCGAAACCGACATAATCTTTTTTGCCTGACTCAACCATCCTGTGGATCGTCGCGTCGTCACCTTCGAGGTTACGCGCATAGTCCCACGCCTGACAGATGTTACGACTCGCCAGCAGCATGCCGGCCAGCACCAGCTCCTTCACCGCATTGGCGTTGGCACCCGGCGCATTGAAGACCGGCACACCTCGCTCGGTCATCGCATCGACCGGGATATTATTGACCCCGGCACCGGCACGACCGATCGCCTTGACCGAGGCAGGGAGCTCCATGTCGTGCATCCTGGCAGAGCGCACCAGGATCGCATCTGGCTCACTGATGTCGTCATCAACCTTGTACTGCCCCCTGGGCAGGCGGTTCAGACCAAAATCGGAGATGTTATTGAGCGTCTGTACTTTGAACATAGCAACCTATCCGTTACGTTTCTCGAAATCGGCCATAAAATCGACCAGCGCATCAACCCCCGCCTCCGGCATCGCGTTGTAGATGCTGGCACGCATGCCGCCGACCGAGCGGTGCCCCTTCAGCGTCACCAGCCCCGCCGCTTTCGCCTCTGTAAGGAAGGTCGCATCGAGTTCGGCATCGGCGAGCGTGAACGGTACATTCATCCACGAACGGCAGGCTTGATCGATCGGATTGGCGTAGAAATCGGAGCCATCGATCGCCGCGTACAGTTTGCTTGACTTACGCTGGTTAATCTCACCCATCGCCGAGAGGCCGCCATTTTTCTTCAGCCACGCAAAGACCAGCCCGGCCAGATACCAGCTGTAGGTCGGCGGGGTGTTGTACATCGAATCGTTATCCGCCATCGTCTTGTAGTCACACATCACCGGCATGCCCGGCACGGTTTCGCCGAGCAGGTCATCACGTACGATGACGACCGTCAGCCCGGCGGGACCGATGTTCTTCTGTGCACCGGCGTAGATCACACCGAATTTCGAGACATCGAGCGGGCGCGACAGGATGGTCGATGACATATCTGCCACCAGCGGTACCTCACCTGTCTCTGGAATCCAGCCAAACTCCAGCCCGCCGATGGTCTCATTCGGGGTGTAGTGAACATAGGCCGCATCACTGTTGAGGTTCCATTCAGATTGTGCCGGTAACACACTGAAATTGCTCGCCTCAGCACTCGCTGCCACATTCACATCACAGAACCGTTTCGCCTCGGCGATCGCCTTTTTCGACCACTGCCCGGTGTAGATATAGTCCGCCTCTTTTTTACCACGCAGCAGATTAACCGGCACATTCGAGAACTGCGCGCTGGCACCCCCCTGCAGGAACAGTACCTTATAGTTATCAGGAATCGCCATCAGCTCACGCAGGTCGGCCTCAGCCTGCGCTGCAATCGACATAAATTCCTTGCCACGATGGCTCATCTCCATCACCGACATGCCGGAGCCCTGCCAGTCGGTTAACTCCTGCTGCGCCTGCTCTAATACCGCCCCAGGCAGACAGGCGGGCCCTGCACTAAAATTGTAAATAGGTGACATGCTTGTTTCCTTTTAAACTCGAACTTTTAATAATCAGACAGTTACAGGCTTTTACTCATCTTCACCCGAAGGTTCTGACGCATCAGTTTCCGCGCTCTGCTCTGCAGCATCAGCCTCGGCATCGTCTGACGAGAGGTTAGCTATCCGATCCAGCCCTACCAGCTTCTCATCTTCACTGAGGCGAATCAGGCGCACCCCCTGGGTGTTACGCCCCTGAATCGAGACCTCATTGACGCGGGTACGTACCAGCGTGCCACCATTGGTGATCAGCATCAGCTCGTCATCGTCATGGACCAGGCCGGCACCGACCACATTGCCGTTACGAGACGAGGTCTGAATCGAGATCACACCCTGCCCGCCGCGGCCGTGGATCGGGTAATCGCTCATTGCGGTGCGCTTGCCGTACCCCTTCTCGGTCACGGTCAACACATCGCCATCATCAACGATGATCAGCGCGATCGCCTGCTGACCCGGCGCCAGTTTGACGCCACGCACACCACGCGCGGTACGGCCCATCGGGCGTACCGCCTCTTCATTGAAGCGGATCGCCTTACCGGCGCTGGTCATCAACATCACATCACGGCTGCCGTCGGTGATATCGACCCCGATCAGGCAGTCGTCGTCACGCAGCTCCAGTGCGATGATGCCGTTGGAGCGCGGTCGTGAAAAGTCATCCAGCGAGGTTTTCTTGACGACGCCGCTACTGGTCGCCATCAACACATATTTATTAGGATCGTAATCCGGCACCGGCAGGATCGCATTGATGCGCTCACCCTCTTCCAGCGGCAGCAGATTCACAATCGGTTTGCCACGCGCGGTACGGCTCGCCTGTGGCAGCTCGTAGACCTTCTTCCAGTAGACCTTGCCTCGGCTGGAGAAACAGAGGACTGTATCATGCGTATTGGCGATCACCAGCTTATCGATGAAATCTTCATCTTTCATATTGGTCGCCGACTTACCGCGTCCGCCACGCTTCTGCGCCTGATACATATCGAGCGACTGCGCCTTGACATAACCACCGTGCGACAACGTCACCACCACATCCTCTTCGCTGATCAGGTCCTCCAGCGTCAGGTCGTGCTGCGACGCAAGGATCTCGGTACGACGCTCATCACCATATTGATCGCGTATCTCGGTGAGCTCCTCGCGGATCACCTGCATCAGTCGCTCAGGGTTGGTCAGAATCTCAAGCAGCCCCGCAATTAACTCAAGTATCTCTCTGTATTCATTTAGTATTTTATCCTGCTCAAGCCCGGTCAAACGGTGCAGGCGCAGATCGAGAATCGCCTGTGCCTGAGTCGGCGACAGTCGATACCCCTCCTCACTCAGGCCATACTCTGCCGCCAGCTCTTCAGGGCGTGCAGTGGCATCCGCACGGTCGAGCATGTCGCGTACCGCACCGGGTCGCCACGATTTCGATACCAACGCCAGCTTCGCCTCAGCTGGATTGGCCGCCGCCTTGATCAGCGCAATGATCTCGTCGATATTGCTCAGCGCAACCGCCAGCCCTTCGAGGATATGGGCGCGGTCACGCGCCTTGCGCAGCTCAAACACCGTGCGGCGGGTCACCACCTCACGACGGTGGCGGACAAACGCCTCCAGTATCTGCTTCAGGTTGAGCAGCTTCGGCTGACCGTCGATCAGCGCGACCATGTTGATACCAAAGACATTCTGCATCTGGGTATGTTTATAGAGGTTATTGAGCACTACCTCGGTCACTTCGCCGCGCTTCAGCTCGATCACCATCCGCATACCGTCTTTATCAGATTCATCGCGTAACTCACTGATCCCTTCGAGTTTCTTCTCGCGAACCAGCTGCGCAATCTTCTCTAACAGGTTGGCCTTATTGACCTGATACGGCAGCTCGGTGACGACGATGCGCTCTCGGTCATTGTGCTTGCCGTACTCCTCGAAATGGGTCTTTGCACGCACATAGATGCGACCACGACCGGTGTAGTAGGCCTCCTGGATGCCGCGCACACCGTTGATGATCGCCGCCGTCGGAAAGTCCGGCCCGGGGATGTAGTCGAGCAGACGGGCGATGCCGATCTCGGGATCATCGATCACAGCGAGACAGGCGTTGATCACCTCGGTCAGGTTATGTGGCGGAATGTTGGTCGCGAGCCCCACCGCAATTCCTGCCGAACCGTTAACCAGCAGGCTCGGGATGCGCGCCGGGAAGACCACCGGCTCTTTTTCAGTTTCGTCATAGTTGGGGATGAAATCGACGGTCTCTTTCTCGAGATCAGCCAGCATCTCGTGGGCGATCTTCGACATGCGCACTTCGGTGTAACGCATCGCTGCCGGAGAGTCGCCGTCGACCGAACCGAAATTACCCTGCCCGTCGACCAGCATGTAACGCAGCGAAAACGGCTGTGCCATTCGCACGATGGTGTCGTAGACGGCGGAATCGCCATGCGGGTGATATTTACCAATCACATCACCCACGACGCGCGCCGACTTCTTATAGGGCTTGTTCCAGTCGTTGCCGAGGCCATGCATCGCGTACAATACGCGGCGATGAACCGGCTTCAGGCCGTCTCTGACATCCGGTAAGGCACGCCCCACGATTACGCTCATCGCGTATTCCATGTAGGAGCGCTTCATCTCCTCTTCTATATTAGTGGAGAGTATCTCTTTGGCGATCTCGCTCATCGGGGAATCAATCTATCCTGTCTGATTGGCGCATTAAACGTCTGAGGCCCAGTAATTCCGGGTATCTATCGAGCATTAATATTATGGAACGGATTGATGGGTATCTTCCCACCTTATTGCGGCCACAACCCGCTCTGTCGTATCAAGCCCCAAATAGTACCATAAACCCCGCTCGCACCACACCCCTACGGCTCGGTAGCGTCGATCTAAGCGTCTTTTTAATGCAAGGCCAACCTTCAGGCCTCTGGTGCCGACAAGCGGATGATTACAGCGGGCAGCATTGGTACTGCCTAACCCCTCATCAATGCCGCCATCTTGTCACTATCCGGCTGCTGTACCACGCCCCGCTCAGTCACAATCGCATCGACCAGCGTCGCCGGGGTAACATCGAACACTGGATTCCACGCCCGCGCGCCCTCGGCCGCCACCTGGCGATCACCAAAGGCGAGCAGCTCCTGCTCGTCTCGTGCCTCGATCGGGATCTGCTCTCCGGTGGCGAGTGCCATATCGATCGTCGAGGTGGGGGCCACCACCATCAACTTAACCCCATGATAACGAGCGCTGATCGCCGCGTGATAGGTGCCGATCTTATTGGCGACATCGCCGTTGGCGGCGATGCGGTCGGAACCTACAATCAGCCACTTCACCTCCCCCTGCTTCATCAGGTGGGCGCCTGCGCCATCGGCCAGCAGCGTCACCGCAATGCCATCCTGCAGCAGCTCCCATGCGGTAAGACGCGATCCCTGCATCCACGGGCGGGTCTCGTCGGCATAGACCTGGCTCACCTTTCCGGCGGCATGGGCGGCGCGGATCACGCCAAGCGCCGTACCATACCCGGCCGTGGCAAGCGCGCCCGCATTACAGTGAGTCATCACCGCACAGCGCTGCTCGATCAACGCCGCACCCAACTCACCCATGCGGCGGTTTGCCGCGACATCCTCAGCATCGATACGGCACGCCTCTGCCACCACTGCCTCGCGCGGATCACTCTCCAGTGTGGCGATCAATGCACGCATGCGCTCGATCGCCCAGAAGAGATTGACCGCGGTCGGGCGCGACTCCGCCAGCAGCGTCAGATCGGCCTCGACCACCTCGCGCCAGCCGTCAGGATTTTCGGCATAACGTGCAGCGGTGGCGATCGCCACCCCATAGGCCGCCGCCACGCCGATCGCCGGCGCACCGCGCACCACCATGTCACGAATCCCGTCCGCCACCGCCGCCACATCCCGGCACGCCACATAGCGCTGCTGATGAGGAAGCAGACGCTGATCCAGCAAACGCACCGCCCCATCGTCCCAAATCACCGCCTTTACCTGATCAAACTGCTGCTGCGTCATACAATAATCCCAAATCAAACCACCAAATCAGATCAAAAGAACCGCCATCTTTACCGGCCCCGTATCTTACCGCAGAAGGCATAGGCGGCGCCAAATGGTGTAAGGCACTCCTCATAGGAAAACGTCCCGCGATGGACTAAGGAGCGCTGGCAGATGGCCGATATTTCAATCATGGACAGACAAAGATTCACAGCCTGGCTCCCCGTCAGCGCACTGCTCGCAGCACTGCTTGTGCCACTCACCGCACAAGGGAGCAATAACATCGTCATCCACATTGGAGAAAAACCACTGGAGCCGGATGCTGCGCCGACGGCCAAAGTTGAAGCCCCGCAACCGGTGGTCGCACAGCGGCCCAACATCGACACGCTCAAACCCAGAGATAACCCGCTGGAGTTCATCACCCTCAGCAGCGTACTGTTTTCCCACAACGGCACCGCACTCGATAACCGCGCCAAACAGGTACTCAATGATATCGCCGCTTATCTGCACAATAACGGTGAGGCAGAACGACTGCTGATCAACGGCTATGCCGACAAGACCGCCAGCAACGAATACAACGCCAGGCTCTCTGCCAAACGCGCCTTTGTGGTGCGCGAATACCTGCGCTTTATTGGTGTCCCTACCAGCCTGCTGCACACCGTCAGCTGGGGCGAAGGCCACCCCACCGATGAACACTGGACCATCAACGGGCGCAAACGCAACCGCCGTGTTGAGCTTTATCTGATTCAAAAAACGCTGTAAATTCGCCCCACCCGACCGAGACAACCTGATACAGAACCGCTGCCCGTGCTCCGATAGTGTGTCATGGGCTATACTGCCGTCGAACACAAACCGACGGATCACCCATGAAACAGATCGATACCCTCATTCACGCCAGCTGGGTCATCCCAGTGGAACCCGCTGGCGTGGTGCTCGATGACCACAGCCTGGCGATTGATGACGGGCGCATCGTCGCCATCCTGCCGAGCAGTGACGCGCGCCAGCAGTATCAGGGGAAAACGGAACTAACACTCGATAACCAGGCGCTAATCCCCGGACTCGTCAACGCCCACACCCACGCCGCGATGAGCCTCTTCCGTGGCCTCGCCGACGACCTGCCGCTGATGGAGTGGCTCAACGACCACATCTGGCCTGCCGAAGGGAAGTGGGCCAACGGCGACTTCGTCCACGACGGTACTCGCCTCGCCATCGCCGAGATGCTGCGCGGCGGCACCACCTGTTTCAGCGACATGTACTTCTTTCCCAACGAAGTCGCCCATGTCGCCAGCCAGGGCGGCATACGCGCTGCGGTCGGGCTGATCATGATCGACTTTCCCACCGCGTGGGCCAGCGGGCCAGATGAGTACCTTTCCAAAGGGCTCAAGGTACACGACGACTACCGTCACGATCCACTGGTCTCCACCACCTTTGCGCCGCACGCCCCCTACACCGTCTCCGATGAGCCGCTGAAGCAGCTACAGATGTACGCCGAAGAGCTCGACATTCCGCTGCATATTCATCTTCATGAGACGGCGCACGAAGTGAGCGAGGCAGAACAACAGAGCGGCAAACGCCCGATGCAGCGCCTGGACGCGCTGGGACTGCTGACCCCACATCTGATCGCGGTCCATATGACACAGCTCAGCGACGATGAGATCGAACGCATGGCGACCGTCGGCGGCCATGTGGTGCACTGCCCCGAATCAAACCTCAAACTCGCCAGCGGCTTCTGCCCCATTCACAAACTCCACCAGGCGGGGGTCAACGTCGCCCTCGGCACCGATGGCGCGGCCAGCAACAACGACCTCGACATGTTTGGCGAGATGCGCACCGCTGCGCTGCTCGCCAAGGCGGTGGGCGAAGATGCCAGCGCGATCCCTGCCGCCACTGCGCTGCAGATGGCAACCCTCAACGGCGCACGTGCGCTGGGGCTCGATGATGAAATCGGCTCGCTGAGCGTCGGCAAGGCGGCCGATGTGGTGGCGGTCGATCTTGGGGCGCTGGAGTCACAGCCGCTCTATCATCCGATCTCGCAGATCGTCTACGCCACCAATCGTGATAGAGTAACTCATGTCTGGGTCAATGGCCGCCATCTATTAAAAGAGCGCGCCCTGACCACGCTGGATGAATACCACATCCTTGACAAGGCACAGCAGTGGCGTGAAAAAATCGCCGCCGCCGACCAACAGCAGAAATAATGATTAAAGCGACTTTAAAAGAGAACAAAGATGCAGCAGACAGCAACCAGTCCTGACAGTGAATCAAATGTAGATCGCAACGAAGTGGCAAAGTTCGAGGCGATGGCGAGCCGCTGGTGGGACGTCAATGGTGAATGCAAACCACTGCATGAGATCAATCCACTGCGTCTCAACTATATCGACTCAAAGGCGGGCGGGATCGCTGGAAAAAGCGTCATCGATGTCGGCTGCGGCGGCGGTATCCTCAGCGAGAGCATGGCCCAACGCGGTGCGATCGTTACCGGCATCGACATGTCGGAACCCTCGATCGAGGTGGCCAAACTGCATCTCTATGAGTCGCAACTCGAGATCGATTATCAGCGCATCACCGCCGAGGCCTGTGCCGAACAGCACCCCCACCGCTTTGATGTTGTCACCTGCATGGAGCTGCTGGAACATGTGCCCGACCCCGCATCACTGATCCGCGCCTGTGCCACACTGGTTAAACCGGGTGGTCATCTCTTTTTCTCCACCATCAACCGCAACCCCAAGGCGTATCTGTTTGCGATTGTCGGCGCCGAATATCTGTTGAAGATGCTACCCAAAGGGACACACGACTTTGCCAGGTTCATTCGTCCCTCCGAACTCGGCGCATGGACAAGAGAAGCTGGGCTCACTACCCACGACATCTCCGGCCTCAGCTACAATCCACTCACCAGACGCTATTCAGTCGGCAGTGACATCGACGTCAACTACATGATGCACACCCAGCAGACGGCACTCTGAGTCACGCGTGAACGCAAATAGAAAGGAAGCCACAACCAGACACATCCTGTTCGACCTCGACGGCACACTGGCCGACACCGCACAGGATCTCGCCTTCACCCTCAATCGACTGCTGGCGCATGAGGGCTATCACACGCTGCCGTTTGAACAGATCCGCCCAATCGTCTCAAACGGCGCCAGTGCGTTGATCGAGTTTGGCTTTGGCAATGCCGTGCCGGCAGAGAAGTTCAAACAGCTGACACAGCAGTTCCTCGACATCTATCAAAATCACCTCACCCACCGGACCACACTCTTCCCCGGCATGGCTGAATTACTCGAGACCATCGAAAATGATGGTCAGCTGTGGGGCGTCGTCACCAACAAGCCGTCATGGCTGACCGACCCGTTGATGGAAGAGCTGGGGCTTGCACAACGTGCCGCCTGCATTGTCAGTGGTGACACCGTCGAATATAAAAAACCGCACCCTCAACCGTTACTCCACGCCTGCGAAGTCATGGGAGTCTCTGCTGCCGAGTGTGTCTATATCGGCGATGCGCAACGCGACATCGAGGCAGGACGGCGCGCGGGGATGAAGACGCTCGCTGCACTCTTTGGCTACATTAGTGAAGGCGATGATCCCGCAGACTGGGGAGCCGACGGCATGATTGAACACCCCCTTGAAATCCTTGAGTGGCAGCAACGCCTCAACCAGCATTAGAGATATACATGGACATCACAGGCTACCTCGTCATCGCCATCACCGCCGCCGCTTCACTGCTGCTCGGCGCACTGCTGGCTCACCTGCGCGCGCAGAAGCAGATCGCCGAGCTGCAACACGAGAACAGTACCCTCTCCACCACGCTGGAGATACAGCGCAGCAGTGCGGATGAAAAGATCGAAGCACTGGAGAAGACCAAAGCGCAGCTCAGCGACACTTTCAGCGCGCTCTCCAGCGAGGCACTCAAAAACAACAACGAACAGTTTCTTAAGCTCGCACAGGAGAACCTCAAACAGTTCAACGTGCAGGCGCAGAGTGAGCTCTCCAAAAAAGAGCAGTCGATCGAACACCTGGTCAAACCGATTAGAGAGGTCCTGGAGAAGACCGAAAAGCAGATCCGCGAGATCGAGCATGAACGCAAGGAGGCCTACGGTTCGATCAGCAAACATCTCGAAAGCATGGCGCAGACACAGCAGATGCTGCACGGTGAGACACGCAATCTGGTGAAATCGCTACGTCGTCCCGAAGTGCGCGGCCAATGGGGTGAGATGACCCTGAGGCGACTGGTCGAGCTTGCAGGGATGGTAGAACATTGCGATTTTTTTGAGCAGGAGCACACCGAGACAGATGAAGGCAACATCCGCCCCGACATGATCGTGCGCATGCCGGGCAGACGCGAGATCGTGATCGACGTCAAAACGCCGCTCGACGCCTACCTCAACGCAATCGAAGCGGATGACGATCAACAGCGCGAACAGCAGCTACAACACCATGCGCGCAAGGTGCGTGAGCGCATTCGTGAACTCGCCAGCAAGGCCTACTGGGGGCAGTTCAAACAGAGCCCTGATTTTGTCGTACTGTTCATCCCCGGCGACCACTTCCTCAGCGCGGCACTCGAAAAAGATAGCGCCCTGCTCGAAGATGCGCTGCGGCAGAAGGTGATCCTTGCCACCCCCACCAGCCTGGTCGCACTGCTGCGCGCCGTCGCCTTCGGCTGGAATCAGCAATCGATCACCGACAACGCGGAAAAGATTCGCGACCTCGGCGAAGACCTCTATAAACGACTCTGCACCTTCACCGGCCACATGAACAAGATGGGCAAGAGCCTCGACAACAGCCTCGAACACTACAACAAGGCGGTCGGCTCGCTCGAACGACAGGTGCTCAGCGGGGCGCGTAAGTTTACCGAGATGGGGATTAGTGCCAGCAAGGAACCAGATTCTCTCGAACCCATTGAAAAGCTGGCGCGGTCGCTGGAAGAGCCAGTAGATAAGTCAGGGTAGATGAATTGAGTAAGGGATTAAGACTCCCTAACGCTGCATTTTAACTGACTAAACCCCAGTCACTAAACAATCGATTGCATTGATAATCCCGTTACAATAGCCGCCCATATCAGCAACTTCCTTACCCAACGCAGTGAGTGGTACACCGGCTAATTGCTGAGTGTAAAGCACCCATGCTTGGCCGTCATATTCAATCACTGGACATAAATGAGAAATGGGCTTACCAGTCAATGAAGTCTTATTCGCAACTGGCACCACTACCCGGGTATTCAGGTCCGCCAACAACGGGCCCTGTGCATCGAGCAAATATGGAAAGGCCTCACGAGTGTTTCGATTTGGATTTTCGTAAAGCGTAAACTGCCTCATCAGAACCCCCGAAAACCGTCGCTAAATACCCCCACGTCCTCAACCCTGGCGTTATAGTCTTCCACGGCAGATTTATTCTCCTGCGGCCACTGATCACGACGTCTTTGCTGCACCACATCCAGCAACGCCTGCTCCAGCGTAGCAGAGAGATTGACCCGCAGGCCCTTTGCCGCAATCAATAACTCACTGTTTACAGTAAGGTGAGTTGATTTTTTAGGTGCATTTTTATCATATGAGAATTCCATAGATTACTTACCCCTCAGTCATTATGCGCATTCAACACCCACAGGCCAGTACAATTATGAAGATTCACAATATTTTAAACATTGCCGACTGAAGTGTTGATGACACTTTCGACTACCCCTCTCTCTTCATCAGAGCAAAACCCACCCGGGGAAAGCCAAGAATCATCCGTAATATATGGCTAGTACAGCCTCCAATGAGGACTAAATACTGGCATCAATTGAAAAACTGGCGAGGTTATTGAAAGCACCATTTAATCCGGGCATTATCACCCCGGACGAATTATATTGCCCCCATGCCAACCACCCCACCCACCCAGCAGGTCGCATTAACCCGGCTCGGTTTTCGCCCCTTCTTTCTATGCAGCACGCTGTTCGCTACCGTCTCGATGCTGGTGTGGCTGTCGATTATCGCCTTCGCTACAAACCCGCCTGTGATGCCTCCTGCCCTGTGGCACGGCCATGAAATGGTCTACGGTTACGCGCTCGCAGTGGTCGCCGGTTTTCTGCTGACGGCAGTGCGTAACTGGACCGGCGTGCAGACCCTGCACGGCACGCCACTGATGTTACTAGTGCTGCTGTGGTTACTGGCGCGACTGATCCCCTATGCAGGCAATGACAGCGCATTGCCGCTGATGATGGCGCTGGATCTCAGTTTCAATATTGCGCTATGCCTTGCCATTCTGCATCCAGTCATTAAAGACGGACACTACAAATCACTGGGGGTGTGGTTCATTCTGATCGCCATAACAGTGAGTAACCTGCTCTTCTATCTGGGACTGCCGGGCATCACGCCCAACGGTGTTCAGGTCGGACTCCACAGCGGCCTCTATCTGATCATCTTTCTGATGCTCCTGCCTGGCCGTCGAGTGCTGCCGATGTTCATCACCAACGGCGTTGACTATCCGGTCACACTCACCAACCGTCGCTGGCTCGACATTAGCTGTCTGCTGCTGATGCTACTGTTTGTTATGGTACAGGTGTTTGTGCCACAATCAGCGCTTGCATCTCTGTGTGCGGGACTGCTGTTTCTACTACACGCGATTCGCATCTCAGGGTAGTACACGGCGGAGATCTGGAAAACATTGCTGCTGTGGGTTCTCTACCTCGCCTATGGCTGGATCATCGTCGGCTTCGCGATGATTGCCCTGGCTTACCCGCCTGACTTCAATTCGACGATCGCACTGCACGCCTTCGCCTATGGCGGCATCGGCCTGATGACCATCGGCATGATGGCGCCGGTCTCACTCGGCCATACCGGACGCAATGTCGCAGCGCCACCCACGATTCTGAAATGGGTTTCTGGTCTGTTACTGATCGGTAGTGTGTCACGCGTGGCTATGCCGGTCATCATTCCAGCATGGCATATCGAGTGGATAGTCATTGCACAGGCACTGTGGATTGTCGCCTTTACACTCTTCGCCATGCGTTATGCAGCGATGTGGCTGCAACCCCGCATCGATGGGCGTGATGGATAAAGGCTCGAAAATCTCAGAAGGCCGGGTAACCCGCTCGATCTTTTCAACCCCCCATCTTCAATACCGCCTGCATCTCGGTAACTTTATCTCGCACGGAGGCAATCACATCCTTAATAACCTCTTCACTTAAGCCGGTCACCAGCCATGCCGCCGGCTCTATTATCTGGATATTATCCAGAGAGCTGCTATCGGTTTCGATGAGATGCGCGATGCTATTGGCTATATGTGTCAATGCAACTTCAACCTTGTGGCTCTCAGCCGCTGCTGGCTCATGGTGAAAGGTAACGCATGCCTGCAAACTCTCCGGCAATGCCCAGGCCTTAATGAGCGCACCACCTAATTGCGCATGGTCAAAGCCCATTACCTGGCGCTCCGCCTGGTTTAGTGACAGCGCTTTAGACTGATCAAGACTGAGCATAATACTCTCTACCGCTAACTCCGGCACTTTGTTATAAATCAGCAGTAACCCAATATCGTGAAGCAACCCCGCGATAAACACAGACTCAATCTTTCGTATTCTACTTAAACCTGCCAGCTCCTGTGCGGCCAGGGCGCAGCATAGACTGTGGTGCCAAAAATTTTCCATCGACAGCATGTCGTTCGGTATCCCCTTAAAAGCATCAGCGGCAGATGAGGCCAGCACCAGGTCTCGTATCTGCTTACCCCCTAAAACAGTGACTGCCCTGGAGACAGTGTCAACCTCTCTGGAAAGACCAAACAACGGGCTGTTTGCAATTTTTAACAGGGAGGTGGTCAACGCCGGGTCCTGAGAAATTACCTCGCCAATTTCCGCTGCGGAGACCCCGGGATCGCCCACCATACTGTTCACACGAATCGCAACCTCAGGTAACGAGATCAATTTACTGCAGTTTTCTACTAAGCCTTCAACAGACGGGGCCATCCAGAACCTCCATTTAATCCATTGCCTTACAACCTGGTGATACCCAAAATTGACTCATTCCACCTGATACTGATCGATAAGCGGCCGAATCCAGGCAATCCTTTAATAGCCCAGCCCATAGAAAAGACGTCAAAAACAGAAGAATAGCGACTAAACACAGAATGAGATTTCAGCCCAGCAGGATGAAGCTCGCTATATTGTAGCGCCCACCAATATCGCTATAAATAAGTTTACCGGAAACTACGCAGGCTTCTTTGCAACCATAAATAGCGCCTTGCCTTTACCCTGCAGCCAGCGGTGGTCGATCTCAAGCCCGGCATTAGTGATCGAAGCCTCAAGGTCTTTTCCGGTAAAGATCTTTACTGCGGGCATGAAACCGAAAAACATGCCGCTCGGTACGATTGGCTTGAGAAGTTACCACATCGAATCGCCCAGGCAGACGGTGCTGGTGACGAAAATGCCGCCCGGTTTGAGCATGCTGTAGACCTTTGCGATCACCTCACCCCTCTCCTCGACCAGATGCAGGAGGCTGAACGCCAAAACGGCATTGATGCTCTGTTTGTCTATCTTAAGGTATATTATGCGGTCCTCTGCACACCGCCCCACCAAACATCAGCTTTGCAGCGCCAAGCCCAGGGAAACCATAAACCATTATAATCAATGAAGTTTTACGCGCCTCACCACCACATCTTATCAGACTGAACTTCATCAGAGGTTGCTTAATTTTGACATTTAACATTTATTAATAAGCATCAACCCATCAGTACCGCCACTATCTGCCGATAACTATACCGCTCACATCACAATCGCTGATGGCGTGAGTGCCAGTAACCACAAAAAAGGCCTTATATATGCGGGCATTGATCGTTGATTCGTACGTATCATATCGTACCATCCTGACTTCAGTAATCTCCGATGCCGGACTTGATGTTGAACATGCGGAGACTGGAGAAAAGGCACTTGATTTATTGAAAAACAACCGGTTTGACCTGGTTTGTGTTTCTATGTTTCTTAGCGATATGGATGGGGTCATTTTTTCTTCTCGTATACGTGCAGAACCCTCAACTAAACACATCCCTCTGATTATGGTGACCTCGAGTGACGACCGAAGGGAGCTCGACAAGGCCATTGCCGTTGGTGTCACCGAGATATTTGCCAAGAAAAACCTTAAGGGCATCGGCAAGTATGTTGCCAACGTCGTTATGCAGCAAGGCGAAGCCAAAACCATGAGTGGCAAGGTTCTGTATGTGGAGGACTCCAAAACGGTCGCAGCAATGACCAAAGAGCTGCTCGAATCCCACGGTCTGGAGGTAGATCATTTTGTCACTGCTGAAGAGGCATACGCTGCATTTCAGGTGACAGATTACGATATCGTTTTGACTGATGTGGTTTTAGAAGGTCAAATGAGTGGTTCGGCCCTGGTGCGGGCATTACGCTCGCTGGAGAGCTCAAAAGCGAGGGTGCCGATTCTGGTCATGTCCGGTTACAAGGACGACACACGTAAAATTGAATTATTGCGCTCAGGCGCCAATGACTATGTCTCCAAGCCAACACTGGATGAGGAGTTGCTGGCACGATTAAACAATCACCTCACCAGCAAAAGAATGCTGGATCGTATCGAGGCGCAACAAGCGCGCTTGCATGAACTGGCGATGAAGGATCAGTTGACCGGCTTATATAATCGCCACTATCTGATGGAAATAGCGCCCGCTAAATTAAGTGAGGCTTTTAGGCACAAGTTTACCTGCAGTCTGATTCTGGTGGATGCAGACAAGTTCAAGCTGATCAACGATACACATGGACATGCCGTCGGCGACATTGTGCTGCAGGAGCTTGCAAAAGTGATGCAGGACTCATGTCGCAATGAAGATATTGTTGCACGCTTCGGTGGTGAAGAGTTTGTCATTCTCTTATCCCACTGTGATGCTAAAAATGCAGTCGAAAAAGCGGAGCGGTTGCGCCAGGCCATTGAGAATCTGCGGCCCGCAGGCTTAAAGATTACGGCCAGCTTTGGTGTGGCCGAGATCAGCCTGGCAAAACGGTGTGAGTTTGGAGAACTTTTCAAGGCAGCTGATGCAGCCGTTTATGAAGCTAAGGATGCGGGTCGTAACAAGGTGGTACGAGAAAAATAGTTGCCGTCACTGGTGACGGCCAAAACAACAACTAAAAGTCAGATCCTGCATAGATCATTACTACTCAACTACATTCACCTACGGTATCTCCTCTGGCCGCCCTTCCCACCGGCATGGCGAGCGGGAAAATTTCTATTTCCATTCACCCAGCGCCATCACCATCGCCGCCGACAGATAGAGCAGCAATGCCACAACCACCACAACCACAAACCCAAAATGGATCGCAAGAATGGTCGCAAGGATCGCGCTGATGACAGAAGCGCAGCCATTCAACCCCCACGCCCATGGGATAAACGCCGGCATCTGCACTGCAACGCGCCCCAATCCCAGTGGAAACGGCATCCCCATACAGAACGCCAATGGCGCGATCAATAACAACGAGATCAGAATCCTGGCAAGATCCGGCAGCGGCATCAGCCACTGGAACAGCACCGGCAACATCACAAGATAGACAAGCGCAATCACCACGATTCCCACTACCGCAACGGTGACCGGAGAAAACCCTCCCTCTTTAAACCGACCGGAGAGCCTGACGGAGTAACCACTACCCAAACCGGCAAAAATCAGAAAACCGCACAACACCACCGCGATCGCATAGAGCGGATGGGCCAGAAACAGGATGAATTTTTGAATAAAAGCGATTTCGATAAAAAGGAATGCCAGCCCCAGTGCAACAAAATAATAGCTGGCCCCCAATCTCCTCTGCCTGCCTCCCTCTACTCTTCGGTGACTCCACCATAACGGCATGATGATCAGCAACAGACTGATTAACAGCGCCTGCAACAGCGTCGCGAACAGAATCAAATAGCCCCACTCCAGCAACGACAGCCCACCCTGCCCGCGTAACGATATCAACTCCGTTAAGCCCCCCCATTTAAAGAAATGGAAAAAATAGGGGCGATTATCTGTCGCCGGTTCGATGTTGAACTTATATTGCGTGACAAACGCATCACGACCATCGCCCAGTAGCGCTGTCGCTCCCTGATAGAGATAGGGCTGCTGCAATAGATTGAAGCGATTAGCCTGCTGCGGTTTCAACCGTGGGTGATAAGCGATATCAAACGAACGCTGCTCACAAAAGGCCTCGATGGCTGTAATCTCCTGCGGCGTAAATGCCCCGTTTTTAATCAACAGTGTTGACGTCTTCCAGCTGCGAATCAGCGCGAGATGGTCACCCGGCCTGGCGACACCGCTCGCCCGCAGCGCATCAATCGCGGTTGCAAACAGTTTGAGATTGTCGCGTGGCGGCAGGTTCAACCAGCGGGTAATCGCCAGCATGCCACCCGGCTGCAGACGCTGGATATAGGCCTGCAGCGCCTCGACGGTGTAAAGGTAACTCTCGCTCAGGGCGTGCACACCGGCACTCGAGGCCGCAAACGAATCGAGCAGTGCCAGCTGGATCAGGCCATAGCGCTCACCGCTTCGCTCGATAAAACCGCGTGCCTCATCAATATGCAGGCGCACCCCGCCGGCAGCGTAGATACCACCGGAATAGTCGCGATATTCATTTTTCATCAACGCAACAACCTGCGGATTGATCTCCACGGCATCGATCTCCGCCACACGATGATAACGGGCCTGTAACAGGTCGCTCCCGGAACCGGCGCCGAGGATCAACACCTTTGGACGTTGCAGCAGATGATAAGGAAGTGCCGAGGAGAGTTGATCCAGATAGGCCAGTGTGTCTCGCTCGCCACGATAACGGGTGATCACATTCATGGCATCGCCGTCGGTGAAGAGCCCCAACTGCTCGGGCACCGGCTGGGTATTATGCAGGCTCAGCCCCGGCGCATGACGAAGTGGAATGGTCGGACTACGCACCACGCTCAACAACCCGAATGGGCTTGAGCGCTCTGCCACGACCTCGCTCCCGACCACCTGCAACTGCTGACTCAACCCTTTATATTCGGAGAGGCGTAGCGCCGACCACTGCTGCGGCCAGAGCAGTGGCAACAGTAGCCCACTCACCACCAACAGCGCAACTGGCCAACGCGACTGTGGTAACGGACGCCACATCACCACTGCCGCGGCCAACAACGCGAGTGAAGTAAGTAACAGTATGCAACGCTGAGGCGGCGTGATAAACAGTAACAGTACAATCCCGACGGCACCCACCCCCGCGCCCAGCATGTCGGCACGATAGATGAGACCAATGGAGAGCCTGTATCTAATAAATGTCAGTCCGACACAATTAGCCGCGCAGAAAAAAGGGATCGTAAAGAGCAGATAGGTGGCTAACAGGTAGAGCTGCTGACGCCCATCCCAGACCAGCCCAAGCGGATTGAACGGTAACTGCTGGGCGATGGCAAAACATAGCGGCATTGAGAGAGCGAACAGCACTGCATTGACCACAATGGCCGCCAGGAAACGTACCTCCAGCCAGCGTCGGCAGAGCGCAAGAAAACTGCCACTGGCGCCATAACCGAGCAGCGCCAGGCTGATGATCATATAGGCAAAGTGGTGCCACTGAATTATCGAGAGCAGCCGCATCAACAGGATCTCGTAACTGAGGGCCGTAGTAGAGAGCAGCGCGATCGCAAGGAAAATCGTAAACGGGGGGCTATCCTTCGCACCAGCTGGGTGAGACATGTGAGCTAATGATCCCCGGTTAACGGCACGAACCTCACCGTCAGGATCTGGCGCGTCTTGATATGACCATCTAGCGTCCTGTCCACCTGCATCAACTGCTGGGTGAAGAACCAGCTCCCAATCGGGATGATCATACGCCCACCCGGCTTAAGCTGTTGAATCAGCGGCGGCGGGATATGGTTGGCCGCTGCCGTAACGATGATACCATCGAACGGCGCATGCGCCTTCCAGCCATAATAACCGTCGCCGACCCGGGTGGATACATTCCGGTAACCCAGACGCTCAAGACGTTCAGCACTCTGTTTTCCCAGTGGCGCGATGATCTCGATCGAATAGACCTGCTTGACCAGCTCCGCCAGCACCGCCGCCTGATAGCCGGAGCCTGTTCCGACCTCCAGCACCACATCGTTGTCGTCGACGCCTAGCAGATCGGTCATCAGAGCCACAATATAGGGCTGAGAGATGGTCTGTCCATATCCGATAGCGAGGGGACGGTTTTCATAGGCCTCACCACGCACCCTGCGTGGGACAAACTCATGGCGCGGCACCTTACGCATCGCCGCCATGACACGACTATCGAACGCCTCTTTACCTGTGCTGAAGCGGGTAATCGAGACATCGACATTGATCTCGCGGATCATCTCATTACGCAGATCCACATAGCCATCCTGGTCAGCAGCAGGCACGCTACCAATAAAGAGCACGGTAATCAATAACGCATTCCGAATCATGAGGATAGAGGTTATCCAGAAGCACGCGCGATGATCTATCTGGGTATTGCAACGCATCATGACACCCCCTGTTCGCCAAGAGAGAACGTCCACAGCTACTATATATCTTACCGCAATCGCGTGGGCACTGTAATTACATGGAGAGAGGGAACATAAAACAGTGCTAATGCATTAAGATAGACTCAGTGCCTGCTCCAGTTAAACTGACACAAACTAGACGGCTAGCAATGACATAATGAAAAATAACAACGACACAGTGCCCTCATGGATCTCGTACAACGTCTCCCAGATCCAGCTCTCCGCGATCAAGGAGATGGCGATGTTAAGCGCCAGGGTCGCAGGCGCTGCCTCGCTGGCATGGGGCCTGCCCTCTTTTAGGACACCAGCCTACATCCGGGAGGGTGTAGCACTAGCACTCACCAATGATCCAGACGCAGGTAAATACGCTTTGCCCGATGGATTGCCAGAGCTGCGCCAACTGGTGGTCGACAAACACTGCCGAGAAACCGGCATCGCGGTGAATCCAGATGAAAACGTGTTGATCACCGCCGGTAATATGCAGGGCCTAAACACCCTCTTCCACGTCATCATTGATCCCGGCGACGAGATCATCGTCACGGACCCGGGGTTTGCCTCTCACTTTCAACAGATTAGACTCTGCGGCGGCAGGCCCGTCTTCTGGCCACTGAATGAAGCACAGGGATGGAGCCTCGACATCGAAGCCCTGCCCGGCCTCATCAGCGAACGCACTAAAGCAATTGTACTCGTCTCACCATCCAACCCAACTGGCTCAATCTTCTCCAGAGAGACGCTGTTACAGGTCGGCAAGATCGCCAGAGAAAGGAACCTGCTGCTACTGATCGATGACCCCTACAGTAACTTCACCTACGAAAACAGTACAAAATACTTTAACCTCGCCTCGCAAAAAGAACTTGCGGACAACACCGCCTACTTCTTTACCTTCTCCAAGTCCTATGCGATGAGCGGCTGGCGACTCGGCTATATGATTGTACCGTTGAAACTTAAAAAAGAGGCGCTCAAAGTCCATGACGCAACGATCATCTGCACCCCGCGCATCTCTCAAATCGCCGGCATTGCCGCACTGAGAGGCGACCCCCAACATCTGAAGGTATTCGAACAGAGTCTGGCCAAACGGCGGGCGTTGATGCAACAGCGGCTCGACCGCGTCAGTCATCTGTTCGAATACCAGCCTCCTGAAGGGGCCTATTACCTCTTCCCTAAAATCAGGATTCCGCATCAAAACTCTTATGAGTTCGCGCTCAGGCTACTGAAAGAGGCGAAGGTCTGTGTCACTCCGGGAAGCGCCTTCGGCCCTTCAGGCGAGCACCATGTGAGAATGGCATACTGCGTAGAGGAAGAGGTGATCAACAGCGCGTTTGACCGTATCGAGCACTGTTTTGGCAGTGGTTAAAGCAGCCCCATATTGATCACATAGTGAGTCAGTTCGGTATTGTTTTTCATCTTCATCTTGGCAAGAATACGGGTTCGATAGGTGCTGATCGTCTTGACACTCAATGAAAGCCGTTCGCCGATCTGGGTGAGCGACTCTCCTGAGGCGATCAGACAGAGTACCTCATACTCCCTGTCAGAGAGCGCTGCATGCAGTGACTCACTCTCATCGCCACCCAGGATATCGAGCAACATGTCGGCGGTATTGTCTGAGATATAGCGCCCCCCTTCCGATACCTTCTTCACAGCCTTGAGCAGCTCATCGGTCACGGCCTCTTTATTGATATAACCGTTAGCCCCGCCACGAAATGCGCGCAGCGCATATTGATCCGACGCGTGGATACTGAGAATCAGGATTGGCGTTTCACAACCATCGGCACGCACCCGTTTCAACACATCGATGCCACTCTTATCGGGCAGCGAAATATCTAGCAGGATCACGTCATAATCATTCGCCCTGATCTCTCTGATTGCATCATTACCACAATCAACCTCCTCTATCTTCACATCAGGCAGCCCTTCATTCAGAATCTGCTTGAGGCCCGCTCGGACAATAACGTGGTCATCAACAATAAGAATTCTGTCTGACTTCATGAAACCCCTTCTTTTCCAACCGGCACCATCAGTTTAACATGCGTCCCTTCACCAGGGGTTGATGAGACATCGACGACTCCATCCATCACCAGCGCCCTCTCACTCATACTGATAATCCCGAATGAGTCACTGTTAGCACGCCTATCGATATCGAAACCGCGTCCATTATCTTCAATATCAAGGCAAAACTGATCACCTTCATCTATCACCTTAACAGCAATAGAGCTGGCACCTGCATGTTTTGCGATGTTATTAAGCGCCTCCTGAAAAATCCGATAGACCGAAATATCGTAATCCTTGTGATGAAAGCTAAACTCATCACAGTTACGATCCAGCTCGACCTTTACCTCATTGCGCTTACCAAATTCATCCAGCTGCCATTCAATGGTTGCCATCAACCCAAGATCATCGATCATACTTGGACGCATCTCTGTAATTACCTGCCGTACTGAGGCTATCGCACTATCGATCAGCGCAGTCATGCCGCTGAGCTTGTCATTGATAACCTTATCTTCCCCATCCAGCTGCCGGGTTAGCCACTTGAGGTCGATTTTCAGCGCCGCCATGCCGCTGCCAAGGTCGTCGTGCAGGTCACGGGCAAAGCGCTCACGCTCCTCTTCGCGTGCATTTTGCAGATGTGCCGCCAGGCGCCGAAGCAGACGCCGCGATGACTCTAGCTCCAGGTTGGCAATTTTCTGTTTGCGCACCAGATCGTATGCGGTCATCGCATTCTTGATTGACGAAGGCAGACGGGCCAGATTATCTTTCATCACATAATCAAAGGCACCAGATTTGAGTGAGTCGATCGCAACCTTTTCATTGATCATGCCCGAAACAACCAGTAGTGGGATCTCCTGGCCACTCTGCTGCAGCACCTCTAGTGCCCGATGCGAAGAAAAGCCAGGCATAAGATGATCACACACGATCACATCCCAGCTACTTTGCGCCAGCACCTGCTTCATCGCCTCTTCACTACAGATCATTTCGCAATTGACATCAAAACCATCTGCCCTGAGAAACTCAGTGATCAGCACTCTGTCGCTATCGGAGTCCTCAATAAGCAATAAATTCAACTTCATGATGTAATTCCCTGCGATGCAGCCCCATGTTCAAGCGTGCCAGCCCTCCTGCACTCCCGCTGTGCTTCATACTCAATTATTTACACTATTTCCATAGAAAAAAGGCATGATTATCCCTATATATAATATTATTACGGCACTTTTCACAACACTATTAATGCACATAGAATAAATTGAATGTTTTTCTTCAATAGAAGGTAATTTAAGCGTACTATTTCCAGCCTCGGGGTATCCGATGACCCACAAAAAGAAACAGGATAAGGCACTAAAATTGATCTTACTCATAGAAGACAATGAAGATGATATTTTATTGACCCAGATGGCGTTGCAGGAGATTCAGAACCCTCCTCACCTGCTGGTAATAAAAAATGGTAAAGAGGGGCTCGATTACCTGCTTGATGAAAATAACAGGCAGCCATCGCTTACTTTAGTTGATCTAAAATTGCCAATTATTGACGGCATATCTGTTGTCGAACAGATTGCGCAAAAATCGAAGCTGAGAAAGATGCCGGTAGTCGCATTGACTACCTCGCTTGAGCCGCAGGATATCAACCGCTGTTATGATGCCAACGTCAATAGCTACCTGCGTAAGCCGGTCGATTTTGATGAGTTCAAATACCTGATCAGCAAGACCATCGAATACTGGTTAGAGCTGAACGTCCCGGCCGAGCGCCACTAAGTGCTACTCTTTTAGCCATGATTTGCCTCATCCTCATGAGGATTCGATAGCGTAAAATAGAAGGTCGTTCCTTCACCGGGAGTTGAGTCTGCCCACACCCGGCCACCGTGACGCCGGATAATACGCTGCACCGTCGCAAGGCCGATACCACTCCCCTCATACTGACCCGCCTGATGCAGGCGATGAAATGGCAGGAAGAGACGATCTGCGTACGCCATATCAAATCCCTCACCATTATCGGATACAAAATAGGTCTCCTGCCCCCCTTCCGGCGTAAACATCCCCACCTTGATACGTGGGTTCTCCGTATTTTGAGTAAACTTCAACGCATTGCTCATCAAATTGTAGAGAACCACGTCCATCAGGTGGTAATCAGCAAATACATGCATCCTCCCTTCTATCTCAACCTCTGCATCATAGGGTTCACTGGCGGCATCATTAATCCTGTTATAGACCAGTGTCGCAATCTCATTGAGGTTACAGTCAACCGGTTCAATCCCTTCGCGCACATAGCGAGAAAGATTTAACAGGCTATCTATCAATTCACTCATACGTTTACTTGAACTGCGAATACGCGCCAGATAGTCCTGGGCATCATCATCAAGGCTCTCTTTATATTTCTCGGTCAGTAACGAACTAAACCCCCCAATTGCCCGCAATGGCCCCCGTAGATCATGAGAGACCGAATAACTAAAAGACTCCAACTCCTTGTTTGTCTCATTCAACTCTCGGTTGTTTTTGATCAGCGAATGATTCAGCGCCTCAACCTTACGCTCATAAGCGATACGCTCCGTAATATCATGAATCGCGGCAATCGCTACCTTCATGCCATTCATCGTCACGGTATTGAGTGAGACCTCGATAGGAAATTCATCCCCCCCCTTACGAAGGGCGTGCAAAATGTTATTCACCCCCAACGCACGAGGAGAGGGATTCGCGAAATAGCCCCTGAACCACTTAGCATGATCTTTACGAGCATTTTCCGGTATCAGCCGTTTAACATTCAGGCCGATCAGTTCCTCCGGCTCATAACCAAACATCTTTTTAACTGCACCGCTTACCCATACGATATTGGACTTTTCATCCACGGAAATCACGGTGTCCGATAAACTATTGAGAATGCCGTCAAGCGCATCCTTGCTTTCCTCTGCCACCATTTTTGATTTTAAGAATTGGCGATTGACCGTGATGACCACATAAACCAGAAATAACACCACCAGCACCAGTGCCGACAACATGAAGACGATCAGTTCTATCGTGGCACTCGTTCTTTTACGTATTGCAACAGTATCCTCTGTGGCATGCTGTATCATTTTATTAGAAATGGAATTCAGCGCCTCCAGTGCAGGCTGATCATCCACCCACATCAACCGGTCAAGTTCATCTGGGCGGATCCCTTCAGCGATTTTCACCCTGGCCAGCTCAAGCTTTTCAATATATTGTTCAATCACATTCCTGAGACTTTCGAACTCTACCTCCATCCCGGGGACAAGAAAATTTGACTTATAGTTATCGAGATCCAGGCGCAAATCATGCTTGTCCCGGCTGAGTTTCATGAACAACTCTTCATCCTGACGGATGATATAGTTCTTAAAATCATGGATAAAACCGCCATACCCCAGGTGGCTATAAAGATTCGACAGGGCAATACTCTCATCACTGAAATGGGTAGCGTAGACATCCCACTCATTTTCGATCTTTTTAATCCTGTCTATAAATACCAGGCCACCAATCACCGAAGAACAGATGACCACAACAATGGCAGAAATCATCAGGAATATCTGCCATTGATTTTCAGAATTACCGTAAATGCTCACTGGTTCTGACTGCCTATTATTTGCATTAGAAATTATTCCTGACTGGCCCCTTCCCTGCCCCCCTTTCATCCTTAAGCCTATAGTGTAGATCTATGCGTTCCTACGAATGAATCATCTTTAGCATTACATACCATATTGCCCGATCTCATACCACTGCAGCCGTGGTAACACCTCGCCGCGAAACATTTCACCCCGCTTGTGCAGTGACTCACAATGGTCTGCTAGTATGATTTAATGGAAGATTCATTTTTATGAATCGGCCAACATCTGGCAATCCAGAGAAATTAATGCATCAATGATTAGCGCATAGTAGCCCTGTTAAATGCTGGTTATTAGCCATGCTGCACATCAATATTTGGCACTTCATTTGCATTAATTTTAAGGGGCCACCCCCCCTTAAAGAGCCAGTTTCTACCTTCAGGAAAGCGAAATGACTCAGGAAAATGTGGCTCATAACCGGGCAATAATAGCGAAACCCTGTCCAGTTCCTGATTATACGGTAATCATCAACACTCAAAAGCACAGTCCACAAAATGAGGTTAGCTATGAAACCGCAAGAGATCATCATTACCGCCGCTAAACGGACGCCGATCGGGGCCTTTCAGGGTCAATTTTCAGGCACTCCGGCCCCACAACTTGCCGCTGCTGTCATTCAGGCTGCACTGGTGGAGAGCAACCTTAGTGAACACCAGATCGACGAACTGCTAATGGGGTGTGTACTACCTGCTGGGCTCGGTCAGGCACCCGCGCGTCAGGCAGCGTTGCTTGCTGGACTCTCGCTCGACACCCCCTGTTCCACGATCAACAAGGTGTGCGGCTCCGGGATGAAGACGGCGATGCTCGCTGCAGATTCAATCAAGGCAGGCTCCGCCAGTATCGTGATGGCCGGTGGCATGGAATCGATGAGCCGCGCCCCATACCTCGACCAGGCAAGGCGTCAGGGGGCGCGCTTTGGCCACGGTGAACTGCTCGACCATATGCTATTCGATGGCCTGCAGAACGCTGCCGACGGTGAAGCGATGGGGATGTTTGCAGAACATTGTGCCGAACACTTCAGCTTCAGTCGTGATCAGCTCGACGCCTTCGCCACCGAATCGGTCAACCGTGCCATCACTGCCTGCAGCAGTGGCGCCTTTAACGATGAGATCACGCCGGTGACAATCAAGACACGCAAGGGTGAACAGGTGATCGATATTGATGAGACCCCCGGCCGCTGTGACACCAGCAAGATCCCATCACTGCGGCCCGCCTTTAAAAAAGATGGTGTAATCACCGCCGCTAACTCATCCTCAATCTCGGATGGTGCAGCCACGCTGGTCATCATGTCGGATGAGGCAGCGCGTGAACAGGGCGTAAAACCGCTGGCACGGATCATTGCCCACAGCAGTCACGCCATGCTGCCAGAAGAGTTTACCCTCGCCCCGATCCATGCGATCGAGAGGCTCTATCAAATAACCGGCTGGCGTGACAGCGATGTTGATCTCTACGAGATCAACGAGGCCTTTGCTGCGGTGACAATGGGTGTTATACATGACCTGAAACTCGACCACGCCAGGGTCAATATCAATGGGGGTGCCTGCGCGCTGGGACACCCCATCGGCGCATCGGGCACACGCATCATCGTCACACTGTTGCATGCGCTCAGACAGCGCGGTGGCGGGCGCGGCATCGCCGCTCTCTGCATCGGCGGCGGGGAAGCGACCGCGATGGCGATTGAGACAGTAACATGATGAAAACCGGCCGCAAACGTTAAACAGGAAACACCATAAAATAACAGCATGGAATTGAGATTATGGCGATTTTAGAGAGCAAGATTGATTCACGTAGTGAGGAGTTCATCGACAACAGCGGCCATATGCAACTGCAGGTCAATGACCTCAACGAGCGACTGCGCGATGTCAAGGTGGGTGGTTCCACCAGGGCGCGTGATAAACACCTGCAACGCGGCAAACTGCTGGTCAGGGATCGTATCAATATGCTGATCGATGAAGGCTGCCCCTTCATGGAGTTTTCGGCACTTGCCGCCAACCACATGTATGGTGACAAGGTACCCAGTGCCGGCATCATCACCGGCATCGGCGTGGTGCATGGCCAGGAGGTGGTGATTGTCGCCAACGACGCCACCGTCAAGGGGGGCACCTACTACCCGATCACCGCGAAAAAACATCTACGTGCGCAGGAGATCGCGGAACAGAACCGCCTCCCCTGTATCTATCTGGTCGACTCCGGCGGCGCCTTCCTGCCGATGCAGGATGAAGTATTCCCCGATCGAGATAACTTCGGGCGAGTCTTCTATAATCAGGCACGGCTCTCTGCACAGGGGATTCCGCAGATCGCCGTCGTCATGGGTTCCTGTACCGCGGGCGGCGCCTATGTGCCGGCGATGGCCGATGAATGCATCATCGTCGAGTCACAGGGCACTATCTTTCTTGGCGGCCCGCCGCTCGTCAGGGCGGCAACCGGTGAAGTGGTCGATACCGAGGCCCTTGGCGGCGCCGAGGTTCACAGCCGCATCTCGGGCGTCACCGATCATATCGCCAAAGACGATGCCGATGCGCTACGCATTACTCGCGACATCGTTGCCAGTCTCAACTATCAGAAACAGGGAAAGATCAATCGTAAGCCAACCGCCGAACCACTTTACCCGGCCGACGAGCTCTACGGCGTCGTGCCATTCGATGCGCGCAAACAGTATGACGTTCGTGAAGTGATCGCTCGTCTTGTCGACGGCTCCGATTTTCATGAGTTTAAAAAACTCTTTGGCCAGACCCTGGTGTGCGGCTTCTCCCATATTCACGGCTATCCGGTCGGCATCGTCGCCAACAACGGCATCCTCTTTTCCGACTCCGCCCTCAAGGGGACCCACTTCATCGAGCTCTGTAATCAACGCGGTATCCCCCTGCTATTTTTACAGAATATCGCAGGTTTTATGATCGGTAAAAAATATGAACATGAAGGGATCGCCAAACATGGCGCCAAGATGGTCAACGCCGTTGCCTGTAGCGAGGTACCCAGGTTCACCGTCATCATCGGCGGCTCCTATGGCGCCGGAAACTACGCCATGTGCGGCCGCGCCTATAGCCCTCGCCAACTCTGGATGTGGCCCAATGCTCGCATCGCAGTAATGGGCGGCGAAACTGCCTCCCACCTGTTGAGCTCAGTAAAAAGTGACAGCCTGGCAAAGGCAGGGAAACAGTGGAGTGAAAAAGAGCAGGAGGCCTTTGAGGGCGAGGTGCGAGAACAGTTCGACCGCCAGAGTCATCCCTATCACGCCACTGCACGACTCTGGGATGATGGTATCATCGACCCTGTCGAGACACGTGATGTGATCGGTCGCGGTATTGCTGCAGCGTTAAACGCGCCCATCAACAAGAGTAATTACGGCATCTTCAGAATGTAACGGGGCTAACAGGAAGAGGATCAATCATGACACAACAGGAACTTCTGACTGTCGAGATCGACCCACGTGGAGTCTGCACGCTGGCACTCAACAACCCTGCCAGGCTCAACGCATTTAATGACGAGATGATCGCGGCCCTGCGCGATCGGCTGGGCGAACTCGAGCAGGATGATCGAGTGCGTCTCCTGGTGCTCACCGGGGTTGGTAAAACATTTTCGAGCGGTGCAGACCTGGCGTGGATGAAGGCTGCCGTTCACCGCGATGAGGCCACTAACCAGCAAGATTCCGAGGCGCTGGCAAAATTGATGCGTACCCTGTACGAATTTGACAAACCCACCGTCGCACGTATCAATGGCGGTGCCTATGGCGGTGCACTCGGGCTGATCGCCTGCTGTGATATCGCCATTGCCGTACGCTCTGCGCAGTTCGCATTTACCGAGGTGCGCTTCGGTCTGGTGCCAGCCGTCATCGCACCCTATATCATCAAGGCGATTGGCGAACGTCATACCCGCAGTCTCTTTCTCACCGCTGAACGATTCTCAGGTAGCCTTGCTGAGAGAATCAACTTCATTCACCAGGTCGTTGATGATGAAACACTCGATACCGCCGTCGGTACAACGGTCGACAGACTACTCAAGGCGGGGCCGCGCTCCATTCAGGCATGCAAAGGACTGATCCGTTCATTGAGCACTGACTCCAGTGATGAGTCATCGGCCCGTCTGATCGCTCAGCTGCGCGCATCGGATGAAGGTCAGGAAGGGATGAACGCATTTTTTGAGAAGCGCAATCCAGCCTGGATAGAAGAGAACTAAGCAACGGCATCATGCACAGCTTTCACCCAGCCAGCACCATGCCTTCTGAAGTGACCATCGTTGAGGTTGGCCCGCGTGACGGCCTGCAAAATGAGCAACAACCACTCACCGCTCAGAGCAAGATCGACTTCATCAATCGCCTCTCCAGCTGTGGCCTCAAGGTGATTGAGAGCGGTAGCATGGTCAACCCCGGATGGGTGCCTCAGCTGGCAGATTCGGAAGCAGTGATCAAGGGCATCGACAGACACCCCGATATAAAATACCCGGTACTGGTGCCCAATGAAAAAGGGATGGAACGAGCGCTCGACGCCGGTGCAAAAGATATCGCTATCTTTATCTCGGCGAGCGAAGGGTTTAACCAGAAAAACCTCAACTGTTCCATAGAGGAGTCATTCACCCGTTTTGAGCCGGTGATGGCGATGGCCCGCAGTGCCGACATCGAAGTCCGTGGCTATCTCTCCTGCGTGATGGGGTGCCCCTATGGCGGCAAGGTCAAACCGATGGTGGTTGCCTCCATCGCACGGCGGCTGATTGAACTCGGCTGCTATGAAGTCTCGCTGGGCGATACCATCGGTGTCGGCACACCACTGCAGGCGCAGCGACTGATTCAGACCGTCAGTAAACAGGTACCGATCGAACAGCTCGCAATCCATTTTCACGATACGCGAGGACAGGCGCTCGCCAATATCTTCGCCTGCCTCGAACTCGGGATTGCAACCATCGATAGCTCGGTCGCCGGACTCGGTGGCTGCCCCTACGCAAAAGGGAGCAGTGGCAATGTAGCGACCGAGGATGTTGTCTATATGCTAGCGGGGATGGGGATCGGAACCGGCATTGATTTGCGTGCCCTGAGCGAAACCGGCATCACGATCTGCAATGCGTTACAGCGCGGCAATCGCAGCAAGGTCGCCCTGCTCTATCAATAAACCACAACTCATAAAGGACATATAATGGACTTTAAACAGTGTCATGCGGTGATTACTGGTGGTGGCTCCGGACTTGGGCTCGCATTGGCGCAGCATGTGATCACTGTCGGTGGAAAAGTAGTCATCCTGGATCTGAACCGTGAACGCTGCGCCGAAGAGCTGGTTCTGCTCGGCGAACAGGCGCACTTTATTGCCACCGATGTCACCTCTGAAATCGCCGTCGACGGCGCACTTTTACAGGCCCAGGAGTTTTTACAGGGTGAGATCCGACTCGTGGTCAACTGCGCAGGCATCGCACCGAGCCAGCGTGTGCTGGGACGCGAGCGGCCGATGAGTAGCATCGAATTTCAGCAGGCGATCAATGTCAACCTTAACGGCACCTTCAATGTCTGTCGCGCCGCCGTCAACCTGATGCAGCACAACGCCACCATCGGTAAAGATGAAGAACGCGGCGTGCTGGTCAACACCGCATCGATCGCCGCCTTTGAGGGGCAGATCGGTCAGGCTGCCTACGCCGCGTCCAAAGGGGGGGTCGTCAGCATGACCCTGCCACTGGCGCGTGAGTTTGCGCGCCTCGGCATTCGAGTCATGACCATCGCCCCCGGACTCTTCGAGACACCGATGTTTGAGGTGCTGCCGCCAGAGGCGCGCGAGACACTCGCGGCCGATACCCCCTACCCCAGACGGCTCGGTCATCCCGATGAGTTTGCCGCACTGGTACAACATATCGTCGAAAACCCGATGTTAAACGGTTCCACCATCCGGCTCGACGGCGCACTGCGCATGGGACCTAAATAGCGCCACCCAACGATGGCAGATGATACTCAACCAATCTGGTCGCCCTCCCCGCAGCGCATCGCGGCGTCCAGTCTGACACAGTTCATACAGATGGTGCGCAGTGAACAGGGCATCACGGTCGATGACTACGCGGCGCTATACCAGTGGTCGATCGACAGCCCCGAACAGTTCTGGCCTGCGGTGTGGAATTTTTGCGAGGTCAGGTCCAGCCAGCCATGGGAGAGTGTGCTGAGTGGTGCAGCGAAGATGCCCGGTGCAAAATGGTTTGAAGGTGCCCGTCTCAACTTTGCACAAAATCTGTTGCGCCATAGTCAGGGGGCATTGCGCAATAAAGCAGCACTGATCTTCTATGGTGAAGAGCGAGTACGCTGTGAACTCAACCATGGCGAGCTCTACCAGGCCGTTGCCAACCTCGCCGCCGGGATGCGCGCCGCCGGTGTTGTGGCGGGAGACCGCGTTGCGGGCTTCATCCCCAACCGTCCAGAGGCGGTGGTAGCGATGCTGGCCGCTGCCAGCATCGGTGCGATCTGGTCATCATGCTCACCGGATTTTGGCATCGAAGGGGCGGTGGAGCGCTTTGAGCAGATCGAACCCAGACTGCTCTTTTGCTGCGACGGCTACTGGTTTAAAGGTAGAGAGCATGACTCGCTGGAACGCGCTGCGCAGATCGGACAGCGCATCACTTCAATCCAGCAGACGATTGTGATCCCCTATCTTAACCAGCAATCCGACATCTCTGCATTAAGAGGGGCGGTACGCTATGCTGACTTTATGATTGAGGCACAGCACCTCGAATTTGCGCAACTGCCGTTCGACCACCCACTCTACATCCTCTACTCATCGGGCACGACCGGCAGACCAAAATGCATCGTCCACGGCGCAGGGGGCACCCTGTTACAGCACCTTAAAGAGCTGACACTACATACCGACCTCAAACCCAGCGATGTCATCTTCTACTTCACCACCTGTGGCTGGATGATGTGGAACTGGCAGGTCTCGGCACTCGCCACGGGGGCGACGCTCCTGCTCTATGACGGTTCACCTTTCCACCCACGGCCCGACTTTCTGTTCGAGATGGCGGCACAGGAGGAGGTGGCAATCTTCGGCGCCAGTGCAAAGTATTTCTCTGCGCTTGAGAAAGAAGGGGTGATTCCAAACCACCATCACCCACTAGACAGGATACGCACCATCCTCTCCACCGGCTCGCCGCTAGCACCCGAATCGTACGACTACATCTACCGCGCAATCGGCCCTGATGTTCAGCTCTCATCTATCTCCGGCGGCACCGACATCGTCTCCTGCTTTGCGCTCGGCAATCCACTGCTACCGGTCTACCGCGGCGAACTGCAGTGTCGCGGTCTCGGCATGAGGGTCGAGGTGTTTGACGAAGATGGCCATGCGGTCACTGAACAGAAAGGTGAACTGGTCTGCAGCGCCCCCGCCCCGTCGATGCCGCTCTGTTTCTGGGGCGATGACGATCACCATTCAAAATATCGCACCGCCTACTATGAACGTTTCCCAGGCGTCTGGACACATGGCGACTTTGCCGAGCTGACCGAACGGGGCGGCCTGATTATCTATGGCCGCTCCGACGCACTGCTCAATCCCGGCGGCGTACGCATCGGCACTGCAGAGATCTATCGCCAGGTGGAAAAGCTGCCCGAGGTTGTCGAGAGCATCGCGATTGGCCAGCAGTGGCAGGACGATGTGCGCATCATCCTGTTTGTGAAGTTACAGCCCGCCTGCCGGCTTGATGAGGTGTTGATCACGCAGATTAAACAGCGCATTCGAGACAACACAACACCTCGCCATGTACCGAGCAAGGTGATTGCGGTCGATGATATCCCGCGTACCCGTAGTGGTAAGATTGTTGAGCTTGCGGTGCGTAATGTCATCCACAATGAGCCCGTCGTCAACATTGGTGCGATTGCAAATCCCGCGGCGCTCGACTGCTTTAAACAGATTCCCGAACTGGCAGAGGCGTGATGAATCACCACCGCTCAATGATCCGGCAACCCTTTCGCGCCTTCCGTATTCACGATGATGGCGGCAAGATTAGTACTGCCATTGAATCACTGACACTTGATAACTTGACCGCTGGTGATGTCGTCATTGAGACCCGCTATTCGAGTGTTAATTACAAAGATGCCCTTGCCGGTAGTGGGCAGGGAAAGATCCTGCGTCGTTACCCGCTGGTCGGGGGCATCGATGCTGCCGGTATCGTTGTCGAATCACAAAGCGACGATTGTAAACCCGGTGACGAAGTGTTGGTCACCGGCTGCGGCCTTAGCGAACAGTTTGACGGTGGCTATGCCGAATATCTACGCCCCCCGGCAAGCTGTGTGATCCCGCTGCCTGAGCGTCTGTCACTGAAACAGGCGATGGTGATGGGCACCCCTGCGCTGACGGTCGCCCTTGCACTTCACCGCATGGAACGGAACGGACAGCACCCTGCCCTTGGCCCGATTGCGATCACAGGTGCCAGTGGCGGCGTAGGTCATCTTGCGATCGATATTTTTTCCCAACAGGGCTATGAGGTGGTCGCCGTCACTCGCAAGGCGGCACTGCATGACCACCTGGTTTCAATCGGGGCCTCACGCGTCATCACACCGGAGGAACTTGTCACCAACGGGCGACCACTGGAGAGGGCCGTATGGGGTGGCGCAGTCGATACCGTGGGTGGCGAACAGCTCGCCGAGCTCTGCCGCACCACCCATGAATGGGGCAACATCGCCAGCATCGGACTGGCCGCTGGCGCGCAACTGAATACAACGGTGATGCCGTTTATCCTGCGCGGCGTCAGCATCCTCGGCATCAGCTCAACCAACTGTCCCGGTGAACTGCGCCGCAAGCTGTGGCAACGGCTCGGTGATGAGCTGCGCCCAGCCCATTTAGCGCAGATAGCGATTGAGACCATCACGATGGAACAGCTCGATGCTACATTTCAGAAAATGGTCGATGGCAACATGCAGGGACGGGTTGTCGTTGATATCAACGCAACCTGATGCCAGAAAGAACGGAAATAGCGCTATCTCAAGCGTTATTGACAACTCCCGATTGAACCAACCGCACAGATACGTCCATCAATCCATTTGGCCTTGTCGAACTTGGCACCAGTAATACTGGCACCTGATAAACTGGCGCCTCCGAAGTCGACATATGAGAGATCAGCGCCGTCAAGGGTTGCGTTACTGAGATCGGCACCCTTGAGGCTCGCCCCCACTAGCGTCGCACTCCTGAGATCGGCACCGCGTAGCGAAGTGACACTGAGGTTTGAAAATGAGAGATTCACACCGACTAACTGACTACCACTCAGATCGGCCCGCATCAGACTCATATTCTGCATCGTCGCACCAATCAAATTAGCACCAGGAAGTGATGCCGCCTCCATCTGGCAATTACTCCAGTTCACGTTGGGTGCTGCAGCGGCTGCACAGTCGATCTCATTCACTTCCGGCTCGGGCTGGTTGAAGTAGATCATTGCCATCGCTGCGCCCAATATTGAGACCAGGATGGCCCCCACCAGGGTCCGATTGGCGGACTTCGCCTGCCTGACACGCGTCACACCGGCATTCGCCTGATCCATCGAGTGTGGCACAGCCAGCGCGTCGCGCTCGGCAGAATCATCATATGAGTCCTGATCTCCCTGCTGGTAGCATGATTCATGGTTAAGTACCGCACGATGCGCCTCCCAGTGTTTCTTCGCCATTAGCTGCTGTCGCAGTTGCGCATCTTCATCTTCACCCCCACCAAAGAGGCTAGCTGGCAATAGCTGCGGAAACTCAGAAGCTGGCTGCCACGCCTTCTGATCGGGGCTTAACTCATCACCCTTTTTGATACGCCCACGTAACAGATAGTTAGTGATCTTCTCTTTTGGAAAGGGCCCCCGCACCACTTCACCACGACGGATATACCATTGCTGATGTTCATCTGATAGTGTTGCATTCATAACGCCCTACTCTAAAGAAGCCTGTTCATGTGGTCAATTCTATTAAATGGCCGATAACTGACCAGGGGGCGTTATCAATTGATAAGGCCCTGCTGTTGCGCCTGAAAAAGCGCCCGGCAAGGCGTGAAGAGAGCGGTTTGGTGATTCCAGATGAACGACGAACAACGTAGTCTGGCGCGTTTTCAGGCGCAACCCGAGGGGCCATATTTACTTAAGGAACCTCTGTCCACTAACCTGAGTATTGACATCAGTATGGCTGCCCGTCCACCACATGGAAATCAATAACAACAACCCAGTCAATCCACCGCAGGGCTCGAGCCAACTGAAAGCGGCCGCCCACACCTGGCAGGTTGGACAGCTGCTCAAGGGGGTGGTCATCGAGAACCTGCAGAACAGTGTAAAACTGCGCATTGACAATACGCTGGTACAGGCACCCACCAGCAAGCAACACACACAGGGGGAGACGCTGCTGATGACGGTGATGCGTGCCGGTGATAAACCGGTACTACGCGTGGCCGCGCCACAGGCAGCATCCACACACTCCTCTCAGCTATTACAGGAGAGCTCACTAAAGGTATTGCTCCCCAGGCAGGTGCCATTAACCTCACTTCTGGCCAACCTCTCTGCAATCACTCAACTGAAAACACAGCTCGCCTCCCCACTGCCCTCAGAGATCACTCAAAGTGTCAAAAAACTTCTGGATAACATGACCAGCTCAGCGCAGGCGGGTAACCCTAAAACGCTGCAACGCGCGATTCTTGACTCTGGTGTGCTACTTGAAAAAAAGCTCGCCAACCTGGCGCAGACAGCGACCGGAGGAAACAATCGAAGAGGCGCTGGCACCGCTTCACCACTTACGGCGAATACGTCGGCAGCCTCCATTGCGCAGGACTTCAAGGGGAACCTGCTACAGCTCCTGGATCAGCTGCGTCAGCTTCCTCGTGAAAATAGTGACCCAACCAGACTCGTGGTGCCACAGCAGCTACCCACAAAAGGTGAGATTCCTGGTGCGATCAATAATCCAGGGCAGGCGCAAAACCGAGCTCAGACGCTCCCTCAAACAGTCAAAGAGAATCTTCTGCGCCTTTTAACTACCCAGACCAACTCGACTACCCCCAGCGATGAGGCCGCACCGACGGCTGCATCGCCACGCTCATCGTTACTCACAGCCACACTTAACCGACTGCCGCTACCATTTTTTCGCCATATGCCGTTACAGCCACAGAAGGCGCAGCAACCCTCCCTGGTACTGCTCCAGCAGCGTGAGCAGATCATCGACGAGATGATCCGCCTGGTTGAAGGGAGCGTCGCCAGGGTTCAATTGAGTCAGCTTGCATCGTTACCACAGAGCGATACCCCTCAGCCGTCATGGACCCTTGAGCTGCCGTTGCGCCATGGTCAGCATGCCGATGTCGTGCAGATGCGCATCGAACAGGAGGCCCCACAGCAGGGAGAGGAACAGGAGAAGCGCTGGAGAGTCACGCTGACGCTAGATCTGCCAGAAATTGGCACGCTCTACGCCACCATCACCATTCAGGGCGAAAGCTCTTCCACCACCTTGTGGGCGGAACATGCCGATACCGCCGCATTGATTGAGAATCACCTGGAAATACTCCACCATGCGATTGAGGCACATGGGGTAAAAGTGAATGAAATCAGGTGTCAGCATGGAACTCCACCCCACTCACCACATCATCAACGCCACTCTCTGCTGGTCGACACTAAGGTATGAACAGCGAAAATCCACCACAGATCACCACCGTCGCGCTAATGTACGACGGTGAAAACGCGCCGACTGTCACCGCCAAAGGGAGCGGCCACGTTGCTGAAGAGATTCTACGAATCGCCCATGAGAACAGTATCCCGCTGCACGAAGATGCCGACCTGGCCCAGTTATTGTCTCGCCTCGAGCTGGGTGACGAGATCCCACAAGCCCTCTATGTGACCGTGGCTCAGGTGATCGCCTTTGCCTATATCATCTCAGGAAAACGCACCAAATAACTCAAGAGATATCGCGCATAAGAACTTAATTATATTAAGAATATCCCCAGCTTTTTTACCATTCAGTATCAACTAACAGCGCTGTGTGCCGCTAATTACAGGAAGCAGGCGTACCTTTTATAAGGTATTAAGGATAGCACCAGTAGTACATTATTCATAAGATCACACAAATCCATGGGCAATCAATCTTCTACTGCACCACCAGTGCATGAACAAAGAGATGACAATTCCGATCAGAGCGGTGATGTTGTTCAAACAGATGGCCTCAAAAAAATGCGCATTGTCATTGCCAATGAGAACGAAAACAGCGCCATGTTCACCGAGGCACTGCTGTATAAAAGCGGATTCAGAAATACACACACCACCTCCAGCGGCAACGAACTCTTCACTGAACTCAAATGCTCACTACATCAGAAAAGCGCGGCCGTTGATCTAATCCTGATCAGTAGCACACTGCCTGATGTCGAGTGGCCGCAGATGTGCAAGCGCATCAACGCTAATCTGGCATGGCGTGATACTCCGATTATCCTGGTCGCCGCTGATCCTGAGTGGTTTGAGTCAACCGCCAAGATGGCCTTTAACAACGGCATTACCGATATTATCTACACCCCCCTGCGACCCGCACATTTTTTGCCGCGTATCTACTCCGCATTAATGTTAAAGAAAGAACGCACTATCAGAGTGATCAACGCGCGTGAAGTAGAAACAGAACTCGCAGAACGTAAAGTGATCGATGCCCGCCTGCAGTATCTGGTCAACCATGACGACCTGACAGGGCTCTATAGTCGCCGCCGACTTGTTAAGACCCTGGAAGACTCTCTCTCCCGGCTAGAGAATACGGAACAGAAAATTTCGCTACTACATATCGACCTTGATCAGTTCAAGGTGATTAATGACCTTGAGGGTCATCAGGCTGGAGATCAGCTGCTGGTTAACGTTGCGAACCTGCTACGCTCATTTATAGACAAAGAGAAAATCCTTGCACGCATCAGCTCCGATGAATACACCATTCTGCTCAGGAATACGAACCAGCTAGAGACGCTCGAATTTGCTGAAAAAATAAGACATGCAATGAAAGCCTTTTCGTTTGCGATTGAAGACAGGGTCTATCACATTGGCCTCAGTATCGGCGTGGCAGTCATCGCATTGAACGATGATCTCTCTGCCAGCGAGATCCTGGCACGCGCTGACCAGGCCTGTTTTGTCGCCAAGCGGCATGGACGCAATATGATCCATCTCTATGATGAACTGGACCAGGAGGTCAACACACTGCGTGATGAGGCCCACTGGGCGCCAAGAATCCGCAATGCGCTGGATAAAGATCGCTTCTGCCTGATGTTTCAACCAGTCATTAATCTAAAAAATAACCAGATCGACCATTATGAGGCGTTGATTCGCATGCGCGATGAGAATAATGAACTGATCTCTCCAGGAATATTCATTCCCGTCGCCGAGCGTATGGGAATGATTCATGACATCGACAACTGGGTAATCAAGCAGGCTATCCATGCCCTGCAACAACTACCCGAGGAAAAGTCACACCTGTCGCTGAATATTAATCTTTCGAGTCACGCATTCCATGACCTGGGGCTGCTGGATCGAATTAAGGATTGCCTGCATGAGTCTCAGGTTGACGCCACGCGCATCACCTTTGAGATTACTGAAACAGCAGCAATTGCCAACTATGAGCAGACCCGGGAGATGATAATAAAACTGCGTGAGCTAGGATGCAGCTTTGCGCTGGATGATTTCGGCGTTGGTTTTAACTCCTTCAGTTATCTGAAGCAGTTTCCGGTTGACTATCTGAAAATCGATGGCAGTTTTATTACGAATCTGATTAACGATCCAATCGATCAAACACTGGTAAAATCGATGGTGGAGATATCCAGGACACTGGGAAAGAAGACGGTCGCAGAGTTTGTTGAAAGCGAAGAGGTTCTAGAGATGATCAAATCTTATGGCATCGATCATGCGCAGGGCTATTTTATTGGTAAACCGGGTTCAGAGTTTGAAGGGGTTGAATCGGTCAGTTTCTGCCCCCTATCCGGAAACCACTCGTAGCTGACTATCCTCACCCCCCTCAGCCTGGGCCCGATGTAATAGCATCAGCAGTTCAGCTTCGGCACGCACCAGCCCACATGTCGAAACCAGCTCGTCCACACTCGCACCCTGGCGGGCCATACGACTTGCCTGACTTAGCGCACGATCTGAGGGGTCACGTAGATCAAGCTGGTCCTGGCGCTCCAGTACACGCTTTACCTTCTGCTCAATCTTGTTGAGATGTCCGCCCATCCCGGCCGCACCGGTACACAGCGCACTGACATCATCATTGAGCAGCTTAATCTTCTGTTCGTAACGTTTATTGGTATCACGTTGACGGGAAGACAATCGCAATAACAGGCAGATAAGCAGTGCATTCACCGCACCTAATAAAAACATAAAATAGTCACTATATTCCATCGCTCATTACCTCACGCATAACCATCAAAATGGGGCTGTTCGTCACGCTCGTGTTTGCGCTCTCTGCCTTTACCCTTGTCCCTGCTGCCTTGCTGCTCATGCTCACGCCCAGCAGGTGATTTATTAGAAACTTTCTTGCCCGGCCGCCTGAAAAGGAGTTGACCTGGTGGTGTGATGTTACCAATTTCTACCATAGCCCATCACCCGCCCCTAAAACTCGGCCACCTCTTGCCACTCATTACTTGATAGCAGTTTATTGACATCTACCAGGATCAGGAGATTGCCCTCATTGCTATAGACACCCTGGATATATTTTGAACTTTCATCATTTCCAACATTGGGAGCTGTTTCGATATCAGACGAACGTAAATAGACAACCTCTGCAACACTATCCACCAGAATGCCCAGCACATTACCGTTTGATTCCACAATAACAACGCGTGAAGCATCATCTGTTTCATGGGGCGGTAGACCAAAACGCATTCTTGTATCAAGTACGGTAACGACATTACCTCGAAGGTTTATAATACCGAGGATGTACGAGGGGGAGCCCGGAACCGGCGTTATCTCGGACACACGCAACACCTCCTGAACCTGCATCACATTGATACCATAGGCCTCACCTTCGAGCCTAAAGGTAACCCACTGCAGCACTTCATCCTGGGGGTTTACAGCCTTTTGATTCATATCAACGCTCCCTTCATTTTTTTCAGGCACATAAGCTATCGTTACGGGCGTCAACGAACAGACACCACCTCCATTTAGTAATTAAAATATGCATAAGGCGTACCAGAACCTGCTCACAGAGAGCCCCAATCGCTACTTTCCGGCCGAATCGTTCAAAATAGAGAGCAGTGCATCGATATCGAGCAGGGCACACATTTCTTCGATAACAATCCCGCAATACCAGGGGCGGCTGGTGGCCCCCTGCCGCCAGCGCACCTCGTCAGGGGTGATCTTCTCCACCTCGGCCACATCGCGACAGGCGATACCAATCCCTCCCTCGTTGACCAAAATAATCTGATTTGGTGGCACTAACGACGCCTCAGATAACGCTTCTCCACTTGTTTCCGCAATAAATCGCTCAAAGTCGATGATTCGGATGGTATCGCCACGATGCTCCATCACGCCCAGATAAGGGCCTGATGTCCCCGGCATCGCCGTGATATCAGCACATTCGGTCAAAACACCGCCAAGTTTCTCCAGCGGTGCGGCCAGGGTGATCTCACCAGTGTTGAAAAAAAGTGCCTTGAACGGCTCTCTACCCCACTCAGGGATCACGCGGTGACCTGCCGTATCTGCAGCAGGTGCATCGGTAGCAACAGCCGTCTCTTGCTGAAGAGAGAGATCATTATCGGATCTCTCTTCGGTCGTAACGTTAGTTAACACCTCGAGGTTCGCGTCAGATAAAGCTACCTGTGGCGCCTCTTCAGCCGCTGCCGAAGTACCGTCTGGGATCTCCATCAAAAGAGAGTCGAGAAACTGGGTTAAGGCCTTCTGCTGCTCGACCAGTGTCTGTGCTTTTTTTTCACTCATCCTGCCGCTGCCTCAAGGCCTGGTTTTTCCAGCAACAAAAGTTTTTCCAGCAACTCATCGTAGGCGACTGAACCACGTGAGCGTGGTGCAAGCAGTGAAATAGGACTACCTGCACGGCTTGCCTCACGAAACTGAGTATCCACTGGAATAACACTATCCCATAATGCACTGGGATAACGCTCTTGCATATTCTCAAGCGCCTGACCTGCTGCACGGGTACGGCGATCAAACATCGTCGGCACAATAAGATAGGGGATGGGTATCATCCGTGCATGATTCATCATTGAAACCGTGCGCATCATACGCTCCAGTCCTTTTAGCGCAAGAAACTCCGACTGCACCGGAATCACCAGGTAGTGACACGCCGCCAGGGCATTGACCATCAATACACCTAGCGTCGGTGGGCAGTCGAGCAAGGCATAATCATAATCATGTGCAAGATGGTTCAACCCCTTTGCAAGGATGAGCCCCTTTCCATCTTGCGTTCCAAGTTGTCGATCAAGGGTTGCCAATGCCGTTGAGGCTGTCAATATAGAGATGTTTTGAAACGCTGTCTCACGAACCATTGATGCCACTGGCGCACTAGCGCTGTGGAAAAGAGTGTAGACGCTGTCACCATCGCCTTCAGGATCATACTTCATATAAGAGGTCATCGAGCCATGCGGATCCATGTCAACCAACAGGACACGCTGCCCCCGCCGCGCCAGCAATCCTGCAAGCGTCACCGCCGTCGTGGTTTTGCCAACTCCGCCCTTCTGGTTTGATACTGCCCAGATTCGCACTACTTAACTCCTGTAGCTGCATCAATTGAAGCTGGCAAATTCTCATGCGTGTTAATTGGTGATAGTTGTATCGGCGAATGGAATTTCATTGGCGGCAACACCAACGGCTCAGGTATCGAAAACGGAAGAGAGATGAGATGTGGATCAGGCTGTAATGGAAGTGAAGAGTGCTCTCCGTCCAGTACCGCAGGATGTTTGCGATGTAATCCGGACGACTCGATCAATGCGTCAAGATGTAAAAAATCATCTTCAACCAGTGATTCTTCAACCCTGGTAGACACCTCTTTTGAGGCCCCTTCATTAACGGGCTCTTCATTAACAGGCACTTCATTAACGGGTTCCTCTTTAGCGGGCACCACTTCAGGCTTCGGTTGAGCCTTTTCTACCTTCGGTTCTGGTCGTTTCCTGAGCCTTTTGTCAGTTACCACCACCACCACACGGCGATTCTTAACACGTCCTTCGTGAGTATCGTTATTCGCAACAGGGCGAAATTCGCCATAACCTATTGCGGCCATTCGTTCAGGCGCTATCCCTTCCGCGGAAAAGAGACGTACTACACTGGCTGCACGTGCCGCTGAAAGCTCCCAGTTAGAGGGGTAGATCTGACTCTTGATCGGTAAATTATCGGTAAAACCTTCTATCCGCATCACATTTGGAAATGCAGCAAGGATACGAGACAGCGCCTCAAGTATTGGGATGGACTGCTCCTGCATCTGCGCACTACCACTTGCGAACAGGATACTGGTATTGATCTCTATTTGCAGCCAACGCCTGTTCCGTTTTAACGTGATCAAGTCACGATCTATCAACGGCTGCATTGCCGCCTGGACTTCTGACGCAAGCGAACTCAATTGAGCCTCTACACCGCCAGGGTCAGAGTCAGATTTTCCTTTGTCATTATTGATGCCGGTACCTTCCTGCGTCAGACGTTCTTCTGCCATCTGAAATTCAGAAAAGTCGACTTCTTCTTCAAGAATTTCGCCCTCCTGCTTACTGGCACGTGAAGGTAATTTTAACGGACTCTCTGGAACCGGAATCGGATTAGTAGTCTTTCTATACTCCAGATGAGATGACTGTGGTGCACGCGCCACATTCCCAACCTGTATCGGCTTCAATGATTTTTGCGGGGACTTGAACGCGGCAACAACTGCATCTGACAACACACGGTATTTACCCTCATTGACCGATGAGATTGAATACATCACTACAAAAAAGGCAAACAACAGCGTGATAAAGTCTGCATATGAGACTAACCACCGCTCATGATTTTCATGTTCTTCATGCTTAGGTTTGCGTGCCATACAACTTGACCATTAGTGAATGAAGCCCTGAAGCTTTGTCTCGATGCTTCGCGGATTTTCTCCTTCTGCAATCGCTACGATCCCTTCAATAATCATTTCACGAAACTTCGTCTGATCATGAATAATTGATTTAATCTTGTTTCCCATCGGCAGGAAGAATATATTGGCAAGCCCGACACCATAGATAGTCGCGACAAATGCTACCGCAATCCCTGAACCCAACTTACTAGGATCAGCCAGGTTCTGCATCACAACAATCAACCCCATAACCGCACCGATAATTCCAATTGTAGGGGCATACCCTCCCATCCCTTCCCACACCTTGGCGGCCTGGGTATCGTGATGTTCTTTGGTATCGAGTTCGACTTCCATAATCGCGCGAATCGATTCTGGCTCACTCCCATCAACAAGTAATTGAAGACCCTTGCGTGCGAAAAGATCCTCTTCACTCTCAGCCAGTGCCTCAAGACCTAGCAGCCCTTCCTTACGGGCAATGTTGCTCCAGTTGCTGATCTTCTCGATCGCCTCGGTCGCAGCAAGTTTGGGTGTAAAAAAAACCCATCCTGCGAGTTTAAGCGATCTCAGAAAAACATCCAGTGGTGTCTGTACAAGGATGCAGGAAAGTGTTCCACCACCAACGATTAGAAACGCAACAGGCAACATCAGTGATGATGTCGAACCACCTTCGAGAATGTTACCGCCAAGGATCGCTACAGCGGCCAGAATGATGCCTGCGATGGTCAGAATATCCATCGCCTAGCCACCTTTTTCAAGTGATGAAGCGATCTCATCTAGCGATAAAACTGCATCCGCAAGCCCCGCCTCGGCGACTGCCATTGGCATTCCATAAACAACGCAACTAGCTTCGTCCTGAGCCCAGACAGTGGCCCCCTTCTGTTTCAATTGGCGAACGCCTTCACGGCCATCAGCCCCCATGCCGGTCAATACCATCGCTAAAACCCCAGATGAGTAGACATTGGCTAGCGATGAGAAAGTGATATCAACACTTGGTTTGTAGGTCTGTTCCGCCTGAGCCTCTTCAATTACCAACTTCATACCACCACCGTTTTTACCCACCAGCATCTGCACCCCCCCTGGCGCAATATAAACTGTACCAGGAACGAGAATATCGCCATTATCAGCCTGCTTGACAGTGACATTACATAACGCATCCAGGCGCTGAGCAAATGATGGTGTAAAGCTGGCCGGCATATGCTGAACAACCAGTATTGGCACTGGAAAACCGGCGGGAACCGCAGTCAGTATCTTCTGTAGTGCAGCCGGGCCACCGGTAGAGGTTCCAATTGCGAGCAACTTGATTCTATTTAGATCGAGCGTTACCTTGTTTTTTTTATTTGTATCTGGCTCATACGTTTTCTTAACTTGAGCGCCATTAACGACACCTTTATTAGCGATGGTGGCCCTGGTTAAACCCCGCGCCCCTAACACCCTTACGCGGGCACATAACACCCTTTTTGCGGTATCTCGATCGCTTGAGATATCGTCAATTTTTTTGGGTAAAAAGTCGAGTGCGCCCGCATCAAGCGCATCCAGGGTTGCCCCGGCACCTTCTGTCGTCAACGATGAAAACATCAAAATCGGTGTTGGCTGCTGCTGCATAATCTCTCTTGTCGCTGTAATGCCGTCCATCACCGGCATTTCGATATCCATGGTAATGACGTCAGGTTTGAGCTCGCTTACCTTTCTGACCGCTTCTATTCCATTGCCAGCACTGCCAACGACCTCTATATGAACATCGGCATTCAGCATCTCTGTCAGGCGCCGCCTGAAAAAGAGTGAGTCATCGACAACAAGTACGCGAACAGTCACAATTCCTCCCTATAACTTCGTCACGCGTAGACTGTTAATAATTCTGGAACATCTAGTATCAGGGAAATTTTCCCATTGCCTGTTATCGTTGCACCCGCCAGACCGCGGGTCCCATGTAGCATCGACCCTAATGGCTTGATCACAACCTCCTCTTGTCCAATCAACTGATCCACAACAAATCCTACTTGCTGAGCCCCGGAGCTAACCACAACAACATGCCCCTCTTTCTGTGGCTCCGTTCGACTGACACCTTTAATCAACCATTCCCTTAGATAAAAGATTGGCAACGCCTTATTGCGAATCAGGACGACTGGCTGTCCATCAACTACCTTTGTATCAGTCAGGTCAAGATTGAATATTTCAACAACACTTACTAGTGGCAAGGCAAAAATCTGCTCCTTCAGCAACACCATCAGGGTCGGCATAATCGCCAGTGTCAGGGGCAGCTTGATTGCAATCCGACTCCCCTTACCTAACTCCGAATTTATTTCAATCGAACCGTTAAGTTGAGCGATGCGAGTCTTGACTACATCCATCCCCACACCGCGTCCTGAGATGTCAGAGATCTCCTCCTTGGTTGAAAATCCAGGCATAAAGATCAGGTTGTAACACTCTTTATCATCAAGCCTTGCCGCAGAATCCTCATCAAGCAGCCCTTTGCCAATCGCTATATTTCGCAGTTTATCGGCATCCATCCCGGCACCGTCATCATCGATAGTCAGCAGGATATGGTCACCCTCCTGAGCGGCCGACAAAACAACAGTACCGGCACGAATCTTCCCTGCCTTCTCACGTACATCAGGCATTTCAATGCCATGATCTACCGAATTTCGAATCAGATGAACAAGTGGATCAGCCAGAGCCTCTACGAGATTTTTATCAAGATCAGTCTCTTCACCCATCAGCTCAAGCGCGACCTCTTTATTAAGACTCCTGGCCAGGTCACGAACCACCCTGGGGAATCTGCCAAAAACCTTCTTGATTGGCTGCATCCTTGTCTTCATGACAGAGTTCTGCAGATCTGTGGTGACAAGGTCGAGATTTGCGATCGCCTGAGTCATCGCCTCATCGGACTTGGATGCCTCCAGTGTCGAGAGTCGATTCCTGACCAGCACCAGTTCACCCACTAGATTCATAATGTCATCAAGCCGTTTGGTATCGACCCTCACTGACGTCTCCGCCTGGGCCTGGCTACTCTCTTTCTTTTTCTGTCCAGCGCCCTTGTTCGCGTTCACAGCTGCTGACGCTGCCTGTTTAGGCGTAGTACTGGTTACGGGTTCTTTTTTTATCTCTGGCTTTGCTGTCTCAGCAGTTGAAGGGGGATTATTTGTGGCGTTAGGAACATCCCCTGGCTTTTCACCCTTTCCATGTAGTTGATCAAGAAGTTCTTCGAACTCATCCTCAGTGATCGAATCTGAATCCGACTTTGGCGGGATATCAGCGGCGGCAGCTACTTCATCTTTACTGGTTGATGCAGCCGCTGGACCTGTAGGTGCTGCACCACCGTGCAACTGATCAAGCAACGATTCAAACTCATCATCGGTAATCTCATCACTGGCGCTACTGTTTGCATCAGAGGGTTTTTCCTCAGCACCATCATTGTTAACTGGTTCTGATATTGCGCTAGGCGCTGCGCCACCATGCAACTGATCAAGCAATGATTCAAATTCATCATCGGTGATTTCATCGCTACTATCAGATCCAGTCGTTTCACTATCACTCGGCTCGTCTGGCACAGGTGACGCTGGAGGAGGCTCAACAGCAGCTGCTGCTGGTTCTGCTGCCGGCGGAGAATCGCTCTCCGCGGAAAGAAAATTTTCCAGTTCCTTAATAAGCCCTGGGTCGGCAGGCGTTGGATCGATGCCCTGCCTGACCTCATCGAACATGTCATTGACACTATCTGTCACCCTCAGGAAGACATCCATCAACCTGGCATCGACTACACGATCCCCCTGACGCAGGATATTAAAGACATCTTCTGCACAGTGACACACCTCAACCAGTGCTGTCAGGCTCAAAAAACCAGCACCACCTTTAATCGTATGAAAACCACGAAAAACCGCATTGAGTAATTCAGCATCCTGAGGGTTCTGCTCAAGATCAACGAGCTGCTCTCCCAGTTTCTCCAGTATTTCATCTGCCTCTACAAGAAAATCCTGTAGGATTTCGTCATCTGTATCGATTGTCATAGATCATCAGAATCCTAAGCTTGAGAGCAGATCATCTACCTCATCCTGATTCTTCAAGGCGGTATCACTCTCTTTTCCTGGCACCTGGGGCCCCTCTAATCCCTGCCGTGCCGACCGGTTTTCATTCCTCTTGTACTCTTCATCATCAAGACTGCCGGAAAGTTTTATCAGGCCAACCAGCTTATCTTCCACATCCTGTACCAGGGAGATGACACGGCGAATGATCTGCCCGGTGATATCCTGGAAATCCTGTGCCATCAGAATACTATTGAGATGTTCTTTAATCTTCGAATATCGATCGGATGAAATTTCGAGGTGGCCACCAATTTCACGGGAAAGTTCACGAAATTCATCTGCCGAAAGATCTCGTGAAATAAAGCGTTTCCACTGAAGTTCAATTTTTGAAGCACTATTCTCCAGCTCTTCACAAACAGGTATAGCCTCTTCAACTGCAGTTAGCGTTGTATGCGCCGCCTGGTCAGTGACATTAATAACATGCGCCAGCCTGTCTCGTGCATCTGGGATGTCATGCTCAGCCATTTCGGAAATATTGGCATCGACACCAAACCCTACCAGGGTGTCATGCAGCTCCCGGGTTAGCCTGCCTAGTTCCTGAAACATCTGTGTCTCATTAATACGGCTAATCTCTCTAAGGTGATCGACCGCAGCATCTTCTTCACCACGCTCAATACTACTGACCAGCGCTCGTGCCTGCTCGAGGCATCGCTCGCTTAAAATCGATTCTCTGAATGACATCGGTGCCTCTCCTTCCCTGGGATTTGTTATTGTGACGCCTCAATACGCTCAAAGATCTTTTCGATCTTCTCCTTCAGAGTCGCAGCATTAAAAGGTTTCACGACATAGCCATTCACTCCCGCCTGAGCAGCCTCAACAATCTGCTCTTTTTTAGCCTCTGCCGTCACCAGTAATACAGGAAGAGAGGCCAGCTTCTCATCTGCGCGAACCGCCTTCAAAAGATCGATCCCCTGCATTCCAGGCATGTTCCAGTCGGTGACAAGAAAATCAAAGTCTCCGCTTTTCAACATTGGTAATGCGGTGTTTCCATCATCAGCTTCTGAAGTGTTATTGAAACCAAGATCGCGCAAGAGATTTTTTATGATGCGCCGCATTGTAGAAAAATCATCTACAATGAGTATTTTCATATCTTTGTTCAAGGTAGCCTCCTGCTATGCAATCAATCGTTGTTTACCCAGTGACCGAGACGTGCCTGCAGACGTATCAATGCCTGACTATGAATCTGGCTGACTCGCGACTCACTCACTCCAATGACCGAGCCGATCTCACGTAAATTGAGTTCTTCGTCATAATACAGCGTCAACACCAGGCGCTCTCTTTCGGGTAATCCAGATATCGCTTCCGCCAGATTCTTCTTGAAATCATCTTTTTGAACACCATCAAAAGGGTTGGTTGCAGGGCCACTCAATTTTGAAGGCACCGAGTCCTCGTTCATTCCCATGTCTTCAAAACTCAACAGGCGGCAACTACTCGCATCCTGAAGTGTTTTATGGTATTTCTCCAGAGGCATCTCCAGCGCTTCTGCCACCTCATGGTCGCGGGCATCACGTCCGGTCTCGTTTTCAATCTTACGTACCGCCTCGGCAACCTGACGCGCCTTGCGATGCACAGAGCGTGGTGCCCAGTCCCCTTTACGGATCTCATCAAGCATCGAGCCTCGAATTCGGATACCCGCGTATGTCTCAAAGCTTGCACCTTGCGTGGCATCGTAATTACGCGAGGCTTCAAGCAGCCCGATCATACCCGCCTGAATCAGGTCATCGACCTGCACACTCGGTGGCAGGCGACTCATGATGTGATATGCAATTCGTTTCACCAGCGGCGCATAGCGAGTTACCAGTTCATCGCCAGGATTTCTGGCGGGTTTATCTTCATCTTGTATAGTTACGTACATGGCTAGATTATTCATATATTGTTGTCGTTCCATCATTACTGGATTTAAACAATCTCTCGACGAAAAACTCTAGATATCCACTCGCCGAGTCCGGGGTTGGCCATTGATCAGTTTTTTGCGCCAGTTTCTTAAATGCTATTGATGCCTTACTTCGTGGATAGGCATCAACGACTGAACGCTGCTTCTGGATAGCCTTTCTTAAATAGTCGTCATATGGAACTGCACCCATATAATCGAGTGTTGCATCAAGAAAACGGTTGGTCACTTTTACAAGCTTTTTATATAGCTCGACACCTTCCTGTGAGCTATGTACCATATTCGCAAGGATACGAAATCGATAGAGCCCATGATCTCGACTCAAAAGCTTGATCGTTGCGTAAGCATCAGTAATCGAGGCTGGCTCATCACACACCACCACAATCACTTCATGTGAGGCGCGGCTAAAGGTCACCACGCTATCAGAGACGCCTGCTGCCGTATCAATCATGAGCACATCAGGATTGATACTCAGCTCGCTGAACGCACGAATCAATCCAGCATGTTCTACATGACTTAACTCTGCCATATTTTTCAGGCCAGATGAAGCTGGTATTACCTTGAGCCCCTGCGGTCCAGTAAGCACGACCTCTTCCAGGGAACGTTCGCCATTGACTACATGCGACAGATTGTAAGCCGGTTGCAAACCGAGTAACACATCGACATTGGCAAGCCCAAGATCCGCATCCATCAGCAGTACGTTCTGACCACTTGCTGCAAGTGCCACCGACATATTTACCGAAACATTCGTTTTTCCAACACCACCCTTACCACTGGTGACCGTGATAACTCTTACCGGGTTTGGATTAGCAACATGGCGTAGGCCTGACATTTGGCTTACTCCTGCCTCAGACATTAGCATTTGCTACTCCCCTTGAGATTGATCGCGATATCAAATCCAGGCTGTTATCGTCATCCATTCCGGGAGCTGTCCTTTCCATAATCTCTACACACCTGTTAACCAGACTGCTTGCTCGCGCAAGATGTAAGTCTTCTGGAACCTGCTGTCCATCACACACGTATGAGACAGGGGTCCCGAACTGCATCGCCATATCGAGCACGCCTCCTAAACTTGTCGCCTCATCCAGCTTGGTCAATATCAGGCTGGCGGGACTAAACACCCCGAAGGCTCTCATCACATCCCGAATACTTGAAACCTGAGAGGTTGCTGAAATCACCAGTGATGATTTGATAAACGTATCGTCACCGCACAATATTGAAGCCTGCTCTGCCAGGTGAGTGTCACGCTGACTCATTCCAGCTGTATCGATCAGTACCAGACGACGATCACAGAGATCATCGAGCACCTTACGTAACTCCTGACGACTATCGGCAGTTCTAACTGGAATATCGAGAATTCTGCCATAGGTACGCAGCTGCTCATGTGCACACACCCGGTAATTATCAATCGTCACCAGAGCCACGTGACGATTGCCGTGGCGCAGAGCATAACGCGCAGCGAGTTTTGCAGCGGTAGTTGTTTTCCCTACCCCGGTAGGACCCACCAATGCGACCACGCCGCCTTCGCTAAGGATTTCATCATTTGCTACCGGGACCATTCTTGAAAAGTCATCCAGTGCACTGCTAAGCAGGTCATCCGGATGAGACCTCTCAGGGACCTCCTCCGCTAGCGCCTTGCACAGGGCGTCACTCATCCCGAGCGCCATTAGCTGCTGGATCAGTTCAGCTTTACGTGGGTTGCGACGGGTAAAGTCATCCCACGCCAGTCCACTAAGCTGCTTCTCCAGCATACCGCGCAGATTTTTCAATTCGGTCTGCATCTCAACAATCGCGGGCTCCTGCCCCCATTGAATACTGGAGAGCGATGATTGGCGCCGGTCATTACGTTTAAACTCTTCTCTGTCTTCATAACGTGAAGCGGCACTCACAGCCGGTGCGGGACGACTGTCAGGCTGTTGCTGCACCTGTGGTGCTGGCTGTGGCGCCTGTTCGGTAGTATTTCTGGCAGCCTGAGACTGACGACTACCCTGTTGTGAATCTATAGAAGGTGCTGTGCGCGGGAATATTGATTCATCATAATCAATCGCAGCGACGATTTCGATCCCTCCATCAACGCGTTTGTTTGACAAAATAACAGCATCAGGGCCCTGTGCATCACGCACCATTCGCATTGCCTGACGGACATCCGGGGCGAAATAACGTTTGATCTTCATAACCGCACTCCGCGCTGTTCGCTGCTGAATGTCATCTGCTGTTTCATCACCTTGATCACCTCGTTACACACTCTATTACGGCTATTCTGGTTCTACTCCGGCCTGCCAATATTTGCGATAATTTTTATCTGTCTGTTATCCGGCATTTCGTTGTAAGAGAGCACATGCAAGCTGGGTATAGTGTTCTTTACAAATCGTGCCAACATTGGCCTCAATGGTGCTGATACCACCAGTACTGCGGGCTGCCCTGCCATCTCTTGCCGTTGTGCCGATTCCAGCAATGACTGATGAATCCTTTCAGCCAGTCCTGGCTCCAGTCCACCACCACTCTGCATAGACTCCTGCAACAACTGTTCCAAACCCGGATCAAGAGATATCACCGGAAGTTCACCGACTAACCCATTGATATTTTGTACTATCATGCGCCCAAGGGAGACCCGCACCGCGGCAGTCAATGCGTCAGGATCTTGACTTCTCGCGCCCTCTACCGCAAGTGTCTCGACGATAGTACGCATATCACGGATTGGAATGTTTTCTTCCAGCAGGTTGCGTAGTACTTTCTGAATAACACCCAGCGGCATCACATCAGGCACCAGCCCTTCGACCAGCTTTGGCGCACTGGTACTGAGTCCATCCAGCAGATGCTGCACCTCTTCGCGACCCAATAGATCACTCGCCTGACTCTGCAACAGCTGACTGATATGCGTGGCAACGACGGTACTCGCATCCACTACGGTATAGCCCATCGTCTGCGCCTGCTCGCGCTGACCGGGGTCGATCCACACCGCATCCATACCAAAGGCGGGATCCTTAGTAGGCACACCCGCAAGCGTGCCAAAGACCTGTCCGGGGTTGATTGCCATTTCACGATCTGGGTAGATGTCGGCCTCACCCACCGCAACCCCCATCAATGTGATGCGATAGGTCCCCGGCGAGAGCTCAAGATTATCGCGAATATGGACAGGCGGAATCAGGAAGCCGATCTCCTGCGTCAGCTTTTTGCGGATCCCCTTGATTCGCGCCATCAACTGACCATTCTGGTTTTTATCTACCAGCGGGATCAGTTTATAACCCACCTCCAGACCAATCACGTCAACCGGGACGACATCATCCCAGCTGAGATCCTTATTCTCCTCCGACACCTGCTCCGCTTCAGCGGTCTGCGCCTGTTGTACCTGTCCAGCCTCAAGCTGTTGCTCTGCCTCACTCTGCTCATTGCGCTGAGATAGATAATAGGCTGCGCCACCCGCTAGCGCCGCAATGCCGAGGAAGACCATATTGGGCATCCCTGGAATCAGTCCCAGAATCCCGATCACACCGCCCGTTACACCTATCGCACGCGGGCTATCAAACATCTGTTTAGAAAACTGCTGCCCCATATCTTGCTCACTGGAGACACGCGTCACCATGATCGCAGCGGCAGTTGAGAGGATCAGCGACGGAATCTGGGCGACCAGGCCGTCACCAATGGTCAACAGGGTGTAATTACGCATCGCATCGGCAAACACCATGTCATGCTGCAGAATCCCGATCGCCAGCCCACCCACGATATTAATAAATAGAATCAGGATGCCTGCAATCGCATCGCCCCGCACAAACTTACTGGCACCATCCATCGAACCGTAGAAATCGGCCTCAGAGACCACCTCCTGGCGACGAATCTTGGCCTCTTCCTGATCGATCACCCCGGCATTCAGGTCGGCATCGATCGCCATCTGCTTACCCGGCATCGCATCCAGCGTGAAGCGTGCGCTCACCTCCGAAATACGTCCCGCACCCTTGGTGACCACCACAAAGTTGATGATGACAAGAATCGAAAACACCACCAGGCCCACGGCATAATTGCCGCCCACAACAAAGTCACCAAAGGCCTCGATCACATCACCCGCCGCATTGGTACCGGTATGCCCTTCCAGCAGGACTATGCGGGTCGAAGCGATATTGAGTGCCAGCCGTAACAGTGTCGCAATCAGCAGGACCGTTGGGAAGACAGCAAAATCGAGCGGTCGTTTGGCATAAACCCCCGAAAGAATCACAATTAGTGAGAGCGCAATATTAAAGGTAAAAAAGAGATCCAGCAGGATCGGTGGCAACGGAACCACCATCATCGCCAGAATTGACATCAGCAGTAGCGGCGCTCCAATTAGCCCGTTGCGACTAATTTCACGCGCAGTATCTAATACACTTGCCTGGGCCATAACATCACCTTACTCATCACGTTTAAGATCATCTGGAATCGGTAGATCGTCCATGGTCAACGTCTCATCGAAACGGGACTGTTTCTGTCTCAATTGATAGACATAGGCCAGTACCTGCGCAACTGCCAGATAGAGACCGGCGGGCACCTCTTTATCCAGCTCAGTGCTGTAATAGAGCGCACGCGATAACGGCGGTGCCGAAAGCAGTGGTACATTATGACTATGCGCAAGGCTTCTAATCCTGGCCGCCACCAGGTCTCTACCCTTTGCCACCACGATGGGCGCACCCATGTTTAACTGGTCATACTTAAGTGCAACGGCATAGTGCGTTGGATTAGTCACAATCACGTCGGCCCTGGGCACCTCTTCCATCATCCGTTTTTCTGCCATCGCCATCTGCACTTCACGCACCTTGCGCTTCATCTCAGGATTACCTTCCGTCTGTTTGTACTCATCCTTGACTTCCTGACGTGTCATCTTCAACTGACGTGCGTGATCCCATAACTGAAATGGCACATCCACTGCAGCAATCAAAATCGTTGCACAACTGAGTAATATAAAGGCCCACATCAACAGACTTCCCGCCTGGGCGATTGCAGGCTCAATCCCCTTTAATCCAAGCAGGATAAACAAATCAGACTGGCTCCACAGAATCAACAGTGCGATCGTCATCACTATCATAAATTTGGCCAGCGCCTTAACCAGCTCCATCAAGCCTTTCACGGAAAAAACACGTCCCAGTCCTTTTACTGGATCAAGCTTGTCCCACTTAAAAGCCAGTGCCTTGGTACTAAAAGACCAGCCACTAAGCGCCATCGGAGCGAAGAATGCAGCTACCATCACAATGACAAAAAAAGGTATCAATGCGATAAGTGCATCTGTAAATAAAGACTCAATCAAACGCGGAATACTGTTCACATCCATCAGGTCAACACGACTGGTAGTAAAGGCCTCACGCATCAGTTTCAGGATATCGGCCACTAGCCGATCACCGATCATCAGGAACCCACCTGCCGAAGCCAGCAACAGTGCCATCGTGCTCAGTTCGCGCGAGCGTGCAACCTGCCCCTTCTCGCGCGCCTCCTGTTGGCGCTTCGGGGTCGCCTCTTCGGTTCTTTCCTGACCTGTATTATTATCTGCCATGGTTATCTCGCAGAGACGATATTGCCGACGGTCATAAAAGCACCCTCAAGCAGGTTGTTAAACTGGGGCAGAAAGATTGGCAGTGATGCCAGCATAAAGACAAAACCGAGTGTCAGCGTGAGCGGGAAACCAACCGCGAAGACGTTGAGCTGTGGCGCTGCACGCATCATCACACCGAACGCGATGTTCACTAGCAGCAGTGCTACAACCGCAGGTAGTGCGATCAATACCGCACCGGTAAATATCCAGCTCGACCATGAGATCAGCACCCATAAGCCATCCTGACTGACCCCCTGCATCGCAACTGGCAGCATACTAAAGCTCTCCGCCAGAATATCGATCATCACCAGGTGGCCATTGAGTGCAAGAAAGACCAGCGTGGCCATAATGATATAAAACTGGCTGACGACCGGTACCGTCACGCCATTCGCAGGGTCGTTCATCTGCGCAAAGCCAAGCCCCATCGTCTGCGCGATGACGTGCCCACCCGTTTCAATCGCACTCATCACCAGCTTCACTGCAAACCCCATTACAAGCCCTATCATCACCTGTGCGGCGGTCACCAGTAACCCCTCAAAACCGAGCGGATCGATCTCAGTTTCTGGTGCAGGAAGGATCGGCACGATCACCAGTGTTAATGAGATGGCGATCAACAACCGCATCCGCGCTGGCACCACACGAGTTCCGAATATAGGCACCACCGCGGTAAATGCAGCGATCCGAGAAAAAGGCCACAAATAACTGGTCATGAGATTGATGAGTTGTTCGTCGGTAAAGTTCACTACTAAATAGACTCGGTATTAACTTCATCACCCGATCATCATCGGGACGTTTTCGATTAGCCGTCGTGTATAGCTGGTCATCACCTGCAGGATCCACGGACCACCAATCAACATCACAATAAAGGTAATTAATAGCTTGGGAATAAAACTAAGGGTTGCCTCATTAATCTGTGTCGCAGCCTGAAACATGCTCACCAGAAGACCGACAATCAACGCCGGGATCAGCAGCAACGCTATGATCATGATGGTGATTTCAAGGGCGGAGCGCCCCAATGCCAACACATCTTCTGGAGTCATACCACTTACCTCATCACTTCATTCAAACATAAAAGCTTGATGCCAACGTTCCCATAATTAACGCCCACCCATCGACCAGGACAAACAACATAATCTTAAAAGGCAATGAAATTATCAGCGGTGATAACATCATCATACCCATCGACATGAGCACACTTGCCACAACGAGATCGATAATCAAAAATGGAATAAAAATCATAAAGCCGATCTGAAAAGCGGTCTTCAGTTCACTCGTGACAAAGGCAGGTAACAGCATAGAGAGGGGCACATCCTCATAGGAGTCGATATCTTCATTCCCGGAGAGAGAGGCGAACAGATTAAGGTCGCTATCACGTGTCTGTGCCAGCATAAATTTTCGGAAGGGTTCAATCGCCTTCTTTAGCGCCTCCTCAACTTCGATTTTCTCTTCCATATAGGGCTTAACACCATCGTCGTACCCCTGCTCAAAAACCGGCATCATGATGAAGATCGTCAGAAATAGCGCCAGGCCGATCAATGTCTGAGTAGTGGGTGTCTGGGCTGTTCCCAGCGCCTGACGTAGGATCGCAAGTACAATGATGATGCGCGTAAATGAGGTCATCATCATCAGACCGGCAGGCAACAGTGTCAGCACCGTCATCAACGCCAGAATCTGAATACTCAGGGTATAGGTCTCACCTCCGTTACTACCGGGAGTGACAGTGAGTGCAGGCAACCCGGCATCGGCGTAGACTGCCGCCACAGGCGCTACAAACAGCAGTAACGCAGCCACCATCCTGTTCATGATTCAACTCGCTTTTCAACCTGCTGCCTGAGATGACCGATAAAGCCATCGCTATTCTCATCGCCCTCTGAAACTGCTGTTTTTAATGACGACTCATCACTGATATGTTGCTCAAGCACATGCAGCGTGCGTATATTTCCGGGCGAGATACCTACCAGAACCTGCACCTCGCCAGCCTGCACAACTACGATCTTTTCACGCTGACCGACATTGATGCCAGCAACTACCTTTAGATTGGCATTTGAGACACCGCCCAATCCACCATATCGCTTTAGCATCCACGCGGCGCCGACAATCATCATCAACACAACAAAGAGCCCAGCAACGATCTGCAGCACGTTACCGACACCCATCACATCTGGCACCTTCTGAACTTCTGTTGCGACCTCATTAGCGAGGAGCATCGTTGGAAAACACAACGCAATAAGAACAAAACTCTTAATCAGGCTGGTCATAATAGAATTTTTATTTAAGCTTCTTGATTCGCTCAGCAGCACTGATCACATCAGTAAGGCGCACGCCGAACTTTTCATTGACCACCACTACTTCTCCATGGGCAATCAGGGTACCGTTCACGATCACGTCCATCGGTTCACCAGCGAGGCGATCAAGCTCCACTACTGACCCCTGGTTTAACTTGAGAAGATTTCGGATATTTATCTTGCTGCGACCAATCTCAACTGAAACAGTGACCGGAATATCGAGGATCATGTCGATATTCTCTTCCATGACACTACCCGATACCGCGTCTTCCTGAAGATTCTGAAAGCCTGCAGGAGCGGCTTCGACTACTTCCGACTCAGCCTGCTCATTCATGGCCGCAGCCCAGTCATCTCCTACATCATCATTATTTTCGGTTGTATCATTCATGCTTACTACCCCGTCACTTTTTTCAGCTGTTTCGTACTCTCAGGAATCACTCGCTCAGTTACTTTGATTGAATTTTTCCCATCAGAAATCCCAAAATGACCTCTAAAGACCGGTATCTCCTCGACACGGACTGTAACGCAATCTGGAAGATCAATCGGAATGATATCGCCTGTCTTAAGCTCTTTAAGATCATCAAGCGTTATCTCTGTTTCTGTTAAAATACTGCTGATTTCGACATCAGCCTCTTTAATCTCTTCCGCCAGTGCGATTGACCAGCGATCATCATTCTCATCTCGATCACTCTGCACACCAGCATCTAACAGCTCACGAATAGGTTCGACCATTGAATATGGCAGCGTCACATGCAGGTCACCCCCACCACCATCCAGCTCGATATGGAATGTCGTCACCACCACAACCTCACTTGGGCTTACGATATTGGCAAAGTGTGGGTTGACCTCCATCCCCTGAAAGTCAAAATTAACCGGCAGTACAGGATTCCATGCCTCTTTCATATCCTTGAAGCTTAGATCAAGCATAATCTGAATAATGCGCTGTTCAGTCGGGGTAAACTCACGCCCTTCAATCTTGGCGTGAAACTTCCCTTCACCACCAAAAAAGTTATCAACCACGGTAAAGACCAGTTTGGGATCAAACACAAACAGCGCGGTGCCGCGTAGCGGCTCAACCTTGACCAGGTTCAGGCTGGCCGGTACAAACAGGCTATGGACATATTCAGCGAACTTCAGCATCTGTACACTGCCGACTGATATCTCTGCCGTACGCCTCAGCATATTGAACAGGCTGATTCTAAAATGACGTGCGAATCGTTCATTAATCATCTCCAACGTGGGCATGCGCCCACGAACGATTCGATCCTGGCTATTAAAGTCATACTCATGCGCCTCACCATCGTCTAATGGAACATCGTCCTCGGACTCAACATCGCCGCTGGTGACACCATGCAGTAGTGCATCAATCTCATCTTGTGTTAACAGGTCATTAACAGACATAACTACTTCCTGCCCTACTGCATTACAAAGCCGGTGAAATAGAGTGCTTCAAGGCCACTCTTTCCTGTCTCTTGCTTTACAATCCTTCGCACCTCTTCCAGCGCCAGATCACGTAGTCTCTGCTTTCCCGTGGCACTGGTGATCATTTCGAAATCGAGGTCACTGAAAATAATCAGTAAGTTATTTTTGATCTTCGGCATGTGCGCTTCTATACCGTCAATCACAGCCTGATCACGCGCCATCACTTCAACATTGATCTGTAGATAACGAATCTGGTTCTTATCAATAAAATTGACCACAAATGGATGCTCGAATGTCAGATAGATAGGTGGCTCTTTCACATCCGAAACCTTCCCCTTCTTTTTCTTTTTCTCTTTGCCATCATCTCCTTCATCACTGCTCTCTTCTACAGTTGCCTCATCTCCTGCAGGTATAACACCGGCAAAATAGAGCGTAGCCGCAACACTACCGACTACGAGCAGCACAATAGATAGAACAACAAGAATGACCTTTACCAGACTCCCTTTGGTTTTTTTCTCAGGCACCTTCTGTTCTACTTCTTCGTTTTCTTCATCTAATGGCATAACAGATTTCCTTTCCATATCGATTAAAAGTCAGATTTCCAGCCTAACAATGCAATCATGGTGCCACGCAGGACCAGGCTGATTAATGCAATAAAAATCATATAGATAAAGCTATCCAGAGATAATTGGACAAAAAATTGACAGCCAATATTAAGATACTAAAAGGAGATACGTCAGCAGCATGACGCATTCATCCGAATAGAATAGAAAACAAAAAAAACAGACCACTTCGACCCTGGTAGACGAGCAGGAAATTATTTAACAGATGAATTCCGCTCTAAGCCTGCATTCACTACAGACTGGAATTAGTACTTTTTTGAACCCAGCTGAGACGCCGCCATCATGGCTGCAAGCAGACTCGGGCTTTGCGCCAGATCATCAATATCAAGATGGCGGTTGAGACTGTGTCAGGACTGGAGGTGGTACCGGTGCACACGGTTCGACTCAAACTGGGGGCAGAACGTGTCGCTACCCTCGACGTGGAGGGTTCCCCGCCATGCGTCACTGGTACCTGGCCCATAAAAACAGGGAAATGACTATCAGCTGTTGCGCGTGCCCTTTGAGCGCTTTGCGATGAATCGTGCCCATGAGTTTGAGGGCATTATCCACAGCAAACAGGCAGAACCAAATGACCAATGTTATCCATACATATCAATACATTAAAGAAGAATCAGCCAGTGCGCCACCCCCCATATAGCCCACTCAATTGCGACCTTTCTAACCCAGGAACTTGCTGATTCGTGATGAGTTTCACAACAAATTTCACTCAAGACCATTATATTTTCAGTATTTATGGCGCTATAGAGTTATAGGAAGCGCTAAAGGTCAAATATTATGCAGTCTGTTTTAATACTCAATGCAAAAGGGGGAAGTGGAAAAACCACAATTGCAACCAACCTTGCCGCCCTTTACGCTTCGGCCGATTTCAATACCGCGATAATCGACTATGACCCTCAGGGCTCCAGCCATTTCTGGGGCACGCTTCGAGAGAATAGCGATCGCGCACCGATCCATATCATTGACGCAAGCCATAAAAGAACTGGCATTACCCGCAGCTTTCAACTGAAAACCCCGCCCGATACCGAAAGGGTTGTGATCGACACCCCTGCTGGCATCAGTCGCGATACCCTGCGTGAAGCGGTGGCACGTGCCGATCTGATTCTTATCCCGGTCGCACCATCGCCTATCGACATCCATGCTTCTGCGGGCTTTGTTCGGGAACTTCTCCTGACCATAAAGAGCCGCCAAAGAGACATACCGATTGGTGTCATTGCCAATCGCGTACAGAAAAACAGTCCGCTATATCAACCGCTGGAGCGCTTTCTTGACTCACTCGACATCCCGTTCATTACCTCTCTGAGTGACAGCGAACGCTATATCGATGCCGCTGCCACCGGCATCGGCATTCATGAGATGGAAGTCTCGCAAGTGATGCAGGAAAAGACTGAGTGGACACCATTGATTAAGTGGATTAGTGAGCATCTTTCCCATATACCAAAAACAGATGAAAGCCTGCCGCTACGAGCAGCCTCCAACTAGCGCCTATTGACACCAATCTTAAATCACCAACAAAAACTGCAGCGACTGTTGTTACGTTCTGTTCATTATTAATGCGCGAAACTCACTTTGTGGGAGCGGTTTTCCAAACAGATCGCCTTGCATGTAATCACACCCATAACGCGTGAGGAAGTCGACCTGATCTTCATGCTCTACCCCCTCTGCAATCACCTCAAGCTTGAGACTGTGAGCCATCGCGATGACGGCATTTACAATCGCTGCATCTTCCGGGTCACTGGTGACATCACGAGTGAAGGCACGATCAATCTTGATGGTATCAACCGGGAAGCGCTTGAGATAGCTGAGCGATGAATACCCGGTTCCGAAATCATCGATCGATAGCTGCACACCAAGCGCCTTCAATGCACCGATATTAGCGAGAGAAATCCTGTCATCCTGCATCAGAACCGTCTCGGTAATTTCAATATCAAGCAGCGATGGCGTGAAAGAGTGAGCCTCAATTCCTTCGCGAATCATCTCAATCAGCGACTCGTCACGAAACTGCCTCCCTGAAAGATTCACTGCCATCTTGAGTGGTTTACCGCTAAGCTCCACCCACTCCTTTCCTTGTTTGCATGCAGTGTTAACCACCCACCCCCCGACATCGACAATCAAGCCGGTATCTTCCAGCAAGGGAATAAACTTGTCCGGTGTCACCAGTCCAAACTCTGGATGCTGCCAACGAATCAGCGCCTCACAGCCCACGATATTGCCGCTCACCATCTCTATCTGCGGCTGATAATAGAGTTCAAATTCATCACGCTCCAGCGCATACCGCAGGTTTGTTTCGAGTGAGAGCCTTTCAAAGGCACGCACTCCCATATCGATCGAGTAAAACTGAAAATTATTACGCCCGGTATCCTTGGCACGATACATCGCAGTATCGGCATTTTTTATCAACGTATTGGCATCCGTACTATCATCCGGCGAGAGGCTAATACCGATACTAGCGGTCAAATAAAGCTGCCGGCTATCGATTTCATACGGCTTCGACAACACTTCCATAAGCTTTGCCGCCACCTTGGCTACCGCTTCACTACTGGGAATCTTCTCCAGCAACAATGCAAACTCATCACCTCCGAAACGGGCCACCGTATCCCGATCGCGCACACAGCTTAGCAGACGTTCTGGTACTGCCTGCAATAGCTGGTCTCCAACCTCATGCCCCAGCGTATCATTGATATTTTTGAAGCGATCCAGATCGATAAATAGCACCGCACAATGCTCACTCCCTCGCGACTGTTTTATCGCATTGATAATACGCTCCACAAACATCACCCGATTTGGCAGGTCGGTGAGAATGTCGTGATAGGCGAGATGATGCAGGCGTTCTTCAGTATGCATACGCTCAGTAATGTCCTTACCCGACGAAATAAAATGGGTAATCTTCCCGTTGCTGTCTTTCAGCGGCGAGATGGTTTTTTCCTCATAATAGAGTGAGCCATTTTTTTTTCGATTGATCAGCACATTGCGATAAACTTCACCTCGCAGAATGGTCTGCCACAGTATCTCATACACTTTATCCTCGGTACGGCCCGACTTGATGATAGACGGCCCCCTGCCGTAAGCCTCATCGCGAGTATAGCCGGTGGTCTCGACAAAGGCGGGATTAACATACTCAATGATGCCGTGACGATCTGTAATCATGATCGAATCTGCAGTCTGCTCCAGTGCACTGGAGAGCTTGGCCATCTCCCACTCCCTGGCCTCTATCTGCTCTTCATGCACCCTACGGCGTGTGGTTACATCACGCGCACACCCAATGAACAATGAGCTGTCATTACCGTCTAACATGCGCAAATTGATTTCGACAGGGATTTCCCTGCCATCTTTAGCAACATGTACCGCCTCAAACAGGTGGTTTTTGTGCGCCAGCACATGTTGCACGCACCCCTTTAACTCTTCTTCCATTCCAGAAACATTGATATCCACCGGGCTCAGCTGTAACAACTCATCCCTGGTATAACCAAGACGCTGACACATCGCATCATTTACATCGAGAAATTTTCCAGGACCAGACGCCTTGTCAATATTCACCACAAACAGCGCATCACTGTTACAGTTAAACAACTGAAGGTAACGTTGCTCAGTCTCACTCTTCTCCTGAACCAGCAGCGCTGCATGTCGTTCGATCATCTGGGTGTAGCGCTGTTCTCGGTAGAAGAACAGCAGCGCCATCATCGTCAACGCCAGTCCCGCGAATAAAATCACCCACGAGCGCCAGGCACTCTCCATTGCCAGAAATGCAGACGAAGGCTTAAACAGAAAGCCCCATTTCCTTCCATGCCATTCAAAATCTGTCTGCCACGATAACTCATCAGCTGTGACCTGAAGACCAGCATCAGCAGGGTGCTCACCTTCCGTTACACCCGTGGCACCACGGAAATAAAGCAACGCCTGTGATCCTGGCGTCAGCTGGTCATAGACCCACAGGTTAAGCGTGGTATGTGCCGAATCCCGTAAGGCTTCATTAATAAATTCCCCCAGGCGGAAAACCCCAAGCGCATATCCCTTCAGGGCGACACGCCTCGCCGCAACGCCCTCAGGGACTAAGGCACCATTATAGATTGGCTTGAACATCAGATAACCGTAATGCTCATTCTCATCTTGTACCAGCACGATGCGCTCACTAATAATCATCTTACCGCTATCACGCGCCAGCTCAAGCGCCTCTCGTCTCACCTGACTGGAAGCAAGGTCAAATCCCAGGGCTCGTTTGTTACTCTCATAAGGCTCAACGTAATAGACTGGGAAATACTCCTCACGCTCATTCGCAACCACCAGCTCACCTTCGGTATTACGTTCGGTGATACGAAAGTCTGAAAAACCTGCCTGATGTGCCTCTGTCTCAAAACGGTTGCGCTCATGAAGGCGCACTCGGGGTGCCCATTCAAGGGCCTGAATATCACCATGTTCAAGCAGTACAGCCTCAACAAAGGCCCTGAATGCTGCGCGATTGGTAGCTTCTGTTGAACGATGGAAACTGGCAATGGAATTTACCGCCTCCACATGCCTGCGCATCTCATACCGGATTGCAGTAATGTACGATGCCGCCACGTTCTCAAAACGAGACTGTGCCTGCTGCCGCTCCCAACTCTGGACCCAGGAAAATAGCGCTATCGTGAGCAGCACTCCGACCAGCAGGATGTAGAACAGCATCCAACGAGAAGCGCCTGTTATTTCTTTTGCTTCATTGCTCACTAACAACCACCCAACCTCTAACGCCTTTCAGGATGTTTCAAAAACCGAATTTTACACCACAAGCACACCAATCCCATACCAATAAAAAGGAATATACCCAATCAGCAGAGACAATACCTTAAGTGAGGTCGTACAACAGCGCCTCTGCTGGTGAAACCTTACCTGCCCTGACAAGTCGTATGAGATCGTTAGTCATCGGTATCATGCCACTCTCAAGGGCCCTGTTTACCAACTGCTGCCTGTCAGCTCGAGTATTGATCAATTCGGCAATCGCATCATTCACAACCAGTACTTCGCTAACCATTGTGCGCCCTTGAAAACCGCTCTGATTGCAGGCGTCACAACCTTGTCCACACAACACTCGGTCGTCATCCGCAAGCTTCAGCTCATGCTTAGTGACGATATCGACCGCCACAGGCCGAGCACAATGGTCACAGTTCAACCTTACCAGTCGCTGCGCCAGCACTCCTCGCAGTGTCGCTGCCAGCAGGTATGGCTTTACCCCCATATCGATCAAACGAACCACGGTGCTAATACAATCATGGGTATGCAGTGTGCTGAGAACAAAGTGTCCAGTCAGTGCTGCCTTATTGGCGGTCTTGGCAGTCTCACTATCGCGAATCTCCCCAACCATAATCACATCCGGATCATGTCGCAGTACGCTCCGTAAAACGCAGGCAAAGTCCATCTCACGTGATGCCGCCACCTGCACCTGCTCTATTCCCGGCATCTCATACTCCACTGGGTCTTCAATCGTGACGATATGGGCACTCTCTTCTTTAATCTCTTTTAACAACGCATAGAGTGTAGTGGTCTTACCCGAACCAGTCGGTCCCACCACCAGGAATAGACCACTCTGTTTTGCCAGCAGTGCTGTAATCTTTTTTTGCTCCGCATGCGCAAGCCCCAATGCTGTCAATGGCTTTAATCCAGCTTCTTTATCAAGAATTCGAATGACAACACTCTCACCGTCGATGGTAGGGATCACTGACACTCGCAAGTCGATATGACGCTTACCTCGCATCAACTGCACATGGCCATCCTGCGGCATACGTCGCTCGGAAATATCCATCTCACCCAGCACCTTGATGCGACAGATCAAGGCACGTAGTAACGACTTATCTATCGTACGGGCAAACTGAAGTTTTCCATCGACGCGATAGTAGACCTGTATCTTCTCTTTATCGGGGCGAATATTGATATCAGAGGCGCCACGTACCACCCCCTGGAGTATGATCGCACTCAAAAGCCGGACTAAAGGCTTCTTCCTTGCCTGCGCCTCCACCACATGCTGAGGCTCCTTTCCGTCTGGGCGATACGGTAACGGGGCGAGATGCTTATCCTTGAGCGCCTCATACTCATCAAAGCGGCTATAATATTTACTCTGTGCCAGTGCAATATCACGCAACGGCGCGATGACCGCTTCAAGCTTAAGATTTATCGCAAAGGTAAGCGCTTCGATACTGGCAAGGTCGAGCGGGTTTTCCATCGCCACCACCAGCCGTTTTTCCAGTACCAGCAACGGCATGATGTTATAGCGAAATGCCACCTCGACCGGGATTCGCAGTAACACGTCACTGTGAATCTCAAAGTCGTCGAGTCGAACATACGGGATGCCAAACTTCACCGCCAACGCCCGATAGACCTGCTCCTGTGAGATCAGCCCCTGATCGACCAGCATTGCACCAAGTCGTTTTTTAGTCCCATTTTTCTGTTGCAGTAATAGCTCATCAAGCTGGCTACGCTCAATCAGCTTCTGCTTTTCTACGAGGATCTCACCCAACTGACGGTTTGAAACTGGCGCCTGCGACGCGAGCACCGCACACAGCTCATCCTGACTGCGGACAATCTCTCCCTGCATTCCATGCCTCCTGTTCTCCAGTGCTAATCCATTAACACCGTCTTCTCAGGGCACCCCCCTGAAACAAAATTTTATCAGTACATTACACTACCACAGACACCCTACTCTGCGCTCACAGCATATTTTCATCACCATTTATTGCCGTCACCACCGCAATCGCTATCACGTCAAGAAATTGACAAGAAACTGCTTTAAGCTTTGCAGAGCTCTAAATTCATGTATTATAGAGATGTTTTAGCGGTAATGGCACACTAAACAACCCCGAAATACTAACTGGCACGCTCCATGCATAATTTCGCTGGAGGTACTAGTACTAACTGAGGAGGTTCTAAATGCCTACACCCCAGACACAACCAAAGGATTTGGTCTACGAATTTGGCAGCCTGGCAATGATGTCAGATGCGCTGGAGTCCGAAGCGGGCCAGGGCGGCCTGAGTCGAGCGCTAAAAATCATCAGCGTATTACAGACAACGCTCGATAGCGACGCATTGATTGAGATCTTCTCGCAGGAGATCAGCGTCATGATCCCTCACCAGAGTATTCTTTATGAACACCCGGAGCAGAACATCAGACTCGAGCTCGGCACATCTGCCAAACACTCCTGCACATATCAGCTAGCAGCCGCTGGCCAGTCACTTGGGCAGCTCACAATCACCCGTAAAAAGAAATTTGATCTACAGGAGACAATGCTGCTTGAACACCTCTTATGCAGCCTGGTCTATCCTCTGCGCAATGCACTGCTATATAAAGGCGCATTAACTGCCGCACTTCGCGACCCGCTCACCGGCGTCAATAACCGCGCGGCAATGAACTCAGCCGTTGCTCGAGAAATTGAACTAGCTCGTAGACACAACACACCGCTCTCCCTGATCGCTCTGGATATTGATCACTTCAAACAGATCAATGATGAATACGGCCATACCGCCGGTGATTTCGTTCTCAAGGCTATCGCCGACTGTATCTCTGAGTGCATCCGCAGCTCAGACATGTTATTCCGCTATGGCGGAGAAGAGTTTACGATACTACTAAGCAGCACCGATAAAGATGGTGCCCTGCTGCTGGCTGAACGCATCCGTAGAGCCATCTACACCAGCAACTACAGCTATGGCAGCGAGCTAATTCCAACCTCTGCCAGCCTCGGGGTGGCCTGTCTCAACAGTGAAGACAATGCGCAGACACTCTTTGAGAGGACAGACATGGCCATGTACGATGCCAAAAACACCGGCCGTAACTGCGTAAAATTTGCATGTTCAAACTGAGGGTGGCCGTCATTATAAACGCCTCCTTCACCTCACCCAGCGAGGGACAAGTCACCCTGAATGGCCGCGCTCATCCCAGGTAAGGGAGGGGTTACCACCCGCCCCGGAATGACGAGAATCGACAACAGCACAGAGCCACGACCAGCAGTCACACCAGTTCGGTGCCAGACTGACTCGACAGAACTAACGGAATCGAGGTCAGATAATCGACAACCGCCACAGCACGATCTATGGAATAATACCCCTGATTGCAAAACAGCGGATAACGACCAATGATACTGATACTCACCCCAAACACCGATCCTCAAAGTAGCGGCTACCGCCAACTAATAGAACACCTCGATAACCTGCCCGCTGTCGAACACCGCATCCATCAGGAGGTCGGCACGCAGCAGACCCTCACCGAGATCTACCTTATCGGCGACACCCACGCCCTCAATCTTGCCGACATGAGTTCCCTGCCCTGTGTGGAACGTGCGGTACGTATCTCGGAAGAGTACCGCGTGCTTGGTCGTCACAAAGACGATACGCGCCCCACCTCATTTGAATACAACGGCATCACCTTCGGGCAGGATAATCTCAATGTCTTCGCCGGCCTCTGCGCGGTCAACACCCCTGAACATGTTGAAGCGATGATGAAGGCGCTACAGGAGAACGGCCAGCAGTGCACCCGCATGGGGGCCTACAAACCACGCACCAACCCTTATTCATTCCAGGGCTTCGGCAAAGAGTGCCTGCCATATGTGTTCGAGCTTGCGGGCAAGTACGACATCAAGGTGATTGCGATGGAGATCACCCACGAGAGTCATATCGATGAGATCAACGCCGCACTGGAGCAAACAGGCAACCCTAGCGGCGTAATGTTACAGATCGGCACACGTAATACGCAGAACTTTGAGCTACTGAAGATCGTTGGGCGCCAGCAGCGTCACCCGGTGCTGCTGAAGCGTGGCTTCGGCATCACCCTGGAAGAGTCTCTCAACGCCGCCGAGTATCTTGCCAGCGAAGGCAACAGCAAAGTGATCTTCGGCCTGCGCGGCATGAAGACCAACATGGGTGATCCACACCGTAACTTCGTCGACTTCGCCCACGTACCGGTGGTCAAACGTCTCACCCGTATGCCGGTCTGCATCGATCCGTCACATTCGGTCGGTTCACGCGATATCGCACCGGATAACATCCTGGATGTGATGCATGTGACTGCTCAGGGAATCATTGCCGGGGCCAACATGGTACTGGTCGATTTTCATCCAGAGCCCAAAAAGGCACTGGTCGATGGACCGCAGGCGCTGACACTTAAAGAACTACCATACTTTCTTGAAGATGTTCGGATTGCACGCAGTGCATACGAGCAACGTGTGGCACTGGCGAAAAGGACGTTTAAATAAGCTGTAAACATTACTGCAGCTTCTCATCCAAATTGACAAGAGCACTATCAATGCCTGCCGGTTGCCTGAAAGATGCGACCGAAGTAAGCCCCCATGGCGATAACCCAACAGGCATTGCACGGCAACACATAACAGAAGTTAATTTCATGTAGCGCGGTAATCCCGCCTGGATGCCATTATTTGGCGTTACCGTCCGCCCGCAACATCAAGCAGCGCGCCATTAACATATGATGCCTCCTCCGACATCAGCCACACTATAGAATTGGCAACCTCGCCCGCGCTACCGGCCCGCTTCATCGGGATAAACTGCTTAAGTTTCTCAGGGCGATTGATGTCACCGGCATCTCCATGTAATTCTGTTTCTATTAGCCCTGGTCGAACCGCATTTACTCGAATACCATCTTCTGCAACTTCCTTTGATAGCCCCAGCGTCATAGTATCTATAGCCCCTTTGGATGCGGCATAATCTATAAATTCATTGGGAGAACCAATTCGAGCCGCCGCCGATGATAGATTAACAATAGCCCCTCCTTTCCCGCCGTGACTGATAGACATTCGCTTGATAGCCTCCCGCGCACAGATAAAGCTACCGACGACATTGATGTTAAAGATATTCTGAAGCCTTGCGATACTCATCTCAGCTAGCGGGGATTGTGGCGTTATAATGCCTGCGTTATTGACCAATGCATCCAGCTTTCCAAACTTATCATCGATATTTTCAAACAGTGAAATAACATCTTCTTCTGAACCGATATCGGCCCTCAAAGAAAGCGCCCGCCTTCCACACCTCTCAACTTCACTTACCACATCCGCTGCATCAGATTCTCGATTTCGATAACTGAGGCAAACATCCCAGCCTTTCTTTGCAGCCAATATCGCTGTTTCAGCCCCAACCCCTCGACTACCACCTGTTATCAGTACAACTTTCTCTTTCAACTAATTTACTCCATTAATTGATTGAAAACTTGATGCGCGCTTAACGCCTAGCATTACCGCTGGCAAATAACTCTGCGTAGGCACACCTTTTTTGACCGATCTTGCCATCCTTTTTATACCCTGAACTTTTGCCAATTTCGCGGTAAGGTAGAATTTACCGGATCCCACGCTCCATTATTGCCAATCTGGCTAAACCGAAATATGAAAGGAATTGGCGTGGACTGGCATAAATCATTTTTCTTCATGACCTGGAAATGTAAATGAGGCTGAATGGTATTACCTGAATTACCAACCTTGGCAATTAACTCTCCAGCAACCACTTTCATCCCTTTATTTACGACCACACTCCCCTGCCTTAAGTGCGCGACCAGCGCAAAAAATCCCGTCTTTGATTCCAGCACCACATAATTACCCAGAAAATAGTCAATATCATTTTTTCTATTTCGTGGGGATAGAACCAGACCACTAACCAAGTCCCGGAAAATATTCAAGTCCATTCTATCCTGGGCATTATTCTTAACCCCTATCACTTCCCCTTCAAATGGTGAGAATATCTCTTTTTCCCAGGCATATGTATCTGTGACAGATAATTTATAAAATAGATGACGTAAAATTTTTGTTCTTTCATAAGGCATACCCGCCTCATTCACAGCCACAAAGTCTTTGGCGTCGGGATGATGCCCAGGCGGGTTCATAAATGACCAATCACCTCTTACTGGACTTTGAATCATAGTTGGTTTCATCTATTTCTCTTGTGAGGCATAACGTCGAAAATCTTCCCAAACACCACATTTCAGCCGAGCAATATCACAGAGTATAATGGAGCAGAGCACGGCACTTTTCTCCTGGTTTTGGCGCAGTTCCATAATTATATATTTGATGAGTCCAGAATTGGAGTGGCTACCACCGCGGAGGCCTGCCCGTGTTAAAGCGATTTGTATGACGACTCCATCGAAAACTAAGGCCGTACCCCTTCTTCATTCCATCTTTATGCACCCAGGTATAACTGAGGGGAGGGGGGGGGGGGGGGGTAAAAATAAAAATGTCCCTTACCATCTGAGAGCTCCCCTACTGACATAAAGATGCTCTCTGACGTGGTCAACCTTTTGTTAGTACAAGTAAGAATGCCGTCATGCCACAGATCTGAATTGCTCTGTGTGTATATTTGCTTCTGGCTTTTCTTAGGTTTCAATCGAAACTACAAAAAAGCACACAACAAATATTACCCCTATTGCAGCTAAACTTATTTGAAAAACGGGATCTGATGGCCTGACTGAGAGGTGGTCCACCACAAACAAACATCACAGAGTACCGGTAAAATTCACGTATAAGAAATTTTAACGGGATTAAGCACGCATGCCAGAGAAGAACTCATTACCTGTCACCCATACCTCCGCCCATGCCTCCATCACCACCTGCGGCGAAATTACACTGCAAACCAGGGTTTTGGTTCGCCTGACAATATTCGATCCAGCTTATATTTTGAACATCAAAACTACCTTCTTCATAACTGTAAGAGCCAAAGCTGCCACCCATCGAAGCACCCGCAGGATTGTCTGCGGAATAGGTGAAACGACCAGCAGTAGAATTGACATTGGGTGTATACGCGCTGGCACTTAAACGCCCCGTACCCTCGGTTAAATTGGCATCAAAACTGCCAATATCAGCAATGGTAGTGATATTAATGAAACTTGCCGGATCACTGTACGCATTATATCCACCATTACTCATGTCGAGGTCAAACGTGGACAAAAGCTCACCGTCGTTGATTGTCTGAATGATACGTGGCTTGTTTACCTCGCTGGCTTTTATAAAATCCTGACTCATCTCACCATCATTGTTAATCTGACGAAGATAAACTCGGGCAGGATTAGCCGTACCATTACCAGTTAGAGCAGAGCCACCTTCAAGCGGCTGCCAGGCATTATAAAGGCGATTATTTGTATCACCAAAACTGGACGAAAAGGGGGTAGAACCGCCCATTCCACCACCGCCCATTCCACCACCGCCCATTCCACCACCATCGCCTCCATCCCCAAACCAGCAGCAGCCGCCCGTTCGAATATAAAATTCCATAGCAAAATCATCCACGTCAGGGTCGCCAATAATCACGTGAAAATACTCAATGCCGTTGTCGTTAACTAGCTCCTGTAAAAAATAGCCATCACTACCCCCGCAACCAGGCCCGAAGCCATCCATTCCGCCCATGCCGCCACCGCCACCGCCACCACCACAACCTTGATTAACTATGCTCGACACCGCATTAGGGTTGGGCTGAAAATCAAGCGCAAACTCAGCATGGGCCTGAGACCAATATACACTACTAAGCGTCAGGCTCAGCAGCACTACCAGGGGAAATGTTTTTTTGCAGATCACACCACCAACCTCGTATCAAAAAGTACTGGCAACTGCAGGATCACGGTGTAAGTTGTAGTGCTTCCGTTGATCCGAATTGTATTCATCATGCGCCAGCTACACGACAGTAAAATTATACCACACACGTACAATCATAAGGAATCTCAGCCTTGTCCAATATGAAATGAGTCTAAAGGGAGGTAGCATTTCTAACCACTACTGTCCGGTTAAGTTAAATTACCCCCGACAAAGCTGGGGGCTTATACGGGTACCCCCTCAAAGGGGCGAAAAGCACCGCTAAAGCGGTGACTCCTGCTTATGAAAGGAAAAAAATGGCCAGAGCCGAATGGCGCCAGGTTAAGCCTGTTTATTATGAAAAAATAATGGCTCATTCACGAACGAAACGTCCTGTTTTATACAAACCCAGACATCTCTATTTCCTGGTTTTCATCTACCAACGCTTCGCAGAAAACCACGCTCAGAACGCCAAAGACTGGTAGACAAATTATCTGAGGCAAAACAGAAATCGTTTGATCAGTTGAGTATATGCTTTGGGAAATTAATTCCTCAGCACCATCTCAGTCCGACTGACAAGTGTGTAATGAGTCGTCGAAGACCATTCAGTCGAGAAAACACCTTTTGGGCACTCTTCTCACAAGTGCTTGATGCCGATGATGGGTGCAAAGAAGTTGTGCAAAAGCTCCAGGCACTTACGGCACGAAGAGATATTGCTCAACCCTTCTCATCTACATCAGCATACTGTCAGGCACGAAAAAAACCTGGTCACGACCAGCTTAGCTCAATCCTTCCACACACATCAGAGTCACTTCAATGCCTATCAGATCCCCAGGGGTTGAATGGGCGGCGCGTAATTGTGGTAGAAAGTACAGGTGTGAGCATGCCAGACACCATAGAAAACCAGGAGGTAGACCTCAACCCGGCAACCAAAAACCTGGTTGTGGCTTTCCACAGGCTCGCATTTGCGCTTGTTTTTGTTTGAGGACGAGAGCGCTACTGAGTTACGAATTGGGCAACAAAAAGAGCCATGAGCTACCATTACTTCGTAAGCAATGGAGTGCCATTCGGTTCAGACCTCTTAAATACTATAAATCCTGAACAAGCAGCTTAGCACCGGGAGTTCCAAACAGCTCATTGAACGACGGGCTTGTCTTCTGGGAAAATACCTTGAATCCGTTGCGTTCAAATGCTTGTTGGCCCGGCTCATTACCAATCAGACACAGGACCTGCGCCCGTTTAAAGCCTTTTTTTCGCCCTTCTTCAAGGAGCTGCCCAAACAGGCGATCAAGCAACCCTTTACCACGAAATTTTGGCAGGACGGCAATATTTTCGATCCCCCAGATATCGGGTAGATCCTCGGGAAATCCTGACGCCGCAATCATGAGGCGATCACGGACTCCGACCAGACGTTCTTCGGAGTAGTTGAATTCTTGTTGTGCAACGCCAAGTTCCAATTCAGCCAGAATGGAGGAGCCCTCCGCCACTGGTACGAATCCACACATGGCAGCGGCAGGCACCTCATCCACCTCGGCAATCCAGAACTTCGAAACGTGAGACCAAGGCAGCGCTGGGATTTGGGACATGCGCTCCAACAATATTCGGGTTCGCACTTCGGATTCATCGAAGATCACGCTCCAGGGCGACTTGGCGAGATGAGAACGCGCGGCCGTAAACATCACCCAACCAAGGAACGGGACATCTTTGTTTCGCGCAGGTCGAATTTTCACTTGCACCACATTTCCTCCTTGATGCATAACGCTGTAAGTTGTCCGCAGGCTTAAGCGGCTTACCACTTAACTCTCATTTATTGTATCAACGATACTGGATCTAAGCGACCTAAGAGCGAACCGATAATGAGCTCTGTAAAGGGCTCCGCCCCTTTAACCTTCATGGAAACTGATGAGTGGATACTCAGAGCTTTATTTATCCGCTTGACTGGAGACGGCTAATGGGCGCCCCCTTTAACCGCTACTTGATTATTTTAAGCGGTGACAATGCTTTCCATACATAATGGGTAAAAAACACAAATCCAATATATGTAATCGCCGGAATCCAACTATCCCATTTTCCTGCACCCCAAATCCCCACTACCGGAATCATAAAAAAAGCTACAAAATCTATTATTGATCGTAAATAAGAAATTGGGTACAAACGAACACCGCAACTCATACATACAATAGGAAACAGTCTCAGAGAAGTCATTTTAACAACTAATGAACATGCTCCCTTATTACAACTTGGGCACAACAAAGTTTTCATTCATTTACACCGAAAAACTAAATTTAAAAGGACGCCGAACACAGACCACCCAATGGATTTCCCAATATCATTGCTTGCATAACCTCATCCAGTGCAGGTTAAGGGTCAGGTTAATCAGCTTAACAAGCTTAAGGCGAAGCTTAAGGGGTCAGAGCCCTTTTAGGGCGCAGCACCTTGCGTTGAAGCACTGGAGGAAGCCCTTGCCAATCATGGCACACCGGAGATATTCAACAGTGATCAAGGCTGTCAATTTACCAGCGAAGCTTTTACCGATGTACTCAAGGAACGTAAAATTGCTATCAGCATGGATGGCAAGGGTCGCTGGATTGACAATGTGTTTATCGAACGGCTCTGGCGTAGCCTAAAATACGAGGAGGTCTATCTCAACGCTTACGACACCGTTGCACAAGCAACACAGGGTATTGGTGAATGGATGAAGTTCTACAATCAGGACAGGCGGCATGCTAGTCTAAACAGAATGACGCCAGATCAAGTGTATTACGATTTACCTTCAGGGCTGCCAATGGCAGCATAATTGAGACTCAGGATTTCACTTATAAAAGCGAATTCATTGTGTCAGGAATGGGGTCCACTTCTAGGTAACAGTGGCTTTTGCACCATGGGTTAAGGCCTGGACTGCGGCCATAGTGGCATTAAGGCGTATCGCGTGAATCTGAACTGATTGCGCCAATAACTTATGTAATACTGAGACTGTGTGCATCGGAGCCCCCGAAAAGTGATGAGTTCGGAGGAAAAAATCCGGTGCACACGCTGTTTTAGAAAAACTATACGCCTTAATTATTTGAAATCAATTACTATTTCGTGGGGATACCTCAGGGTCAGAGCCCTTAATACTATTTTTTCAGATTCAACCCTGTGTCTGGATATAGCACATATAAAGAAATAACATTGATATCATGGACATAAGTAAAAAGAAAAACAAAACATAGAAGGAAGCATTATGAATATTTCTCTTAGTATGATCGCAGAATCCAACAGAATCTTTACCAAGCAAAAACCTTGTCAAGGTCACGACCACTTTCATATCTGACGGAACCATAAACCCGCCTCTTTCGATCCACGAAGCTTTTTTTCCACCTAATAAATCAACATAAAGGGATTGATGCTCTTGCTTAATATTTTTTAATAATAAATGCCCAGTAAGCGCCAATAACAAAAAAGCTATGCCCGTTGCTACTAACAGCGGCTTAATAAAAAAGATAGACAAACATAGATAACCGCTAAGACCCACACTATTCATCATATATTATTTCGGACACAGCCCAAAATCATCGATTGCGGCATTATTATAAGCCTCATCACCAGCATAAGTTACTCTTCCATGCACCTCAGCAGGAACCCCTAAACCAAGCCCAATATTCCAGTTCGATCCACCATAATTCTCCCCAAAGACTTTATTACCTTCAAATGCTACTACTCCATAAGTAACAGATCCACCAGTCTCTGAACCAACACCAAGATGCTGCTGCCAACTCTTGGCATCGGTAATCTCGATACCTATTGTAGCGCTACCAGCAACCCCACTAGTAGCCCCAGCAGCACCCTCGTCGTATGAGAAAAAGTCTCCAAAACTTATATATGGAAACTCATCTTTTAACTCAAACTCGATACCACGAACTGTACAAAAACTAGCATCGACGCCTGCACCGCCACCGACACATGTTTGAAAGGCGATAGTATCCAATCCATTGGGATCAATATAAAGCAGTGGATTATTTTGCACATAAATATACCGGTTCTGCGTCACCGGCTCCGCCATCCGCCCCAGATACGGATCAGCACTAATAAACCGCCCGATAGAGGGATCATAATAGCGCGCCCGCAGGTAAAGCAAGCCGCTCTCAGCATCAAGCATCTCACCGGTATAACCAAAATGCTGGTTTGAACCAGTATTGGCCGTTCTCACGTTAGAACGCGATTAAGGGGTCGATTAAGGGGTCAGCGATTAAGGGGTCAGAGCCCTTTTAGGGCGTCCACGCCTGGCTTGTCCGACTTTACTCTTCAGTTTTTTCTCTATCTTTTCCTTAAACAATTCATTTCCCAATGGTGTTCCTGTCTGCAAAGCATCACGAATCCCCGTAAGCTCCTCTTGATCAAGCTGTGTTTTAAATAACGCCCTGTAGGCTTCCTTTCTATCTGAGATGGTCCGTCCTAATCTATTATAGAGCTGGTGAGGTGTGATGGTGTCATCTTTTTTGTTTTGCGCGTTTGCCCTGTAG
>Ga0316207_10000251_pt1 | contig 102770 bp, 100 predicted proteins | sample 6weekpyrite_MG_FD_204943 | JGI IMG/M metagenome (GOLD analysis project Ga0316207, IMG submission 204943) | Microbial mat bacterial communities from mineral coupon in-situ incubated in ocean water Damariscotta River, Maine, United States -... | ecosystem: Environmental > Aquatic > Marine >...
AGCCGCTTTTTCACGTGAAGTTTTACTCGTGTGGTTCTTTGTTGCTGGTACATCACAAGTTGCAGCGCACGCTCTGTTTCGTATTTACATGCGGAAAGTGCAAAAAGCACAAAAGCGCACAAAAGCGCTGATTATAGGAGCAGGTGAGGTTAGCCAATACCTTGCAGAACGCATTAATGACAATCCATGGTTAAAACAAAGTGTTGTCGGTGTATTAGATGATGATGCGCAAAGCCTCAATAATTGGAGCGCGAAATCTATACCCACAATGGGTGGTCTGGAGCGTTTCGATGAAATTGTGAAGCACAATGACATTAAAACCATTTATATTTCGTTACCCATTACTGAAATGAGCATGCTAGAAAAACTGCATATCGAAAGCTTAGATAACAATATCGAAGTGCATTGGGTACCGCCTATTTTCGATATGACATTAATCAATCACAGCATCAAACAAATTGGTAATGTGCCGCTTATTGCCTTGTCCGAAACACCATTAAATGGGCAACGCGGCAACTCAAAAAAACTGCTCGACTATAGCTTAACCATTCTTGCTGTTATTGCCTTAAGCCCATTATTCATTGCTACTGCTATTGCGGTAAAATTGAGCTCAAAAGGTCCTGTGTTTTTCAAACAAAAACGCCACGGCATGCAGGGTGAAGTATTTAATGTGTGGAAATTCCGCAGCATGCGTACACACCAGGAAGGCGATGGCGAAATTACTCAGGCAACAAAGGAAGATCCTCGCATAACCAAAGTGGGTAAGTTTATTCGTAAAACCAGCATCGATGAATTGCCACAGTTATGGAATGTACTAAACGGCACCATGTCACTGGTCGGCCCTAGACCTCACGCAGTCGAGCACAATGACTTTTATTCAGACAAAGTGACCGCCTATATGGCAAGACACAACATCAAGCCAGGTCTAACAGGCTTAGCGCAAGTAAATGATTGCCGCGGTGAAACCAAAACAGTCGAAGAAATGTCACGTCGTGTTGAGTATGATTTGGAATACATCAACAATTGGTCAGCAAAGCTAGACATGAGAATCATCTTCCAAACAGTGTTTGTCTTGTTTTCGGATAAGGCTTATTAGAAAAACAGTCTTTAATCAGAAGTCGTAGGTCGTAGGTCGAAAGACTTACGGCTTTTTTTATGTATAATAAAACGACAAACGACAAACGACAAACGACAAACGACAAACGACAAACGACTAGGTTTTATAACAATGAAAAAAGCATTAATATCAGGAATCACAGGCCAAGATGGTGCCTATTTAGCAGAATTTTTATTAGGTAAAGGTTATGAAGTCCATGGTATTAAACGCCGTTCCTCTTCTTTCAATACCGATCGAATCGATCACCTTTATCAAGACCCACATGAATCCAATAAAAACTTCTACCTTCATTATGGCGACTTAAGTGATTCATGTAACCTGATTCGTTTAATGCAAGAAATCAAGCCGGATGAAGTTTACAACCTTGGTGCACAAAGCCATGTAGCCGTTTCATTTGAAAGCCCTGAATACACGGCAGACACTGTTGGTCTTGGTACATTACGTATGCTCGAAGCCATCCGTATTGCAGGCCTTGAAAAAACAACCAAGTTCTACCAGGCCTCAACCTCAGAGCTTTATGGTGAAGTACAAGAAATTCCACAAAAAGAAACAACGCCATTTTATCCACGTTCACCGTATGCGGCAGCAAAACTCTATGCCTATTGGATCACAGTGAACTACCGTGAAGCCTATGGCATGTATGCCTGTAATGGTATTTTGTTTAATCATGAGTCACCGATTCGTGGTGAAACATTCGTAACGCGTAAAATCACCCGAGCCTTAGCACGCATTAGTTTGGGGCTACAAGACTGTTTATTCCTCGGCAACCTGGATGCTAAACGTGACTGGGGGCACGCAAAAGACTACGTTGAAATGCAGTGGTTGATGTTACAGCAAGATAACCCGGAAGATTTTTGTATCGCCACCGGCGTGCAGTACTCAGTACGTGACTTTGTGAATGCCGCTTATGATCACATTGGTAAGAAAATTCGCTGGGAAGACGAAGGTGTGGCTGAAAAAGGGTATGACATTGAAACAGGCAATTGCATTGTTGCGGTTGACCCACGCTACTTCCGCCCAACAGAAGTAGAAACCTTATTAGGCGATCCATCAAAAGCAAAAGAGAAATTAGGATGGACACCTAAAATTACCTTCGAAGAAATGGTTCATGAAATGATGGAAAATGATCTCACCATTGCCAAGCGTGATGCCTTAATTAAAGAACATGGTTATAAGGCTTTTGATTACAATGAATAAAAAGAAGTCAGAAGTCGTTGGTCTGATGTCATTAGTTGAAAAGATAAAGGTTTAATCAAAAGGAGTTTGATTAAAATGAAATATCGAAGATATGGATGTCTGGAAGAAATCGACAAAATTATCTATTTCTGTTTATAAAGAACTTTCAGAACTAAGAGATTATGGATTTAAAGATCAAATAACTCGTTCTGGCCTTTCTATCCCAAGTAACATAGCAGAAGGTTTTGGACGCATAACAGATAAAGAAAAACGTAATTTTTTAAACTACGCAAAAGGATCTTGCGCAGAACTACGTACACAAACTTATATAGGCATTGAAGTTGGGTATGTAAAAAAAGAACTTGGTAATAACTGGATAAAAGAAACAAACGATATATCAGCCATGCTTACAGGCTTGATAAAATATTTGAAAAAATAGTCAAAAGTCTTTTGTCCTAAGTCGCTTGCCCTTGCGCTTCGACTTCTGACAAACGACAAACGACAAACGATGTATTTTTAAAATGACTTCAGACACAAAACAAATAACAAAAGACAGCCCTATATATATCGCCGGTCATCGTGGCTTAGTGGGGTCTGCAATCATGCGTCAATTAGAGGCTCGTGGCTGTACAAATTTAATTACACGCACTCACAAAGAGCTGGATTTAACTAACCAAACTGCCGTGCAAGACTTTTTCGCAAAAGAAAAACCAGAGTACGTTATTCTAGCAGCAGCGAAAGTAGGGGGTATACACGCCAACAACACTTATCCCGCAGACTTCATTTATAAAAACATGATGATTGAAGCAAACGTGATTGATGCGGCATATCAAAATAATGTAACCCGATTATTATTTTTAGGCAGTACTTGTATTTACCCCAAAGCCGTTGCGCAACCTATGCGAGAAGACTCGTTACTCACTGATGTTCTTGAACCCACCAATGAACCATATGCTGTGGCAAAAATTGCAGGCATTAAACTTTGTGAATCCTATAATCGTCAATACGGTACAGATTTTCGTTCAGTAATGCCTACCAACCTTTATGGCATTAACGACAACTTTCACCCAGAAAACTCACACGTTATCCCCGCACTTATGCGCCGTTTCCATGAAGCAAAGCTAAATAATGATGAAGAAGTCGTTGTTTGGGGCAGTGGAACCCCTATGCGAGAGTTTTTATTTGTTGATGATATGGCAGAAGCATCCTTGTTCGTGCTTGAGCTCGATGAAGAAACGTATCAAGCAAATACAAAGCCGATGCTGTCTCATATTAATGTCGGCACCGGCAAAGATGTCACCATCCGTGAAATGGCAGAAACAATGAAGCGTGTAGTTGGATTTTATGGTGAATTAACATTTGATAGTACTAAGCCTGACGGCTCAAAAAGAAAATTGATTGATGTGTCACGCCTCACAAATATGGGGTGGACTTACAATGTTGAACTGGAAGAAGGTCTAAAGAAAACATACTCATGGTACCTAGAGAATAACAAATGAAAATAGTCATAGCGGGTTCAGGGTATGTTGGGCTTTCAAATGGAATACTATTAGCTCAACATAATGAAGTGGTATTTTTGGATGTTATACCTGAAAAAGTAGAAATGCTTAATCAAAAAAAATCACCAATATCAGATGAGGAAATTGAGGATTACCTGAAGAATAAAACGCTAAACTTCAGAGCAACACTGGATAAAGAAGAAGCATATAAAGATACAGGCTTTGTCATTATTGCAACACCGACTGATTATGAACCTGAAACGAATTATTTTAATACTAGCTCAGTTGAAACTGTGATTAAGGATGTAACTCGTCTAAATCCAAAAGCGGTCATGGTTATTAAATCTACCGTTCCGGTGGGGTACACACAACGAATTAAAGAAGAGTTAAATTGTGGCAATCTTATCTTTTCTCCAGAGTTTCTGCGTGAAGGTAAAGCTCTTTATGATAATTTATATCCGTCTCGTATCATTATTGGTGAAGAAAGTGAAAGAGCTAAAGAGTTTGCTTCACTTTTGATTCAGGGTGCAATAAAAGAAAATATTGATGTTTTGTATACGAAGTCAACTGAAGCAGAGGCTGTAAAGTTGTTTTCTAATACCTATCTTGCAATGAGGATAGCTTATTTCAATGAATTGGATTCTTACGCTGAAAATCACGGATTAAATGCAAAACAAATTATTGAAGGTATAGGATTAGATCCCAGAATTGGAAGTCATTATAACAACCCATCATTTGGTTATGGTGGTTATTGCTTGCCAAAAGATACGAAACAACTCTTGGCAAATTATCAAGATGTGCCTAACAATATGATACAGGCGATAGTCGATGCTAACTCGACAAGAAAAGATTTTATTGCCGCTTCGATTTTAAAAAGAAACCCAAAGGTAGTCGGTATTTATCGGCTTGTTATGAAACAAGGATCAGATAATTTTAGAGCTTCTTCTATTCAAGGCGTTATGAAAAGAATTAAGGCTAAAGGTGTCGAAGTTGTTGTATATGAACCAGAATTGAAAGAAAAAGAGTTTTTTCACTCTAAGGTAATCGCTGATTTAAGTGCGTTCAAAAAAATGTCTGATGTAATTGTTGCAAATAGAGTCGTAACAGAAATACGTGATATAGAAAAAAAGGTTTACACTCGCGATTTGTTTGGGAACGATTGATGCTAATTGGATATTTAATATATGACTAAAGACGAACAACATATAACCTCTTCAAAGACTATTCTAGTCGTGGGTGGTGCAGGATATATCGGGTCGCACATGGTCAAGATGTTATTAGAACATGATTATGAAGTCGTTACGTTGGATAATTTATCGGGCGGCTATCGTGATGCAGTAATAGGTGGTGAATTTGAATACGTTGATCTTGCAAATAAACCTGAGTTAGAACGCGTATTTAAAAAATATCAGTTTGATGCAGTAATGCACTTTGCTTCGTATATACAAGTTGGTGAATCAGTTATTAATCCTGCAATGTACTATGAGAACAACGTAGTTAATACTCTTAATCTACTTGATGTTATGGTGAAGTTTGATGTTAAGTCCTTTGTCTTTTCATCAACAGCAGCCATTTTTGGTGAACCTGAATATACGCCGATAGATGAGAAACACCCTAAAAATCCAATTAACCCATATGGTCGCAGTAAGCTAATTATTGAAGAAATATTAAAAGATTACGATAAGGCCTATAATTTAAAATCAATTTGTTTACGTTATTTTAATGCTGCAGGTGCTGATCCTGAAGGTTTGTTGGGAGAAAGACATGAACCAGAGACGCATTTAATCCCTTTGATCTTACAAGCCGCTTCTGGACGAAGGAAAAGTATCAGTGTCTTTGGAAGAGATTACAACACACCGGATGGAACCTGTATTCGCGACTACATTCATATTGTAGATCTTTGTGCAGCACATTTATTATCGTTAGAAAAGTTAATCAAAGAGAAGAATAGTTGTGCCTATAATCTTGGTAATGGGAATGGATTTTCAGTTCAAAAAGTAATTGAAGTAGCCAAAGAAGTAACAGGAAAAGATATTAGTATAGTAGGTGATACAAGAAGAGAAGGCGACCCAGCTATTTTACTTGCAGATGCAATATTGGCAAAAACTGAACTTGGTTGGTGCCCACAATATAGTGAGTTATCAATAATAATTGAATGTTCTTGGCGTTGGGAACTTAAACTGCAACAAACAATAAAACAATAAAACAATAAAACAATAAAACAATAAAACAATAAAACAATAAAACAATAAAACAATAAAACAATAAAACAATAAAACAATAAAACAATAAAACAATAAAACAATAAAAAAGACTAAACATGTAAATAATATATAGTTTTTTTTATTATAGAGAGTAAGAATGAAGATTGTAATGGCGGGTTCAGGGTATGTTGGGCTTTCAAATGGGATACTATTAGCTCAACATAATGACGTTATATTTTTGGATGTTATACCTGAAAAAGTAGAAATGCTTAATTTAATGCCTCTAAAGAACAAGTTTTTAAGTTGATTAATCTTGGGCAATTTATCTAGTAGTGGAAATTCGATTAATTATTAATGAATACTGTATTTAAATTAAATAGTTTTACTAGTAAGAATTATTGTGCTGAATAAGTCATATATTATTGCGGTTGGAAAATTGCTGTCAGTCAGTATGCTCAATCAAGTCGTGAGTAGTGGTACAACTTTTATATTAGGTGTTTATCTGGTTCGGATTTTGACACCCGTGGAATTTGGGCTTTATGGTATAGGCTTTGCTGTTACTCTACTTTATTCTGGCATAGGGAATGCTCTTTTTTTGACTCAAATGATGGTTCACTCACCTGACAAGCCGTCAATAGATAGAATTCATTATGCTGCAAGAATGCTAGTGATGTTAGTGTTGTTTTGTTTTATTTCATGGTTATTGATGGCGTGTATCGTACTTTTTGGCGAAGCTCTATGGGATACGTTACGTGATTATTCGGGGTTGTGCTTTGCTGTAATGTTTGCTTCTGTTGCAAATTTGATGAAAGAATACTTTATTCGATATGCGTATATTGTCCGAAAAGAAAGCAGAGCCCTTATTACGAGTTTTAGTTGGACTACCGGTGTTGTATCGTTATTAGTTCTGTCAGATATCTTCGTGGTTGAAATGTCTGCAGTAGTTGCTTTATGGGTTTTTGGTATAGCAAATTTTGGGGCGGTACTTGTTGGTTTTTTAATTAATAAATTGCCTGTTCAGAAAGTTCGCAAAGAGTTAATTTTAGAAGATTTCCATGAGGCATTTCATGGTGGCCGCTGGGCACTTGGTGGTGTATCTGTTAATTGGATGCAATCTCAGGCTTATATTTATATCACTGCTATTTTATTAGGGCCAACAGGTGTTGCTTTTGTAAATGCAGCAAAATTATTTATTTCGCCATTTTCTTTTTTACTTCCGGCATTAAATCAAATTGTGTTACCTAGATTAGCTGATATCCGAAATTCAAATAGTCTTAAGATGATGAAGCAGGGTATTTTATTCACCTTGATACTGGTTGTGTTTGGAGTATTCTATTTTTTAATTTTATTCTTTGCTATGGAACACATCACTCCACTACTTATTGGCGATAAATATACTATTTCCACTATTAAACCACTGGTATTCATGTGGTGTTTGGTATTGTTTTTTCAGCTTATCCGTGGCGGTGCAAGCAACCTTCTATTAGTGCTTAAAGCCTTTAAATCGATTATGTTTGATAATGTGATAAGTGCAGTAGTTGCACTGGTATCAATCTTCGTTTTAGTCAGTAAAATTGGCATTATAGGCGCGATTATCGGGACTGGGATCGGTGAGCTTATATTTTCTATTTTGCTTTGGAAGAGATTATACAATTCCCGTAGATCTTATAAAGAGAAAGCTTCTTTATGAAATTTAGTTATAATTATTTTTTGTATATGGCATTCATACATCTTAAGGAATAGTATTTTCGACATAAAATGTGAAGATCATGAAATTTCTCTATTTAGTACGAACATCATAAATTTAATTGAAAAAATATGTACAAATTATAATGGAAGTTAATCTAATGAAATGCCCAATATGTAAGTCAGAGAGCGCACCTTTTATGGAAATTTACGATGATCGTTATGGTTTTCCTGGTAGCTTCTCGCTTCAACAGTGCTCATCCTGTAAACATATCTTTATTGATAAGCTTTTCTCCGATCAAGAACTCATAAACCTCTATAGTAATTATTACCCAAGATCAAAATTTGATTTAACTCAATGCAAACCACATCCAGATAAGAATAAATTTTTTTTCTGGTTGGATGGGGATAATCGTTCTGCTTACCGTTGGGTGCCTAAAAATGTAACAGTTCTTGATATTGGTTGCGGCTTTGGTGAATCTTTAGCCTTTCATACGGCTAGAGGTTGTGATGTGTATGGTGTTGAGGCCGATGAGAATATTCAGCGTGTAGCTGATGAATATGGCTATAATGTACACGTTGGCTTATTTGACCCAAGTATATATGAACCTAACTTCTTTGATTTTGTAACGATGGATCAAGTGATTGAGCATGTCACTAATCCTGTGGCAACACTTAAAGGAATTGAAAAAATATTGAAGCCAGATGGTTGTTTGCTGTTAGCTGTACCAAATCCACAAGGTTGGGGAGCTAAATTATTTGGTAAACGATGGATTAACTGGCATGCACCTTATCATTTGCAGCATTATTCTATATTATCAATGGCTGCTCTTGCGGAAAAATCTGGCTTTAAAATAGATCATGTAAAAACAGTTACAAGTTCTGATTGGCTTTATTATCAATGGAAACATTTGATTACATATCCTAATATTGAAATTAAGTCTGATTTTTGGGATGGTAAAAAAATTAAAGATTTCCCACTACACAAAAAGTTACTGTTAGTATTTTTTTGGGGTATCCACAAGCTAAAGATCGACCATTTAGTAACTAGATTTTTTGATTTTTTAGGATTAGGAGATAGCAGATTATTTTTTTTATCTAAGAAGTCTAAAGAGAATCTAAGCTAGGAACTAACAATTTTTTATTATGATTTTATACTTAGTAATATATGATTAATGTATGTCTTTTGCAATTGTTGTTAGTCTTGGAGGAAGCCGGCAATTATTATTGGTGGAGAATGAATGTTAATATGAAATTATATAGTGGAAATAACTAATGCAGAGATACTTCCCTAATATAGAAAAAAGAAAAGGGATATATCTTGGTTCTATTTTATTTCCTGTTTTCTTCTTTTTTGTGTTTTCATTCGACTTTCACTTTCTTTGGCTTTTTTATGATATAGCTGCAATATTTATTTTGATTAAATTGATGGTTTTGAAAAGTAAGTTTTTTTCAATTTCAGAAAGTTTTTTCTTAGTGTTGACACTTATATATTTCTTTACTCTGTCAGTTTTAAGTGGTCACCTATTATTTGGTTTATTGAGTTGTTGGGATACATTTAAGCATCTAATTTACCTTGTTTTGATAAAAAAAATGTTAAATGTTGAATTTGATTTAACATTTATTTTATTTGAAAAGAGGATGTCTAAACTTATCATCGTCCTTTTTCTTTTTCAAATGATAGCAGTGTTTTTTCAGTATTATGCAGGTTACCATTTTGATGATATTTCTGGAACCTTTGGTGCAGGAGGAAGCCATATTGTTGGATATTTTTCTTTACTTTTTGTTGTTGTGTTATATGTAAAACACGCAAATAATTTTGAGATGTTTTCAGGTTTAGTTATAGTCTTACTAATGAATGCTTTTTCTGAAAATGCCGGGTTTATTGTATTACTCATTATTCTGGTAGTCGGTATATTATACGCTGATGGTAAGCTAAAAAACTATTTCAGAATGAAGAATTTTTTAATAGTTTCCTTTTTTTTATTAGTTTTGATGGTTTTTTTAAATACAAAAATTTATTCTGAACAGGGATTTTTAGATGTAATTTTAACTCGTTTATCTGATGTGTTGTCTCCAGGTGATCGTCAATATTATACTGATTCATATGGTAGAGGGTTTGTTATGAATTATGCTGCTCAATTAGGTGGGTGGTTTGGTCAAGGTCCAGGCGCATTTTCAAATATTTATAATTTTATAGGATTTGATTATCAGTTTGTTGTAAATGAGCTTGTTCAGATAAATATTAGCGAAGTCACTCACTTACTGGCAGAGTCAGGTTTCATAGGGCTATTATTAACCGTTGTTGTCTACTCAGTTTTTTTGAATAATATTTTTGAAAGCAGTATATATCGAAGTGTTGTCATGTCTTTACTGATATTTAGTATGTTGTATTCAGCTGTTTTGATGAACGAGTCACAAACATTTATTTTTATATTGATTGTATTCTACCTCCGGTTACTTGAGAAAAGAAAAATATTGATAGCATCTTCAAAGAGGTTGCGGTTTTGAATATTGCTGTACTAATAACTTGCTATAATCGTAAAGTTAAGTCTGTATTTTGTATTCGCTCACTATTGCAGAATAAGTTGGAAAACATAAATTACCTTGATGTTTTTCTTGTGGATGATGGGAGTACAGATGGTACATCAGCTGCCATACAGAATGAATTCCCTAAGGTAAATATTATACAAGGTGACGGGACTTTGTATTGGAATGGTGGAATGCGTTTGGCATGGTCCCATGCTTTAGAAAACGATTACGATTACGATTTCTATCTCTGGCTAAATGATGATTCAATGATTTATTTTGACGCAGTGTCTAGGCTTATAGCCACCTATGACAGCTTGATAGATAGAGGTAATAAAGTTGGTGCTGTTATAGGTACGATGATAGATCCTGTTGTTAAAACTCCAACTTACGGAGGACGTGTTTGTAATAGTTATTTTAATCCGCTTAGTTTTGGGCCTGTGTTACAACCTGAAAACAAACCATTGAAATGTGATTTTGTGAACGGGAATTTTACTTTAATACCATCAGACGCTGTAAAAAAAATTGGTATTCTGAGCGATGCATATACTCATAGTATGGGAGACTTTGATTATGGTTTGCGCCTCAAAAAAGCAGGCATGACTTGTTGGGTTGCGCCGGATTATTTTGGTGAGTGTGAACTAAATTCAGAAAAATTCGGATGCAAAGACACTAGCTTATCTCTTTCTGAACGTGTTAATAAAATGAAAAGCATAAATCAAATGCCACCAGTAGAAGAGTGGAAACATTTTGTTAGGGAGCATGGCGGGTATATTTGGCCGTTTCTTTATTTAAAAGTCTGGTTAAGAGGTACATTCCCCACTCTTTGGGTGATCTTGCGTAGTCGAAATATAGGATGAGTTTTTGTTTAGTTGATAGTTATATATGAAAAGAAAAGTAGTCATAGTACAACGAATTATACCTCATTATAGGATTCCTTTTTATGATGCTTTATCAGTACTGCTGGCATCCGAGGGTGTTGAATTAAAAGTTGTATATGGTCAAGAAAAGCAAGGTAGTGTTCCTGTAAGTATTGATGTTGAACGACAATGGGCAGTTAAAATTACTAATATTTATTTTTTTCTATTTGGGAAAGAATTCGTATGGCAACCTGTTTTTCAATATTTAAATGATGCTGATTTAGTTGTAGTGGAACAAGCAAATAGATTACTTGTTAATTATATTTTATTATCATTTCGAAAGTTTTCTAAAGTCAAATTTGCCTTTTGGGGACATGGAAAAAACTATCAATCAGAAAACCATTCGGGTTTTTTTGAGAAATGGAAAAGGTTCTATTCTATTAGTGCTGATTGGTGGTTTACCTATACTGATGGAGGCAAGACTTTAGTTAAAGGTATGGGGTTTGATTCATCACATATTACTGTTGTTCAAAATAGTATTGATACAACAGCACTACTTAAGGCGAAAAAAAATGTATCGTTACAACAAGCTCAAGAACTAAAGGCTAAACTCAATATTCAAAGTGAAAATGTTGCAATTTTTTGCGGTGGTTTGTATTCCGATAAAAAAATTTCATTCTTAATTGAAGCATGTTTAATGATTAAACTAAAAGTACCAGACTTTCAGATGATTTTTATTGGTGATGGCCCTGATAAGTGTATCGTTAAGGAGTTTTCTAACAATAATGATTGGGCTCACTATGTGGGAGCTCTTACTGGTAATGATCGTGTGATATTCTTTACTATAAGTAAATTGTTGCTTATGCCTGGTTTGGTAGGTTTGGCCGTTCTTGATAGCTTTGCGCTTGGTGTTCCAATGGTTACTACTAATATCCCTATTCATAGTCCGGAATTTGATTATTTATCACACAATGCTAATGGTGTAGTGACAGATTATAATGTTGTCGAATATGCAAGTACTGTTGCAGAAATGTTAGGCGACAAGCACCTGTACTCAAGTTTACTTGAAGGATGTATGAAGTCCAAAGATGAATATACTGTTGAAAACATGGCTGTCAACTTTTCTATAGGTGTTTTTAAGGTTTTATCTTTAAATGAATGACAATATAGTATTTGTCTTTCTGTTGAAATACCACTGTTAGTAAAATATATTTAAATTATTAAAGAGAGTCTACTGTGACGCTAAATGAAAAATATAATGATTTTTATAAGTCATCTTTAACAAAAGAAGATTTACCTGAAGTAGTGTTAAATGGTTGGCCAAGAAATCGTGTAGAAGCAATACTACATTCAGTTAGTGGTGGTGGCAGAGTTTTAGATGTCGGATGTGGAAATGGCCATTTATTATATCAGTTAAGAGAAAAATTTAATCGTCTTGTTGGTCTGGAATTTTCTGCACATAGATTACAGCAGGCTAAGATAAATTTATCGGAATTTGATTTTACCCCCTTAGAGGGAAGTGCAGAAGACATGTCTGAAATCACATCCAATAGTATAGATTACATCGTATCTGCAGATACAATTGAGCATATACCAGATGTTTACACGGCATCTAAAGAATTTTTTCGTGTATTACGGCCAGGTGGTTTTTTGGTTATTAATACACCCAATATTGCATTTATAAAAAAACGAATTTTGTTATTATTTGGTCGTTTTCCATCAACTTCTCAACCCAACGAGGGCTTTGGCAGTGATATTTTATTTGATGGTGGACATTTACATTATTTTACTTTTCGTTCGCTCTCGCTTTTATTAGAAAGAGAAGGTTTTGTTATAAAAGAACGAATAGGGTATGGGGATTTTGGGAGTGTTCATAATTTATATCCCCCTTTATTAAGTGGTGGTGTTCAAATCGTCGCTTATAAGCCAGTATAAATCATATGTTTGAAAGACCGAATCGTATACTTTTTGTTCATAATGTATATCAGCATGCAGGAGGTGAGGATAGTGTTCTTGACGCTGAAATATCACTATTTCGTAAAAATGGGCACCAGGTTGAGCTATTTCATGTCAAGAATGATTCTATATTAGGTTTGTTTGACAAAGTCAAAGTGGTTATCAATTTAAACTACAAGAAAGCATCAAAAATAAAACTTAAAAATAAACTTATAGAATTTAATCCCCACGTTGTTCATGTTCATAATTTTTTTCCTTTGCTAACACCTTCAATTTATGATGCTTGCCTAGAGGTAGGTGTGCCGGTCGTGCAAACACTTCATAATTATAGAACGATGTGTCCAGGCGCATTGTTAATGCGTGATGGCAAGATATGTGAGCTTTGTTTAAAAGGAAATGCATATCAGTCTGTGTTGCATGGTTGTTATCGTAACTCTATTGTTGGAACGTTTGCGGTTGCTAGAATGGTTGAAAGCCATAGAAGAAGGGGTACCTGGAAGACAAAGGTTAATCGTTTCATTGCCTTGACAGAGTTTGCTCGAAATAAATTCATTGATGCTGGGTTCCCAGAAGAGAAAATAAAAGTCAAGCCTAATTTTTCTGGCGATTCATGTGCTAACACTAATTATATAAATTTAAAAAGAAATGGCGCTCTTTTTGTTGGGCGGCTTAGTCAGGAAAAAGGTTTAGGTACACTTATAGAAGCATGGAGTGATCTTGATATTCCACTAAAAGTTGCTGGAACAGGACCATTAGAGAATGAACTTAATAATTCAAAAAGTAATGCGGTAATTGCTCTTGGAATGCTTGAACAAGACTTTGTTCAAAAAGAAATGAGAAAATCTGCATTTCTTGTAATGCCATCAGAATGGTATGAAGGATTTCCAATGGTTTTGGTCGAAGCTTTTTCACAAGGGTTACCGGTTGTCGCTTCACGACTAGGAGGGATGGCTGAAATCGTTGAAGATGGTGTTACGGGATTACATTTTGAAGCAGGTAATGCAAAAGACTTGGCTGAAAAAGTACAATGGATGCATGATCATCCAGAAGAATGTAAGGAAATGGGGTTGAATGCGCGAAAAGTATTTGAAGAAAAATATACAGCTGAAAAAAACTATGAGCTTTTAATGAATATCTATCAAGAAGCTATAGAAGACGCTGGAGCAAAAAAGAACGTAGTATGATTCGCCAAAAAATAGTAACCATGGATGTTGATGTGACCTCATTATCCTTATCTGTTGGTAAGGTTTTAAATTTAATAAATTTACATAAAGGCGCGTATGTTTGTGTCTCGAATGTTCATATGTGTATGGAAACATTTGACTCTTTAAGTTTTCGAAGTGTTGTTAATCAAGCTGAACTTGTTATTCCTGATGGCAAGCCCTTATCAATTGCGCAAAAATTATTAGGGCACAAAAATGCTTCTCAGGTTCGCGGGCAGGATATTATGAATGCGTTATGTGAGTTAAGTGGGAAAAAGAATTTAAATATTGGTTTTTATGGTGGCAGTTCTGATTCTATTCTTGAGCTTGTTCAATCAAACTTAACAAAGCAATATCCTGATATTAAAATTACTTATTCGTTTTCTCCTCCATTTCGTGCTTTAACGGATGAGGAAGACGCGAAGGTAATTGAAGAGATAAACAACACGAATGTCGATATTTTATTTGTCGGCATCGGTTGTCCTAAGCAAGAAATTTGGATGGCAGAACATAAAGAACAACTACATTGCGTAATGTTAGGTGTAGGCGCGGCCTTTGATTTTATTGCTGGCAATAAAAAACATGCACCTCGTTGGGTTCAAAGAATAGGGTTAGAGTGGTTGTTTCGTTTGTTGTCTGAACCAAAACGTTTATGGAAACGTTATTTGAAGCAAAACCCTCGCTTTATTTGGTATTTTACTATGCAGTTGCTTGGTAGGAAATATTGATAGGAGCAGTCATTCATCGAGTGTCTTTGGTTATATAAACCATCTCTTATTTGTCATCATTTTTATCTCAAAATTAATTTCTTTATTCGAGTTTTCTCGGAGACAAATGCTTTTTAAAATAAAAAAGTCACGAGTCTTCGGAGTAATTTCAGTTCCTTCGTAAAACCTTTTATACAGCCTGTTTTATTTTTGGGTTGGAAAAATTATAATCCAGAAAATGCTTATCCCTTATTTTGTGAGTATGATTTTATCTTCATTTAAGGCATCTATGCTTAGTATAAATACGCCATTAGCTTGATGAGAGATAATTCACACTATTTAACATTCTAACTCTGCTTTCGCATATACATGAGAATACTTCATGTATAATAACAAATTAGCATATTGGGATAAAACTGATTGGGCTTAAGAGCTTATAGTAAATGTAGCAATCTTAGTGTGGGTAATAATTCACTTTAGAGTTTTTTATGAATCAATTAGAGCCGGAACGCAGAAAACCTTCATTGCACATTGTTAATGAGCGTCGGCGTCCTATTCCTCTGCCACAAGCTAACGATTTAGATGAAGAGATTAACCTGCTCGAATACTGGGTTGTTTTTAAACGTCATTACCGTGCCATTTTTGGCATTACTTTTATTTTCGCATTAATTGGTGCCTTGTATGCTTTCAGCATTACACCTCTATACCAGTCAACGGTTACCATTTTAGTCAAGCCTGACACGCCTAATATTGCTTCATTGAGTTCTGAACAGAAGAACAATATATGGTTTTTTTATGAAACTCAGTATGCCTTAATTAAAAGCCGTTCTGTCGCTGAAAGAACTGTTGATAAGTTACAGCTTGAACAGCACCCACTTTTTATAAGGCCTATACCAGAAGCCGGGGATGATGAAAGAAATAATGGTTTTTGGCGAAGCCTAATTTCAGATTCCATACCGAAAGATGAAAAAACTATAGACGAATTAACAACCTTAGAAGAGAGGAATAAACTCTTACGTGATGATCTGGTTGATATGGTTCAGGGTGGTTTAAGTGTTAAGGGCCTGAAAGAGGGGCAGCTTATTGATATTGCATATGAGTCACCGGATGCAAAACTATCAGCCCTTATTGTTAATGGTGTTGCTGAGGCATATATCGATCAGGGGCTTGAAGATAAATTTATTTTAAATCAAAACATTACTTCGTGGTTAGATAAGCGATTATCTGGTTTGCGAGAAAAGTTAGAGTCGTCTGAAGAAGCTTTGCGTCAGTATAAGAACAAAGAAGGATTAGTGGGTTCAGAAAGTATTGCTGGCATGGTTAGTGGCAAATTAGGCGGAATTACGGCTGCTTTAATTAAGGCTCAGGCACAGCTTACGGAGGCGGAGATTCTCAATCAGCAGGTTAAAATACTTAAAAAGAAAGGTGAAAATTTAGAATCTTTACCGGTTGTTTTAAGAAACCCCTTTATACAAAAACTTAAGTCTAGACAGGTGGAATTATCTCGTCAGGTTTCAGAACTGTCTGAACGCTATGGTGAAAAACATCCGAAAATGATTTCTGCCATGGCTGATTTAGAAGTGGCAAACCGTCGATTAAGTAAAGAAGTCAATAAGGTCATCAATGGTATTTCACATAATTATGATGTAGCTAAAGCAAGTGTACGCAAGCTACAAGCTTTAAGTTTATCAACTGAAAAAAATGTTTTGGGCTATCAGTCTAAAGAGTTTAAATTAGCAAAGCTCGAACGAGAAGTTTCAATCAATCGTAAGTTATATAACTTATCTATGACACGCTTTAAAGAAACGAGTACCGCAGGCGATACTGCACTCAGTAATGCTTATATTGTTGATAGAGCCAGAGTACCGCGAGGACCCGCTAAACCAAATAAAAAACTCATTGTTGCTGCTGCTATTTTTACAGGGCTTTTTCTGGGTTTGTTACTGGCCTTTTTACTTGAGTATTTGCAAAATACTTTTCGCCTTCCTCATGATGTGGAAACAAAGCTTGGCTTACCTTTGCTGGGCATTTTACCCATGTTGTCAGAAGAAAATATATTAGAGGCTGCGCCAGAACGTTACGCATTTTCTCCGCACACATCCTCGGCGTTTATTGAAGGTTTGAATTATATTCGCACCAATTTAATGTTCACAAATATTGATGTGAAAGTAAAAGTGATTATGGTGACATCTTCAGTAGCAAATGAAGGTAAAACAACTTTATGCAGCAATCTGGCATCTAACTTTAGCCGTACCGGCAAAACGTTATTAATTGATGGTGACTTACGTAAACAGCGCCTCAGTAAGGAAGTTGCCGGAAAGACAAAAATGCCAGGGCTTGTTGAACTCGCAGCAGGTGATGCGTGTCTTGATGATTGTTTGTTTCAAGATAGTGAAGTGAATAATCTTTTCTATATCGGTCAGGGTTTGGACATTGCGAGCCCACTTGAACTTTTATCTTCCAAGAAGTTTGAGGACATGATGGTTATGTTAAGAGAAAATTTTGATCACATTATTATTGATTCAGCACCGATATTATCTGTTAGCGATTCGCTTATGTTGGGTAGTCTGGTTGATGAAATTGTTTTAGTTGTAAAGGCAGATTCAACAACAGATAAAATGGCACAAGAATCGTGTAAACGACTTAAGCTAGCACATTTACGAGCCGTTGGTGTCGTTTTGCAACAAGCTGATTTAGATAAAATAAAAAACTATGGCGGGTATGATTATAGTTATAACTATTTAGTAACTTAACCCCATAATATATCTCAAAGGAGTGAGAAATGGTTATCGAGAATATGAAGGCATTAACAAAAAAAGAACAGATCAGAGAAGAGCGTAGACACTTTTTAGCAAAGAGTCGCTATGCGGTATATATGAGCCCGTTAATGCTCTCAATGGTTGTTAATAAGGATGCACATGCGAGTAGTGGCAATGGGCATGGTCGCGGACGCGGCCATGGTCGTGGTCGTGGTCACGGCCACGATGATGATTGATGATTGATGATTTACAATTCTGGGAGTGTACCCTTGTAAAGAGTTGTAAAAAATGGTCGTTGAAAATAAGAGAAAGTTAATAGAAGAGGACCTACTTAGTAAGGAGCGTCGCATTTTTTTAAGCAAAAGTAAGTATGCAACCTATATGTCACCTGTAATGCTTTCTATGGTCGTTAATAAGAATGCTCATGCGGCCAGTGGTGGTGGTGATTGTAGAGTGAATAAGAAGGGTAAGCCTATAGGAAAATGCCCGTAATGTGAGTGAAACACTTTTTTCCCCTGATCCAAACATTTCATTTATTCCCTTTTGTGATGGCGGGGCGTTATTTTACCCCAACATTCAGCGTTTATGGGCTCTCAACCCTTTAGCATCTTATATATGGCTTAGTCTTACTGACAGAATCTCTAAAGAAAAGCTTATTGGTGATATTGTTGAAAGGTTTTCCATTAGCCCACAAACTGCAGAGTGTGATTTAAATGAAATACTTAGCCACTTTCAGAATGAAGGCCTGTTAGGGGACAACCCTCCTACCCAACCCGATACTTCAAAAGAAACAGATTTTCTTTTACATGACGAGCAACCAATTGACAGGTTAAATTATTCAGGCTCTGACAGCAGCTGTTTGATAGAGGCGCATGGCTTGACCTGCCAAATTCATTTTCCAAATAATAAGTTACTTTACAATTTCCAGCATCTTTATCATTACTTTATTACTGAAAAAATCGAACATATAAATCAAAGTATCTTTGTTCTGAACTCAAAAGAAAAAGAAGAGGCTGTCGATGTTTATCTTGATGGCAAATGTGTTTGTAAAGCAATTCATCTTTTACAGCTTGATTCTATAATTCATTTTATATTTTTCTCTCGTTGCGCAAAATATTTATCTGGACTGAATAAATTAATGTTCCATGCCGCAGCGGTGCAAAAAGGGAATAAGACTATAGTTTTGCCTGCTAATTCAGGTAGTGGAAAATCCACGCTCACCGCGGCTTTAATTTCTTGTGGTTGGCATTGCATAACCGATGAACTTGCGGTGTTTGATTTAAAAGACCTTTCAATTACTCCTCTACCTATTCCTATGCGAATTCGTAATGGTTCTTTCACACCATTAGTGCCTTTTTATCCCAATATCCCTGAGTTGCCTGTTTTTCAGGATTTGTATGAAAATTCGATTCGCTGGATAGTTTTGCCAAAAGAAAGCATAGTTGATAAATTCACCTGCTCTAAAATAACAACGTTCATTTTTCCTGAATACGCTGAAAATACAACAACAGAACTTTTATCACTGGATAAATCGATAGCCCTTGAAAAACTGACTGCAACAGGTTCATCAGAAAGAGATATGACTTTAGAAGATGCTCAGGCAATGGTTCGTTTAGTTGAAGAAACGCCTTGTTATGAGTTGGTGTTTTCAGATCTTCATGATGCAATCAGTGCCATTGAATCTATATAATTTGATGATGAACTCATTGATGAAACAGCTCCCTCTTAGTAATACATATGCTTTGTTAGCGCTGTTTTTAGCTCCGGTAAAAAGTGATGAAACGCTGAGCAAGCTTAAAAACGCCATCGTTCATCAGCAGCTAGAGTTAGGGGCTTTGTTATTACAGGCTAACCTTCAAATGTGTACACCGCTATGGTACTTACGTTTAAAGCAAGATGGATTACTGCAATATTTCCCCGAAGATTTTCAGCAATACCTCAAGTTAATTTATGATGCTAATGCGGAGCGAAACCTAGAATTCCGATCAGGCTTAACTGAGTTACTCGCAGAATTTGAAAAAGAGGGGATAGAAACTATTCTCTTAAAAGGAGCGGCAACTTTTGTAGATGAGCTTTATCACTCAAATGGTGCAAGAGTAATGGGAGATATGGATATTCTTGTTGATAAAGAAAAATTAACTGTTTGTGAATCTATTCTGGATACCTTGCAGTATACGGAAGTAGCCGATGAAAATAGAGCGTTAAATAATAAACCGACAAGTGAACGACATCACCATATTAACGTTCGTATAAAAGCGGATAGTCCTTTAGTCGTAGAAATTCATTTTAAACCTGCGTTTGGCCAGGGAGGTCGGATTTTCACAAGTGAATCTGCATGGCAAGGTAAACAAAGCGTTGTTTACAATCAGCAGAAAACAGCCATTCTAAATCCCTCTCATCGTCTCTTATTGAATACACTTCATGGTCTAATTTCCAATAGAGAGTTTCTACATGGAACGGTTTCATTACTACAACTTGCTGAATTTTCTGCTTTAGCGACACGTTATAAAGATAAAATAGATTGGGGTGAATGGTATAACATCGCGCTAAAGAACAACCTGAAACCTGAGTTTTTAAGCTATTTATCTTTGGCTTGTCACCTGATGGAAATACCGTGGCCTGCCTCTGTTCCTTATACAGAACAAAAAGGATTTCACTATCACCGAATTATCAATACGGGTAGAGCGCTTAGTCGATTGGAAGGGGCAACCGAATCGGTAAGAGAAAAAGTTATTCGTTATTTTGCATCTCTTTATTTTTGGCTTAGATTTCCAGGTTGGGTTTGGAAAAACACCTGTTACGCACCTAATTTAGAAGACTTTCCAAACAGAATCTTTCTTCTTTTTAAAAAATTATTGAGTGCAAAAAGTCGGGCAAAAATTTAGTTTGCTTTCAGGATAAAATTTTTTAGTGTCGAGTTTCTTTCACATGTCTTTATGTTGAGAAACATAATGTAAGAAAGGAAGCTGTTTGTTATAAGTTGAACGGTAATGTAATGGATAATAATAAAATACGAAAAATTGAAGTTGTACTGCTTGTTTTTGTCTTGCTTGTTTTATATTGGTTTTCTGAGCAGTCCATTGCTGTAGGTTTAATTTCATCTCCATACGACAAAATTGCTCACGCTACCTTCGGTGGAGGCGTCGCTTTTATTCTTTGGCTAATATTTAAGGGCGGTTTTAGCTGGGCAAATATTGGCATTGTCGCTTTATTATCGGGTTTAGAAGAGTGGCACCAGAGCTTTTTACCGGGCAGGGTGCCGGATTTTTATGATTTTTTAGCAGCCACAGTGGCAGCGTTTTTGTGTGTAATCTGGCTTCGTTTTATGCGTAAAAAAACAAGTGCTTTATAACTTGCTGATTTTGTTATATAAATGTTACAAAACGTTAAATCGCATAGTGTATTACTTAGATATTGCGTGCTGTAAAGCGTGCTAAGTATCTGAATAAAATATGATTTTTGCTAGATTATTTTACTTGTGTGTACTATAAATATGGGAGAGAATATGGGGTAATGAATTTTTTTAGATAAACGAAATGTTTCTTGGGGGGAAGTAAAATGAAGATTAAAACATTGGCACTTGCTGTTTCTTTGGCGATGCCTTTTCAGATGGCAACAGCAGATATTGCTGGTGATATAGCTGGTGGTACATTATCAATTGAACAAATTATAGAAAATGCGATGGCGGCTGCGGGTGATTCTGCAGAGGCTAAATCTGCGGCAGCACAAGCTGCGGTTTCTGCATTGATTGCAGCTAAACCAGAAAGCGCAGCGGCGATTCTTTCGTCAGCAATTCAAAAGTCACCGACTTCAGCGGCGGCAATTGTTTCGGCCGCCATTAAAGCCGCACCAGCATCTGCAGCAGCGAATATTACTACGCTTGCGGTTCAAGCTGCGCCAGCATCGGCAGCTGAAATTACATCTGCAGCTGTCCAAGCAGCACCAACAGCAGCAGCAGCAATTACAACAGCAGCCGTTACTGCAGCACCAGCGGCAGCAGCGTTGATTACATCTGCAGCTGTCCAAGCAGCACCAACAGCAGCGGCAGAGATTGCTGCTTCAGCCGCTCAAGCAGCACCAACAGCAGCGGCAGAGATTGCTGCTTCAGCTGCTCAAGCAGCGCCAGCAGCAGCGACACAGATTCAACAAACTGTAGCTGTTGTACCTGGCGTCGATCCTACGGCTGTATTGCCTGGAACTGCAGCAGGAGCTCCAACAACACCAGTACAAACGGCAGCGCCGATTGTATACACTCCACCGCCTGCGCCAGTTGTTGTGGTAGTTTTACCGCCACTTGTTGTGAATGATGATGGTGTCATTGTTGCGGCAAGTCCTAGCTAACGTTAGGTAAAATTTTAAGTAGTACCCTACAATTCGACTTCTGTATTACTCCCCCCTCCATACAGAGTTGAGTTGTAGACCATATAACAAATACCAATATAAATTTTGATCGTTAAGATCTAAAAAGGGACTAGTAAAATGAAATACTCTAAACAAGCTGGGATGGCTTTTGTTTGTGCCTCGACCGTGCTTTTTTCATCAGCTTCATTTGCGGCTGAACAAGGACTGACTGCTTCAGTAGAAGCTGCGCATACGTCTGATGATAATATTTTTCGTGAGAGAAATGGTTCAAGTGACAACTTTTTAACAGTTGCTCCCGACTTATCGTATACAAAAGCATTTGGAAAGCATGAATTCACAGTGGGTTATAACGGTAAATATGCAAGCTACGATAAAAATACCAAGGAAAATTATACCGACCACATTGTTGATGCTGATATGTTATTGGATTTATCAAAGCAGTTTAATGTTAATTTAAAAGCTAATTATTCAACCTTGCATGAATCTCGCGGTCAGTCAGGCGTTAGCTCTGACGCAGCCCTTGATGTAACGACTCTTGACAAAAATAGCGTTTTTGCGGGTGTTACTTTTGGACGAAAAGAAGCGAAAATGCAACTCGAGCTAGATTATGAAGTAATTAACACTGACTACACCAATAACAATCAGGATATTCGTGATCGTCGTGATGATACGGTAAGTACACGTCTTTTTTATAATGTAGGTGCAAAAACAAAAGCCTTTATAGAAGCAAAACAAACTAACTTTAACTACTCAAGCAGCTCAAGTGCTCTGGACAGCACCGAGATGCTTTATCATGCAGGTTTGCGTTGGCAAGCAACAGCAAAAACACAGGGTGAAGTTAAACTCGGTTCGTATGATAAGGATTTTGATTCTGCAACAGAAACAGACGGTGATGGTACAAGCTATGAGGCGAGTGTAACCTGGTCTCCTAAAACCTATAGTAATTTAACATTAACGTCAGCAAGAAAACCAGATGAATCTGCGATTGCCGGGGAAAGTTTCTATACTTCAACCTTAACATCTCTAAACTGGAATCATGAATTTAGTAAAAAAATCACCGTCATTCTGGATGCCAGTCAATCAGAAGATGATTACTCTAACACTCGAAATGATAAAACTACGAACACTGGCATTTCTGTTGACTACAACTTCCGTCGCTGGTTGGATTTTGGTTTAAGCTTTAAAAATTCAAAACGTACGTCAAACAATAGTGCCAATGATTTCACGGATAATACGGTGATGTTTTCTGCTACCCTATTACATGACGGTAAGTAAATATATTTTTAGGAAGGTTAGCTAACTTTTTAATAGTATTTATTTTAGTTTAGTGACAAATCTGTAGCCTATACGATTATTTCGTTTAGGCTACATTTGTTTTAGGGTTATGGTTTATATGCAAAGAGTTTAAGAGGTCATTTGCAGAATGTTACGTTTTATTGCTTTTCTATTTATCTTCATGAACGCTGTATCACATTCGTATGCCCTGGATAAACAAGGCTATCGCATCGGTTCTGGTGATTTACTCTCTATTAATGTTTTTGGCGAAGAAGACTTAAGTCTTGAAAAAGTTCGTGTTGGCACGAATGGTATAATTTCTATTCCGCTGTTGGGTGAAATTGTAGTGAAAAAAATGACAGTGGCTGAGCTGGAAAGCGATCTTATTCGTCGTTTTAAAGATGGTTATTTAAAAAAACCTGTTATTACTGTCTCAGTAGTTGAGTATCGTCTTTTTTACGTTAACGGAGAAGTAAAAAAGCCAGGTGGTTATAATTTTGTTGACGGTTTAACGGTGCAAAAAGCGGTAGCCCTTGCGGGTGGTTTTACCGAACGAGCGAGTAAGAGCAGTATTACTCTTGAGCGTGAGTTTATCGATAAAAAACATAAAGTGGGTTTAAATGATGACGTTAATCCGGGTGATATAATAACTGTTGATGAGAGCTTTTTTTAATGAGTTACTATGAATTGAAGCCAGAGAAAGAGTCTGGTATGAAAAATAATCAACATATTATTGATGAATCAAATGATGAAGAAATAAACCTTCTTGAATATTGGTATGTTATTAAACGTCGTGCCAAAGCAATTTTTGGGCTAACCTTTGTCGCAGCATTAATTGGTGTACTAACTGCTTTTACACTTACACCTCAATATAAATCGACCATTAAAATCCTTGTTGAACCGGACGCCCCTAAAGTGGTTTCACTTGATCCGTTACAAGGGGTCAGTAATATTATGTTTTTCTACCAGACTCAGTACGACATTATAGGCAGTCGCTCTGTTATTTCATCGGTGATTGATAAACTTAAACTTGAAAAACATCCTGTTTTTTTAAAAGCGATACCTCAACTAAATGAAGAAGAGCAAAGCAGTTCATTACGCAGTTTAATCACTGATACCGAATCTATAAATCATGAAAAAGAAAAAAAATTATTGCTGCGAGATGCCCTTGTTGAATTAGTGTCAAAAAATTTATCAGTAAAGGGCGCTAAAAACAGCCAGATTATAAATGTTTCTTACGAATCACCTGATCCAGTCTTATCTGCGAAAATTGCCAATGCCATTTCTGACGCGTATATCGAAAAAGGCTTTGAAGCCAAATTAGCTCTAAACAAAAATGCCTCTGAGTGGTTGAATAAACGCTTAGCAGGGCTTCGACAAAAGCTGGAGAAATCGGAAGACATCTTACGTCGGTATCAAGAAAAAGAAAGTTTAGTGAACACACAAAGTTCAGCAAGTATCACCAGCAGTAAGATAGGGGGTATCACTGAAGCCTTAATTAAAGCGCAAGCACAACGTGCTGAAATTGAAATTCGTTATCAGCAAGTTGAACAAGTGAAACGTAGTGGCAAGAATCTGGAATCATTACCTGTTGTTTTAGATAATAAATTTATTCAAACTCTTAAACAGGAACAGGTTAAATTATCACGACTTGTGTCAGAGCTTTCTGAACGGTATGGCGATAAACACCCTAAAATGATTTCAGCAAAAGCAGATTTAAAAGTCGCCGATCAACGTTTAAACCACGAGGTAAATAAAGTGGTTGATGGTGTCTATCGTAGCTATGAAAATGCGGTTGCAAATGTCAAAAAATTAAAAGCACTCAGTCAACAAACGCAAACAGAATCTCGTACGCATCAGGCTAAAGAATTTGAGCTGGCGAAGTTAGAACGTGATGTGGCTGCGAATCGCCAGTTATACGATGTGTTTATGACTCGCTTTAAAGAAACGAGCAGCACGGGTGATAATGAAGTCACTAATGTTACGGTAGTGGATTATGCAAGACCAGCACTTTTCCCTAGTAAACCAAAGAAAAAACTCATTGTTGCTGCAGCTATTTTTGCAGGCTTATTTTTAGGCGTGTTACTTGCGTTCTTATTAGAGTATTTAGAAAACACCTTCCGCACTCCTGAAGATATTGAACAAAAGTTAGGCTTGCCTTTGTTGGGAGTGTTGCCCTTGCTACCGCCAGATACGATACATTCTCCGGAACGGCATACTTTTTCTGAACTTGAATCCCCCTCTTTTTCTGAAGCACTGAATAATATTCGAACAGGCGTAATGTTCGCCAACATTGATGATCCGGTTAAAATGATCATGGTGACATCTTCTATCGCAAACGAGGGAAAAACGACTTTAAGCAGTAATTTATCTTTAACCTTTAGTGATACGGGAAAAACATTAGTTATTGATGGTGACTTACGTAAACAACAGTTTAGTAAAGACGTTTTAGAACAATCTCGCGTGATGGGTCTGGCTGAGTTAGCTGTAGGCGATGCCAGCTTAGATGAATGTATTATCCAGGATGATAAAGTAAAAAATCTTTATTACATGAGCAGTGGTTTAACAACCCCTAAACCGCTTGAACTTTTATCATCAAAGAAATTTTCTGAGATGATGTTAATGTTAAGAGAGGAGTTTGATCATATTATTATTGACTCAGCACCTTTATTACCTGTGAGTGACTCACTCATTTTAGCCAATCTTTGTGATGAAGTGATACTGGTGGTTAAAGCCGATTCAACCACGCATAAAATGGCACAAGATTCTGTTAAACGGCTTGCAACAGCCCATGTTAAACCTCTTGGTGCGGTATTACAGCAAGCAGACTTAGAGAAAATGGAAAACTATGGTGGCTATTCGTATGGCTACGGTTATGGCTATGGCTCCGAAACTGAAAAAGCATAGGTCGAAGCCACTTGCGAGTATTTAAGATGATTGATATTCACAGTCATATTTTACCCGCTGTTGATGATGGTGCCCAAAGCATAGACGAAGCCATCGAGTTACTTCATTTAGCACAAGATGATGGGGTGACAACTCAATTTCTAACGCCGCATATGCGTCCACCGCGTTATGTAAATGAAGCGATTACTCTTCGGCAAGAGTTTAAAAAATTTTCAGATATTGTTGCTGATAACGGTTTTAGTATTAATTTGCATTTGTCTGCTGAAGTTCGTGTTGGTCCTGAAGTCATGACTTTATTACAACGTGATGATTTTCCCTGGTTAGGGTCATGGGATGGAAAAAATGCGTTTTTGCTTGAAATGCCTCACGCGCAAGTACCAACGGGAACGATTAATTTAATTAAATGGTTATTGCAGCGCAATATCGTGCCTGTAATTGTTCATCCAGAACGTAATCGTGAATTTCAAACTAATATTGGATTATTAGAACAATATGTTCAGGCTGGGTGTCTTGTACAAATAACCGCGGCAAGTTTATTGGGAAAGTTCAATGATAAGTCTGAGCGTTGTGCCATTGAGTTGATAGAGAAAGATCTTGTGAACTTTATGGCTACAGACAGCCATAATGATCATTATCGTCCACCTGACTTAAAAGCGGGTTATGAACGTGCTAAAAATTTCATATCAGAAGATAAAGCGCGATCATTTGTTTATGATGCACCTGCAAAACTTTTAACTGAGCATAACGTTACAGTATAGGTTGAAATTATGAAGTGGTTAATTGAGAAAAATATTCTTTTCGGCACTTCTGTTCTTTTTCTTTTGTTTGCTATTTACCTTGCATTTTTATGGGGAAATAGTTATGTGACAACCAATCAACCTCGACAACTTATGTTGACGTGGGTAACAAAGAAAACCCCTTTCTCTGAAAAGCAGTGGAAATCTGCGGTAAGAAAAATGCATGTTGCTGTAAAAAGTATTCCAAGTAACGCTAATTACTTTCATGATTTAGGCAAGTTATATGAATGGAGGGCGTATCAAAAACCAATATGGCATAAAGAAGCCATTAAGTATCGTACACAAGCCATTCAATACTTTGAAAGAGCTTTGCAACTTCGGCCAACCTGGTCAACGGCCTGGGCAAATTTGGCCATGAGTAAAACGTTAAACTTAAAGTTTGATCAGACAGTTTTTACTGCAATTAAGAATGCCTTGAATTTTGGTGCTTGGGAGAAAGGAGTATTCCACAAAGTATTATGGATAAGTTTCGCAAATTGGAACGCTTTGCCAGCTGAGCTAAGAACTCATATTGAAGAGAAAATAAAAGAAACTGTTTCTCCAAAGGGGAATGTACCAGCTTACATAGATCAAACAGCGAAACAGTTTAAATGGCAGGCTAATTTGAAGAACATAATTAACTCTAAAATTAAGAAATAAGTTATGTTATTAAATATAAATAAACATATCGATTTTTCAAAACTGAACATTGAAAAAACCGTATTTTATTCCTTTATGGTATTACTTGTGTGGATGCCTTTACCTGTTGGAAGCAACCGGGTGCTGTTTTTATCGCTTGCAGAAATTTGGTTGTTTTTTTTAGCGCTTTTATTGTTGGTGCTTTTTAAGAAAGGAAAATTGTTCGTTCCGGATGTTTTGAATAAATCTAAAAGTATAAATAATATATTTATGGTTTATTTGGCGTTTTTATTTTTACAGCTTATCCCATTACCTGCATTTTTGGTTGAGCTGGTTTCACCTTCGCGATTAGAATCATTTCGTCTCGTTTTTCCCGATAAAAACTGGTTATCGTTATCGGAGAATTTTCATGAATCACTTTCATTTTTTATTGAAAGTGTTTTTTATTATCTTGTTTTTATTTTTACCTTGTTGTTAGTAAATAATCGTCAGCGTATAAAGTTACTCATGTGGATTATTGTCTATAGCGCCTTGTTTCAGGCAATGTATGGCAGTTTAATGATTTTATCTGGTGTTGAGTATGGCTTCTTTTTTGAAAAATATGCTTATCGTGGAGTAGCAACGGGAACTTTTATTAATCGTAACCATTTGGCTGGATATTTAAACATGTCAATTGCCATTGGTTTAGGGATATTGATTGCGGGTCTTGGTAAGGAAGAAGTTTTACGCACCACACGGCAATGGTCACGTAAAGTGGTTCAACTATTATTAAGTAAAAAAGCGCAACTTCGTGTTTATATTGCATTGTGTACAATTGCATTAGTATTAACTCATTCACGTATGGGCAACACCGCTTTTTTTGTAAGTTTAACGTTGACAGCATTACTTGCGCTTAAACTAACAAACCATGCTCGAAAAATGATGTCTGTGCTTATCGTTAGCATCATCGTTATTGATGTGTTGATAGTTAGCGCCTGGTTTGGTTTAGATAAGGTTGCGGATCGATTAGAAAAAACCAGCGTTGAATCAGAAACACGTGATGAAGTTGCTTTATATACTTTAAATTATTGGCAAGATTACTTTATAACGGGGTCTGGTGGGGGAACCTATAAGGATATTTTTCCAAAGTACCGAGGTTTTGAAGTTAAAATATATTACGATCATGCTCATAATGACATTTTAGAGTTTGCTGCTGAAACAGGTGTTATCGGTATAGTCTTGTTAATATCTATAGTCTTATTGTCTTTATTCACAGCGATAAAAGCGATGTCATTAAGGAGAGAACCTTTGGGGATAGGTTTGGCCTTTAGTTCAATCATGGGAATATTAGCGATTACCATTCACAGTTTCGTTGATTTCAACTTACAGATCCCTGCAAACGCTGCCACGTTTATGGTGATTTTAGCACTTGCATGGATCGCACGTTTTCAATCGTTTAAAAAATAGTGACTCAGTTACCGATACTCTATTCATTTCGTCGTTGCCCTTATGCTATCCGAGCACGCTTAGCGATTAAAGTGAGTGGTGTGCAGGTCGAGTTACGCGAAGTTGTTTTGGCCGATAAACCTAAAGAAATGCTCGCTTGTTCATCGAAAGGAACGGTTCCCGTGTTGCAGCTTGTTGATGGTTCAGTAATCGATGAAAGTCTTGATATTATGTTATGGGCCTTAAACCAAAACGATCCCGATAACTGGCTAGCGCATTCTTCTTCACTAGAAACATCTTCACTTATTGAATTTAATGATACTGAGTTTAAACAACACCTGGATCATTATAAATATGCTGATCGCTTTCCTGAGTTCACAATGGAAACCTATCGAGCAAAGGGAGAAGTTTTTTTACAACGGCTTGAAGCACAATTAGATCAGCATTCGTATTTGGCTGGTGAAAAATTCTCGATGCTTGATATCGCGATCTTTCCTTTTATACGCCAGTTCGCTTATGTTGATAAAGCCTGGTTTGATCAAAATGATTATAAAAATTTACAAGCCTGGTTAGAAGGGCTGTTGGAAAGTAAATTATTTAATAGTGTCATGAGAAAATATCCCAAGTGGGATTTAAATAGCCAATGCGAAATATTCTAATACCGTATTCTATCCCATAATATCGCGTTAGTGTTGTCACTTTCTAAATTATAGTATTTCCCACTTTTAACTTAAGCCGTATTAATGACAGATAAGTATATTTTTATGTAGAATGACGTGAGCTGCGGCATATTTGTTGATGTATATTCGTATGCTGGGACTTTAAGAATATGGAATTAAAGCAGGCTTCATAAACATAGTTGTTGTACTTATAGTGCGGTTTTATGGTTTGCGCTATGTATTCATATGTTAACTAAAATAATAATAAGGTAAGAATATGAGTATTTGTGGGGATTGCCAGTTTTCGAACCCAGATGGAATGAAATTTTGCGGCGCATGCGGCAGCGCGCTTTCTTTGCTATGTCCCAGCTGTAACTTTTCAAATCCTGCGGATTTCAAGTTTTGTGGTAAATGTGGTGGAAGTCTTCAAGAAAAAGATGACGTTGCGGCCACAGCAGCTCCCCCAATAAAAAGAGCAGTGAAGAACAATGATGACTCCGCTGTTGCTGAAAGACGACAGCTTACAGTTATGTTTTGTGATTTAGCTGATTCCGCTGAACTTTCTGACTCTCTCGATCCTGAAGAATTCCATAATATTATTCAACAATATCAAACGGCATGTACAGAGGTGATAACACATTACGGTGGCTATATTGCTCAGTATTTAGGTGATGGTATCCTTGTTTATTTTTGCTATCCACGAGCACATGAAGACGACCCTCGTCGGGCAATATATGGTGCCTTAGGTTGTCTTGATGCGATTAAAACACTCAATAAAGAATTTTCTACAAAAGGTATTAAACTAAATATTCGCATAGGTATCCATACCGGCCTTGTTGTCACTGGCGAAATTGGAACAGGAGAGCAAAGAGAACAACTTGCTTTAGGAAAAACACCTAATATCGCGGCGCGTTTACAAAACCTTGCGACACCAAATAGTATTTTCATTACAGAAACAACGCTAAGTTTAATTAAAGGCTTTTTTGAAACAAGTTTTCAGGGGCAACATAAACTCAAGGGTATCAATACACCCATTGATGTGTATCAAGTTACCAAAGAAAATGATGCAAGAGATCGTATTGATGTTGCCTTACGTCTTGGCGGGTTACTACCAATTGTCGGCCGTGAAAATGAAATGGAACAACTATCACGTTTGTGGACTAAAGCAACGAATGGTGACGGGCAGGTTGTACTGTTAAAAGGTGAGGGAGGGGTCGGTAAGTCTCGGTTAATGCAGGCTTTTATCGAACAATTAAATACTTCAAATCATCACTACCTTTGTGCAAATGGTATGGCCTTTTCGGAAACAAGTATCTTGCGTCCAATAATTGGAATGTTGCAGAGTATGTTTGCGTTTGCTGATAATGATTCCGCTATTGTTCGTTTTAATAAAGTGGAAAATTTATTAACGAAGTATGACTTTAAACTTCAGGATTATGTTCCCTTATTTTCCTCTTTGCTTAACCTGCCATTGACAGAAAATTATTTAGAACCATCGTTATCACCGGAACTTAAAAAAAGAAAAACATTAGAAATAGTGTTTGAGTTAATTCAAAAATTATCCCAGGAACGTCCATTGCTATTTGTGGTGGAAGATTTGCATTGGTTAGATCCTTCAACACTAGAGTTTTTGGATATGCTGGTGTTACAGGAACAGACACATAAAATATTTATTTTCTTAACTTGCCGGCCTGATTTTTCAATCCCCTGGTACTCACGTTCAAATTTGGTTCAGTTCAATTTAACGCACTTGAATAAAAAAGAAATTGTATCAATGGTAGATCGTATTACCAATGGCCGAACGCTACCTAAAGTTTTATTAGATGAAATTGTGGCAAAAACAGATGGTATTCCATTGTTTATCGAAGAACTCACCAAAATGGTAGTTAACTCTAACATTGTTGCTGAACATGATAAACATTATGAGTTGGTTGGAGAATTATCAGAACTAAGTATTCCTTCGACTTTGCAAGATCTATTAAATGCCAGACTAGACAATTTAGGCTCTGCGAAAAAAATTGCGCAACTGGCTTCTGTTATTGGTCGTGAATTTAGTTTTGATATGTTAGCAGCTATTACAGATTTTGATGAAGAAGAAATTTATAAATGCATTGACCAACTTATTAATGCCGAACTCATTTCGCAACGAGGCATTGGTATACAAAGTGTTTATATATTTAAACATGCACTAATTCATGATGCGGCAATGTCTTCAATGCTGAAAAAAAACCGACAAGCTGCCCATAAAAAACTTGCATCTGTATTGGAAGAACGTTATCCCGAGGTTATTAAAGAGCGTCCTGAGTATGTTGCGCACCATTATACTGAAGCAGGGCAACTTGAAAAAGCAATTGATTGGTGGTTGCTCGCAGAACAAGATGCTTTAAAAAAATCTGCAAATGTTGAAGCGATTAGTCACTTTAAACGTGGCATGGCCCTGCTTAAAGAGTTGCCTGTGACTAAAGATAATACATTACGTGAATTAAGACTATGTGCAGCCGTTGGTGCTGCTTATTGTGCAACCACTGGTTATGCGTCACCAGAAGTTGAAACTGTTTTTCACCGAGCGAGTGAGCTGTTGAATAGAACAGGTGATATTCCTGAGCAGTTCCCTATTTTATGGGGGCAGTATGCATTCTATGTTGTCCGTGGCGAACTTGATGAAGCAAGAATAAAAGCGCAGGCGATGTTAACAGTAGCAGAAGATAAAGATAATAAGCTGATGCAGCTCGAAGCCAACGTTGCATTAGGGCTTACACAATATTTTATTGGTGATGTTAATACCGCATATTCTTATATGGAAAAAGCAGTTCAGCTTGATAGTTTAGATAGAGACCGTGCATTTACCTATATCTGTGGTCAAGACAGTAGTGTTGGTAACCTGGTGTACATGGCGTTAACTCTTTGGTTAAAGGGAGAGCTTGATCAAGCGCTAGATAAAAGTAATGAAGCTATTTCTTTAGCGCGAAAATTAGAGCACCCTTTTAGTCTTGCTTATGCATTAAATTTTTCTGCATGGCTACATTATATGTTGAGAGAAACGGATAGTGCAGAAACGCTTGCTAATGAAGTTATTTCTTTATCATTAGAGCAGGGTTTTTTCTGGGTTACACTCGGTTCTGTTATTTTAGGTTGGGCAAAAGTTTGTACTGGCGAAGCAACGGAAGGCCTGGCTATGATGTCAACAGGCTTAAAAAATTATCGTAGTGCCGGTGCAGGTTTGAGTCAGACGTTGCAACTGTCAATAGAAGCAGATGCGTGCCTGCAAGCAAATGAATTGAAACGAGCCTTAGCATGCCTTGAAGAGGCGGTTGCTATGGCAGAGCAAACAGGTGAGAAATTCTGGCTAGCTGATATATACCGCCTAATGGCTGAAACTTTGCATCTCTTGAAAGATGAAAGTGCTGCAGAATCAAACATACTTAATGCGATAGAGGTGGCAAAAAAACAAAACAGTCCAATGTTGCTTCTTCGTGCAGCAGCCAGCTATGTGCGATTAACAAATCAAGATAATAGGGCTGCAGCTTTAGCTTTGTTAAAACAAGCCCGTGAAAAGATAAAGGGTGCTGATGATTTGTTAGATTTGCAAGAAGCTGAGTTATTGCTTAAAGAACTCCAGCATTCTTAAGCATAACCCATTTTTTTATTTAAGCTTAATTGTTGATGGATTCAACTCGAGGGTGATCCTCAATTAAAGGTCGATTTTTACTTATTTTTCGAACGCGGTAGCGTAAGACAATAACGCCAAATGTTATTAATCCAATACTCGCCCAGCCACTAATGCTTTCATAATCGTGTTTTTGAATAAGTACTGAACTAGCGTATACGAGGCTGCTAATGAGCGATGCTATAATCGATCCTATACCAAGAGCAACCGTGTTAAATAATTTTTGTCGCCAGTTTTGCAGCTTCTTTTGAAAAAATGGGTTCACCCCCTGTTTTACCTGCCACTCATCTGAGGTCTTGGCAATATAAAAAGGTTTTCGGCTATAAACACCGCGCCAGCTATTCACTAACTCGATTCCCGTGTCATAAAATGTTTTTTCAAGGAATACTGCAATAAATGGCAGTTTGTAAAGATACCTGCGTACAAGATAATACGTTTTTATAACAAACATACTGATGGCGTATAGAACGACCGTTATTATACCGCCGCTTGCTTTAATATAATCTGCGGGCATTATCATTTTTGTCTGTTCGTCGCCAAGTTGCTTCCGTATTAAGCGCGCAGCAATACCTTTGTTGATACCAAAATGACTGGGTAAATAATCTTCAAAGAAATTGAGTAGAGTGCCGGTTAAAACTTTTGCTTGTTCTGAACCGCCAGCCTGACGTTTTTGAATCGTATGAAAAAGTTTTTCAGCTTCATCCCAATTGTCCGTCATTAAGTTGTCCTGTATACCAATAGTATGGCCGATGACTTTCCAGGTATGAAGAAAAGACTCTTTTTCTTTTAGATTCCATTTACGCCCTAACTTTTCCAGCCCTGTTGCAATGCAATAACCAAACGTTAATAAAGTGTAGGCCAAATCTTCCTGGTTTACGGGGATGCCTAATCTAGCTGAATCATATGGTTCTTCAATATGGCTCATCGCATCGGTAAAGGTCTTTTTATCTTTAATATGCGTATGCGCCGGGAAGAGCTCTGGGTTGGTCAGCATAAAACGCATGGTGGCATGTAAAAAGCGTACTTTCTTGGCTGTAACATAACCTTTGCCATATATATAACGGCTTGAATCTTTTTTCTTTTTGTCAGAAATTGAAAGGTGTTGTTCTAATTCTTTTGCACTAAGATGCTCAGTCCCAACACCTTTGCGAACCATACTTTTACCCCGTTTCTTCCACTGTCCATTGGGATCAATTTTACTCATGGCATCGGCAAAGTGTTGTTCGGTAGAATGATCGATATCGTGTACAACATCCAAACCATTTGGAGAAAGTACGGCATCTAGCATAATGCCCGTTTCATATATTCGTTGATAAATATAACGCTTTGAGGTGAGTTTAGCCGTTTGATATAGCGCTGGAATACCATTTTTCATTAAGTAACAAGCGGGAAGGCTGATGGAATAAAGAACACTGATAATTGCTAACATATCTTTTTGCCAAAGCTCGCCACTTAGTGCCAGTTTTTCTTCGTCTATCCAGTCTGGTGCTTTTGCAGGGCTAAAATATTTAATCAAATTTTCTGGATATTCTTTTAACTCTTGTGCGACGATGGTATCAGGATTAAGAGCTAGTTCCGGATTTTCCGATAATTTATCAGCAATATCTAAAAGATGATTAAATGCAATTCGATTTTTTTGTTTAGGTTGTCCAAAAACTTCTTTGACTAATGCATCTGCTTCAATATCGCCACGTTGCCGAAGACTGTTAAAATAAGAGTTGAGCTCGCTTGAGATGTTTTGCTCTTTTTCTGGCAGACATTCAAACAGGTTACTTTCTGAGTTATTCAGTTGCATGATGGTTGTCCCTTTCCTTATTATAAATGGTGCTTATGTTTGTTATTTTTCAATTTTATTATATGCGAATTATTTCTCAAGCAGTTCTTCTAATTTTGAAATATCTTTAATATATAACTTACCTTCATTACGTTTAATGATACCCTTTTTATTTAATTCGCTCACTTCTCGTGAAACAGCCTCACGGTGAGTGCTTATACGGTTAGCAATATCTTGATGAGTTGGGGCAGGAATGATTTCTGCCGTATTGTCATTTAATTTATTATTTCTTGCCAGTCGTAACAATTCTGCGTGGATTCGACTTTTTACCGATAAGGCACTGAATTCCACAATGCGGTCGCCAAGTTTGCGAATTAGGCCGGTTAACTGTCGTAACACGAACTTGTTCACCTGAGGGTAGTCACTAAGCAGGTTGAAAAAAATGTCGGCGTGAACAGAGGCAACCACAGAGTCGGTTAAAGCGACGACATTGGTAGAACGTTTCTGGCCATCAATGGCCGATAATTCCCCGAACATTTGTCCAGCTTGCATATCTCGAAAGCTGACTTCTTTACCGCTGGAGGTAAAGGTTGTTATGCGTACTGTGCCACTGATAATAAAGAAAACATCGCGGGTGTTCTCGCCTAACGTGATGATATGTTGGTTGGCCTGGTAGTTTTTGGCTTTAAGAAGTTGAGAAATTGCATCGAAGTCACCACTCGGTAAATCATGAAATGCTTCTATTGCGCTCAAACTTGCAGGGCTAATTTTAATCACATTGCTCATTATTTTATGCCTTTGTAGGGGGCTACAAGCCAGTATTCCATATTTTTAATGGGAGTAACTCATTTATTTTCACAATAGTGGGATTACTCACATCATTTTTTGCCTCGGGAATGTAAATTTTCCATATCTTATATGAATAAATACCATATTTTACCTAACTTAATAGGTTTTGATAGGGCAGTAATGAAGAAGAAATCAGCAAATTTTTATCTATTTTAGAGTGGTAAATATCACAGCCATCTTCAGCCAAGATGATTATAGTAGCCTAACTTTGATAAGGAATGAATTTTAGTAATAGGTATAAGTCATGAGCTTACGAGTATTTACATTTTGTGATGTATGTAACCCGCAAGGAATTCGTACAATAGGCGAACAAGATTGTCACGATAGGCGTAACTCTGATGGCAGGAGTTGGCACGAAGGTGAATACGCTGATGCTATTAAAGATGGTTGGGAAATGTTCGATGAAAATTGTATTGCTTGTATTAAACGCGGCATGGTTAATTTACTCGTGAGCCGTTTACAAGGCATTAATACTGCAGAATTTTTAAGATAAAAATTTAAAGAAATAAGGCTTTAAATATGATTGAACAATATGCAACGATTAATGACAAGATAAGCTTATGTCGTCCGCGTAAGGATGAAAAAGGTAAAGCTCTGACCTATCGAACGCAGCGTTTATTTACGGTAGCTCATGAGTGGTTTTTTAGTACACGAGAAGGTATTGATCAAGGTCCTTTTTTAAGTCGTCAAGTTGCTGAGCTTGCGATTGAAATTTATATTGATAGCATTGATGCTCAGGTTAAAAGTTACTTAAAGGAAGTCAAATAACTCACAATCACTTTACGGTGATCTTTTGGCAGCAATTATTTGCTGCTTTTTTTTGTCAAAATTTTATTTTCTCTTCTTTTTGGCCGCTTTTGCATTATCTGATTTTTTATGAATGTTTTTAATTTGTTTTGCTTTATTCGAACGAGATGGACGATGACTGCTTTCTATATTTTTAAAAAGGGCATCGCGACTACCCACTTCATACCCCGGTATTTTGATGCGTTTGATTTTAGCGTTGATTAATTGCTCAATGCTATGAAGTGTGCGCTCTTCTTCCCGGCTAACAAATGAAATAGCTTGCCCTTTATTTCCAGCTCGACCTGTTCGACCAATTCGATGTACATAGTCTTCTGCGAGATAGGGTAAGTTGTAATTCACTACATGTTCTAAATCCTGAATATCTAATCCACGCGCGGCGATTTCAGTTGCAATTAATACCTGAATTTTATCTTGCTTAAAAGCGGCTAAAGCCCGGCGGCGTGATCCCTGGCTTTTATCTCCATGAAAGAGATCAGATTTAATGCCAGCATCTTTAAGCTTATCTTTAAGTGTATCGGCTTGAAATTTTGTGCTGGTAAAGACTAAAACTTTAAACCAATTATGTTTTTCAATTAACTCAACAAACAACTCGGCTTTTTGTTGTTCTGCAACAGGGTAGACAACATGTTCAACAGTGTCTGCAACAGCATATTGTTTTGCCACACTGACAACTTCATGCCTTTTTAACAATTTATGCGCGAGGTTTTTAACTTCCGGTGACATGGTGGCTGAATATAATAATGTCTGTCGTTTTTTAGGAAGTTTCTTTAACAGTGCTGTGACCTCATCAATAAACCCCATATCAAGCATGCGATCAGCTTCATCTAATACAAGAAACTCTACCTTACTCAGATTCACATTGCCTAATTCTGCATGCTCCAGCAGTCGCCCCGGTGTTGACACGATAATATTTACGGGGCTTTTAAGTTTTTGTTGTTGTCCACTTAGTTTAACGCCACCGTATAAAGCCACAACGGAAAGTGACATAAATTGAGCGTAGCGGTTAATCGTTTCGGCGACTTGTTCAGCAAGTTCTCGTGTCGGCGCTAAAATCAAGGTGCGTGTTAGTCCATCTAAAGTGGCCTGGGGCTTGTCGTGCATTAACTGCAAAATGGGTAAAGAGTATGCGGCCGTTTTACCCGTTCCTGTTTGTGCATTGGCTAAAATATCTTTTCCTCTACGAGCAGGTATAATCGCCATTTCCTGGATTGCGGTCATTTCCTTATAGCCACAAGCATCTAACGCTTGCTGAATTTCGGGGGCGAGGTCTAAAGATGAAAAAATCATGATGTTTCCTGAATTGGCTGCCAGATGGTTCGAAAATGAAGCTGGATTATAAAGCGTTTTCACTCATTTTGTCGGTTCAATACGTCATTTATTGTGTCTTTATAGTAATCGCTTTTTTTATCAAGTAGGATAAAGCTCAAGATAGAATATAGATGGTCATAATGAGTAAAAAAACGCTTGAACGGGCTTATTTAAATACACAGTATTTTGTGTTTTTTTCCGGTGGAACCTACGTTGTTAAAATTTCGGAACCACTAGTAAAAGAAGTGAGTGCTTTGTTAGAAAAAACCAGGACCCGCTCGGGAGTGATTTTAACTGCGTGGAATCCTCGTAGTAACAAAACATCTGCGATTGAAAATAAAGAACAAAACAATGCATTATCTCGGCGCTTAATCAAAAACAACTTTATATATTATGATGCGCTTGGCAAGGGGCAAGATTCATCATGGCCAGCAGAAGAAAGTTTTTTTATTGTTGATATAAGCAAAGAGAAAGCTGAATCTTTAGCGCTTGAATATAAACAGAATGCGTATATTTGGTTGCAGCCAAGCAAACCAGCAGAGCTTATTTTTACTGCCATTTGGAATGATTAAATTAAAAGGGATAAAGATAATGGCAATTAAACCAACCATTTATAAATTTCGTATTTCGCTATCTGATCTTAACCGCAACTATTACGATACACTTAATTTAACCGTTGCATTACATCCCTCTGAAACGATTGAAAGAATGATGGTGCGTGTTTTGGCGTATTGTATCAATGCCCAGGAACAACTTGCCTTTACTAAAGGTCTCAGTGAGATTGATGAACCTGATTTATGGGTACGTACTTATGATGAGAAAACAACACTGTGGATTGATGTTGGAGAACCCTCTATCGAACGAATAAAAAAATCCTGTCGTCTTGCTGAAAAAGTGAAAGTTTATTGTTTTAATTCAAAAGCGGATGTTTGGTGGATGCAATCCCAGGGAAAAATAAATCAATTAGAAGCATCTGTTATAAAATTTGATTGGCAAGAAATTCAACGCTTAGCCAGTTTAGTAGAGCGAACAATGGATATGTCCGTAAGTATTACCGGAGACTCTGCTTATGTCGCAACGGAGCAGGGTGAAAGTGAAATAGCCTGGGAAATCCTTCAGGAATAGTATTAAAAAAGCCAGAAAATTTAAACTTTTCTGGCTTTTTTATTTAGTCGTTGTCTTCCTGTTTTTCTTCGTCATCATCGATTAACTTTTTATACATCTTTTCACCGACGAGTTGATGTACTCGTGCAGTAGGATGAACTTCATCAAAGAAAAAGAACTGGTCGAAATTTGCACCATAATTACAGTCAGGATGGAATATATAGGTAACGGTGCTGAAGCAGGCATCACTGCTGTTACTGAAGCCTAACTTTGTTGCTTTCTCTAATAATTTAGTGAAAAGTTTATTCAGCTTGAATTCTGTAATATCAATACTTGATTCATCTCCAAGGTTCTCAATCATTTTATGTAATTGTTTATTAAAACTTTCTGATAATTGCGTTGCCTGGGTTAATACGGCGGGATTATTTGTCGCAGCTGCAATCATTTGTGTTTCAGGTAAAAAAGCAATATTGGGTGCATTCACAACCATGAAAGAGCGCGCACCAATTTGACTTAATCCTTTAATGGCGCTTTCAATATTTGCTATTGCAGTTTGAATAACTGTATTTGCTGTAGTGACGTCGCCTGACACAAGCGCATCATAGATGTCATTACCGCCGATAAAAAATACATACAACGCATCGCCAGGAGCTACGAAACCGTGGTTCGCCTGGAAGCTGAGTATTTGTGTATTGAGATCAAACGGGGTATTTCGGGATGCTCTTGCACTTGCAACCGCGTAATTGCTGCCTTCATTCATACTTAATAAGTGAAGGGATGCATCAGCGCTGAGTCCCAATTTTGCCGCAAAAGTGTCAATAGCGACGGGGCCATTGCTTATCCTATTGTTAAAAAAAGGAGGTGGAAAAGCGCCTGCAATAGAAGCCAAGTTCCCGGTATCTGAGAGGCTGTCACCAAAAATATAGAGTTTGCTATAGCGAGTGTCGGCCTGTGCCAAAAACGATATGCTGAGTACTAAGGGGATGATGAGTAATTTTAAAAGGGCATTTTTGCGCATTTTTTGTATTCTCCATGAGTTATGCGTTCCATATTATTGTGGTGCCTACACGAGGCACAGCCAGCATATACCAGCCGTGCATTATTGTCATATGAATGGTTCTAGGACGTGAACCTATCTGCAATCTGAAATATAATGGGGAATCTTGTGGGCTGGTTCCCACCTTATTTGCGAGTTTAGTATGTCCACATCCAAGATTTTCTACACAGAAACCGATGAGGCGCCGGCATTGGCCACGGCTTCATTTTTACCAATTGTTCAAGCTTTTACCAAAGCGGCTGATATTGTTGTAGAAACGCGGGATATCTCGCTGGCGTCTCGTATTTTGGCCCATTTCCCTGAGAATTTGACTGAAGATCAACAGCAGCCTGATGCTCTAGCAGAACTTGGCGAGCTGGCGAAAACCCCCGATGCCAATATTATCAAGTTGCCGAATATCAGCGCATCGTTACCGCAGTTGAAGGCGGCGATTAAAGAACTCAAATCTCTCGGGTATGACATTCCTGATTTTCCCGAAGATCCTTCTACGGATGAAGAAAAAGACATTAAAGCACGCTATGCCAAAGTATTGGGTAGTGCGGTGAACCCCGTTCTACGCGAAGGCAATTCAGATCGTCGTGTTGCCGGGCCGGTGAAAGAGTACGCTCAAAAACACCCGCATTCGATGGGAGAGTGGACAAGCGACTCTAAATCACATGTCGCTTCAATGCCGGATGGTGATTTTTATGCGACCGAAAAATCAGCGGTAATTGAGTCTGCTGGGAATGTGAAAATTGAACTCATTGCTGATGATGGACAGTGCACGGTATTAAAAGAACAAACACCTGTGTTAGCGGGTGAAATCATTGATGCTTCTGTTATGAGCGTCAATGCATTGTGTGATTTTTTTGAAGCCGCGATGGCAGATGCTAAAGACGAAGGTGTTTTACTTTCATTGCATATGAAAGCCACCATGATGAAAGTATCTGATCCGATTATTTTTGGTCATGCGGTGAATGTTTATTACAGCGACGTGTTTGAAAAGCATGCCGCAACATTTGAAAAACTGGGTGTTGATACGCGAAATGGTTTGGGGGACGTTTATACAAAAATTACGGAACTGCCTGAAGCTGAACGTCAAGAAATAGAAGCTGATATTGAAGCGGTTTATAAAACACGACCAGAATTGGCAATGGTGAACTCCGATAAGGGCATCACCAATTTGCATGTGCCAAGCGATGTGATTATTGATGCATCTATGCCAGCAGCCATTCGTGCCTCCGGTCAAATGTGGGGCAAAGATGGCAAGCTGCACGATACGAAAGCCATGATTCCAGATCGTAACTACGCCGGTATTTACCAGGCAACAATTGATTTTTGTATTGAACACGGTGCTTTTGATGTGACCACCATGGGTAATGTCAGTAATGTTGGCTTGATGGCACAAAAAGCTGAGGAATATGGTTCTCATGATAAAACGTTTGAGATTCCGGTAAACGGTAAAGTACGCGTTACTGATGCGGCAGGAACAACCTTACTTGAGCATAGTGTTGAGCAAGGTGATATCTGGCGTATGTGTCAGACTAAAGATTTACCAATACAAGACTGGGTAAAACTTGCCGTTAACCGTTCACGCTTAACAGGACAACCTGCTATTTTTTGGTTAGATGAAAAACGTGCGCATGATGCAAAGTTAATTACGAAAGTTGAAACCTATTTAAAACAACATGATACCAATAGTTTAGATATAAGAATTATGTCGCCGTTCGATGCTACTTTATATACGTTAGAACGTGTTAAAGCAGGTGAGGATACAATTTCCGTTTCCGGTAATGTATTGCGTGATTACTTAACAGATTTATTTCCAATTTTAGAATTAGGCACCAGTGCTAAAATGTTATCGATTGTGCCATTACTTGCTGGTGGTGGTTTATTTGAAACGGGAGCAGGTGGCTCGGCACCTAAACACGTTGAGCAAGTACTCAGTGAAAATCATTTACGTTGGGATTCTTTAGGTGAGTTTTTAGCGTTAGCCGTTTCATTAGAAGATTTAGCGAATAAAACGAATAATATAAAAACCAAAACATTGGCTGCTGCTTTAAATAAAGCAAACAGTGAATTTTTAAATAATAATAAATCACCGTCACGTAATGTAGGTGAACTTGATACGCGTGGTAGTCATTTTTACCTGGCATTGTATTGGGCTCAAGCATTAGCATCGCAAAATGATGAAGCCGAGTTAAAAGCGTTATTTACACCTATTGCTGAACAGCTAACAAGTAATGAACAAAAAATTGTTGATGAACTCAATGGTGCGCAGGGAGTATCGACTGATATTGGTGGATACTATCATCCAAACAAAGAACTTGTTTCACAAGTGATGCGTCCAAGTACAACATTAAATACGATTATTAAAGGGTTGAATTAAGATGGGAAGAGCATATCAAAACCGTAAAGAATCCATGGCGAAAACATCTGATGCAAAAGCAAAGGTGTATTCAAAATATGGCCGGGAAATTTATGTTGTTGCTAAAAATGGTGGTACCGATCCAAATGGTAACCTGTCACTACGTCGCATTATCGATAATGCGAAAAAAGATCAGGTTCCGGCACATGTAATCGAAAAAGCGATTAAAAAAGCAGAAGGTGGAACCGGCGAAGATTTTGTTCCTGCTCGATATGAGGGGTTTGGTTCGGGTGGTTTTAATGTCATTGTTGATTGCTTAACAGACAATGGTACACGTACCTTTAACGACGTGCGCTTGTGCTTTAATAAGTGTAACGCGAAAATTGGCACACAAGGTACGGTTGCACATATGTTTGATCATCTTTCAGTATTTTCATTTAAAGGTGATGATGAAGATGCTGTTTTAGAAGCTTTATTAGAAGCAGATGTTGATGTGACTGATGTTGAAGTAGAAGATGGTAAGATAACCGTTTTTTCTCCTCACACTGAATACAATAAAACACGTGTCGCTTTAGTTGCAATGTTGGGTGATGATGCTGAGTTTGAAACTGATACTATTACATTTATACCTCAATCCACCATAAAGATCAGCGGTGAGGATGTGGAGTGGTTTGAAAAATTCATGGATATGTTAAATGATAATGATGACGTACAAAACGTTTATCATAATGTTGAAGAATAATGTCTGATTTATTGCAGGATTGGGTGCCATCACAAGCAACTATTGATGTAATAAAACTAAATGGCATAGACGACGAGCATATTACAAAAACGATTGACTATTTAAAAAATGAGACAGAACTTAGTGATATTAATGATATAGACGGTTACGATAACTGGAATTCATTTTTTATTATTTTTTGTATTAAAGCACATAAAAATGTGAATAGTGAACCCTCAACACATTGATATATTTAAATGGCTAGAAAGAAAAATAGCTACAGTGTTTATGTTGTCGATTTAGATAAAGATATTCTTGATGTCAAAAAGTTTCGTCAGGAAAACCCGGATTACATAGAAGGTTTCCCTTGTGTCTATGTCGGGCAAACTGCCAAATCTCCAGATGATCGATTCGATCAACATAAGGCTGGTATCAAAGCAAATCGTTACGCAAAAAAATATGGTTTGCGTTTGCGCTATAAACTTTTCGAAAAATACAATCCGATTGCTACACGAAAAGAAGCTGAATACAAAGAAGAGTTACTAGCTGAACACCTGCGTAAGCGAGGTTTTGCGGTGTGGTGGAATTAAGTGTGGTGGAGTTAAACTTAATTGAATTAAATATATTGAAATTAAATGTATAAATAAAAGGCCTTGTTATGCTGCAAAAAATTAAATCTTTCTTCGAAAATAAAATTAACAGTGCTGAAGAGCAAGATCCTGAGCATGCACTAAGACTCGCAACAGCCGCATTAATGATTGAAATGATGTTAAATGACGGTGAAACACATGAGCTAGAAGAAAGTGTATTAAAACAACGTTTGCAGAAAATATTTGACTTGTCAGCTAGTGAAACCAGTGAACTCTTTGAGCTAGGACACTCTGAAGTTAAAGATGCCGTCGATTTTCATCAATTCACCACGCTTATTGCTAAAAACTTTTCTCAACAAAAAAAAATACAAGTTATCGAACACCTTTGGGCAGTGGCTTACGCAGATAGTATATTAACTCCCTATGAAGAACTCATGGTGAGACGTATTTCAGATCTTATTTTTGTCAGTCACGCTGATTTTATTAACGCAAAACATCGAATAATAAAGAATGCATAATAGTCTGTTTTAATATCATGCCAATAAATAAAATAATTGATACATTAAATAACAATTTTTCATTAAATGAAGGTGATAGCGGTCTTAGTTTTATAAATACTGAGTCAGGTATTCCTCATGTTGAAATTACTAATGCTTTTGCAAGCGCAAAAATTAGTTTGCAGGGTGCACATATTCTAAGTTGGAAGCCTAATAATGAAGATGAGGTTATTTGGCTTTCAGAAGATGCTGTTTTTGCCAGAGAGAAATCTATCCGTGGTGGAATTCCCATTTGTTGGCCATGGTTTGGTGCGGCAGATGAGGAACGTGAGTCTAATATAGCATTGCCAGCACATGGTTTTGCCAGGACGGTATTTTGGCAGGTGATTGATACAGCTGTGCTTGAAGGTGGTGAAACACAGATTACTTTTAAATTGGACACCACTACTTTATCGATTAACACCGAAGAATTGTGGCCAACGCCAACCACTGTTATATACAGAGTTGTAGTTGGCAAGACCTTATCGCTTGAGTTGACTACCACGAACAACAGCCATGAAACATTCTCCTTGGGGCAGGCTTTACATACCTATTTTAGTGTCGGCGATATTAGAGAAACCTCGGTATTTGGTTTAGACGGAAAGACTTATTTAGATAAGCCTGATGGCTTTAAGCGCAAACAACAAATAGGTGATATTGTTTTTGCTGGTGAAGTTGATCGTGTTTACTTAGATACGGTTGATGATATTATTATTGATGATAAAAAACGTAAGCTAGTGATTAAAAAGCATGGTAGTGAATCAACAGTTGTTTGGAATCCCTGGGAAGAAGTTGCAGATAAGATGGGTGACTTAGGTAAAGAGGGCTATTTGAAAATGCTTTGCGTGGAATCTGCAAACGCAGCAGACGACATAGTGACTCTTGCCGCAGGTGATAGTCATACTTTGCAAGTGAGTTATGAAATAGGAGAGTAATATGGCAACAATAGATCAAAATAAACTGGATAAAGCCATCGCTGATGCGCGCAAAGCAATGGATGAACGTGCTAATAGTTATCGCGGCCGGGCATTAGAAATGTATCCTCATATTTGTGGTCGTTGTAGCCGTGAGTTTAACCATAAAAATCTACAAGAACTCACGGTACATCACCGTGACCATAATCATGATAATAATCCTGCTGATGGCAGCAACTGGGAATTACTGTGTCTATATTGTCACGACAATGAACATCAGCGTCAGCTAGAAGCCCATATGGGGAGTTCAACTGCAGAAGGAAAAGTAAGTGGAGCAACACAAAATCCATTTGCAGATCTAAAATCTATGATGTCAGAAAAAGAATAATAGTGTAGTTTAGAAAAAGTCTTTAATGGATATTCTGACTCAGGGTTTATTAGGCGGTGTATTAGCTCAGGCTGTCGCTACGAAAACAGACAAGAAGCTTGCCACCTTTGTCGGTGTATTTGCAGGTTTGTTGGCAGATGCAGATATTTTTATTTATTCATCAAGTGATCCACTACTTAATATAGAATTTCATCGTCACTTTACACATTCGATATTTTTTGTACCCTTTGGGGCGGCCATAGCATTGTCACTTTTGTGGCCGTTTTTGCGTCAACACATTAGCAGCAAAAAACTTTATTTATATTGTCTGGTTGGTTACAGCATGAGTGGTTTGTTAGATGCTTTTACCAGTTATGGTACACATCTTTTTTGGCCTTTGTCGAATGAACGTATAGCCTGGAGTTTTATTTCTATTGTAGATCCTATTTTTACAATAATTCTTTTAGTTACTTTAATTGTTGGGCTACGTAAAAAAGATAAAAAAATTGCTGTTTGGGGACTGGTATTGTGTAGTGTTTATCTTTCATTAGGTTTTATGCAATTGCAGCGTGCACAAACAGCAGCTAGTGAACTTGTACTAGCCAGAGGGCATTCAACAAACAAACACATTGTTAAACCAACATTGGCAAACCAGATCTTGTGGCGCTCTGTATATGAATACAATAATCGTTTCTATGTGGATGCTATTAGAGTGAGTTATTTTTTGGATAATAAAGTCTACGAGGGTAACTCTGTCGATAAATTTATTATTGAGGATGAGTTCCCCGATTTGAATAAGGACTCATTTTTATATTCTGATATTAAGCGTTTTAGTAAATTTTCTGATGATTTTATTGCTTATGATGTATCACAGCCTAATATTTTAGGTGATATTAGATACAGCATGTTACCCATCAGTATTAAACCCTTGTGGGGAATAGTTATTGATATTAATAAACCACAACTTCATGCAGAGTATAAATTTTTTAGAGAAAATGCTCAGGCTGTACGAAATACTTTTTATGATATGCTCATTGGTGAATATAAAAAATAATGTTTTTTTAACCTTCACGCCATCATTATTATTATATTAATCTAATTTCTCAGGTGGATTTTCTTTTTGCCAGTTTGAACTTCGTGTCATTTCACCCCATGTCGCTTTTTTTCCTACGGCCCACTGAATTAATCCAATTAGGCGCCAAATCGAATTTAATTGTCTGTAGCCAACATTCTCTGCGATTACTGCGAGAAATAGTCTGAACAACTCAATAGGGCGTTGGTAAATGTGAAATGACATTTCTTCAAGCAGTAATGCTGTTGCTGAAAGCAATATACCAAAACCAATAGCGATCCCTGTTAATACAAGAAATGTTTGAAGGCTTATGAAGTCTGTTGCAAAACCTAAAATAATAATAAAGTATCCAAATATTTCGATCATTGGTCCAAACCATTCAAAAAACATCATAAATGGAAAGGCAAGAAATCCTACAGCACCGGATTTTGGATGAAATAGTAAATCAATATTCTTAAATAAGCTTTCAGCTAATCCGCGTTGCCAACGTATACGTTGATGTTGTAACACTTTTAAGCTTTCAGGCGCTTCTGTCCAGCATATTGGATCAGGAACAAATGTGATTTTATATTTTCTTCTTTGTTTACGTAATAACCTATGCAAACGGACAACTAGCTCCATGTCCTCGCCAATTGTATCTGTAGCATAGCCCCCGACCGAGACAACAGTTTCTTTATGAAATAATCCGAAAGCGCCGGATATAATAAGTAAAGCATTCATTGGAGACCATCCAAGCCGTCCAAATAAAAAGGCGCGCAAATATTCCACTATTTGAAATAGGGCGAGATAATTGTTTGGTAAGCCCGCCTCATACATAAATCCTTTACGTACGCTACAACCATTAACAACGCGTACCGTTCCTCCAGAAGCAACGGTTGTGGGATCATCTAAAAATGGTTGTACAATTTTTTTAAGACTATTGTTTTGAAGTATAGAATCAGCATCTATCGTACAGAATAAAGGGTAGCGTGATGCATTAATACCAACATTGATAGCATCAGCTTTACCACCGTTCACCTTATCAACCAGACGCAATTTTAAATATTTTTTATTGGTATAAAAATTATTGACTGAGTTTGTTTCAATGCGTTGTCGATATGCTTCAGGAAATGGAGTTAAGTCGAAATGATCAATAATAGTTTTAAGGGTTTGATCAGATGAACCATCGTTAATAACAATGATTTCATATTCAGGATAATCCAATTGAAGCAATGCCTGAATAGAGTTGATGATCGTTGTTTCTTCGTTGTAAGCCGGAACGATTAAACTAATTGGCGGCATAATATTACTTTCACCCCCGGGATAGTCTGCGAGTGTGTGGTTACCCATGTACCGGGCGATACTAATTATGGCATTGAAATTAAGCATTAAGTAACAGCTGGTTAAAAGTGTAAAATAACTTAAAAAAAACCACTGACTAAACATGAAAAATGTTTCTAAGTTCATCGTTATTCTGCTTCAGCAATTACATGAGTTAATATATCTTTTGCATACTTATCACTTTGAGTGTCTCTTATCTGTTTTAACGTTTCAATATTTTGCTGCGGGATATTTATGATGGCTTGTGCTGCGCGATAACGTACCCACCAATTTTCATCTTCAACCATATTGAGTAGCAACTTAAGATCACTTTTTCCACCAAGACGACCTAATGCTGATGCAGCATGCATTCGCACATGCCAGCGAGGATGAGAGGTATATTGTCGAATAGTTTTTAATGAATTTGGATCTTGAGTAATGTGTAAACAAACAGAGGCAACACGATCATCCTCAGTTGTGGATAAAATATTATTTATTACATCTGTTAACTGTAAGCAGTGAGTTGATTCTAAATATCGTAATAATCCAGGCTGTGCTTCGGCAGGTGCATTAACAACCAGGTTCGCTATATGCTCACACACTTGTATAGGGTTTGCTTGCCTTAATACGTGTGCAACATTGGACCATGTCCAGTCGTTACGCGCCATGATTTTTGGCGCAATTAACTCTACGGCATGTTTCGAGTCAATCCACATCAAAGCCCGTGCTGCTGTGACTGAGATAACGGAGCTTTCATCATCTAAGAGTTCAGTCAGTTCATCCCATGCCGAATATTCTTGCATATGACCCAGCGTAATGATTGCAAGTAATTTATCATGCACGCTTCTCGTTTTTATCATGCTAATCGCAAAATAATATATCTTAAATTTTTTTGCCATATTTTGTAACTGTGCAAGGTTGTTTCCTCGAACAGTTCCAAACATGCGATTCCATTCTTCTAAAAATACACATACTTCGTTGCGTGGCAAAACAGGCATGTTTGAACTATCACCCAGCATAACTTGAGTTATTTTTGGCCTCCACTTTTTTAATAAGCGATGACGTTGTTTCCCTGTATATAGAAACCGAACACGCAAAAATATAACTTGCAAGATGAGTAGTGTTACCATAACAAGTAAAATTAACGCTGAATAAATAGCAGCGTTAGTAATTTGCTCAGTAACTGTAACGGAGTCCAATTCGATATCCATAACGAGTATAAAAGTTTCCTTGCATGTGATAGTGTGTTGCGTAATTTAATGCCCATTGAGAGTTAAACCAGTATCTCCCACGTATTACGGTTGAGTTAATATCACTAATTGGAGGGTTAGCTGTCCCGTTGTATTCCAGCTCCTCACCTGAGGTTATTGCGATTCCAATGTGATTCTTGTTTCCATAATAATAGTCCGATGAAATTGTATGTGAATTTAAGGATTTTGGTGAGATCGCAGAACCACTGACCTGGGATTCAAGTAAGTTGTAGCCAAATCGAAAATTTTTCCAATACCGTTCTAGTGTAATATTTATTGCCTGTGTATCTGTTTCGGTATATTTTGTTTTTCTAAAACCAAGGTAAGCATTCCAGCCGTCATTAAAAACGCGTTGAAGCTGGACAAAGCTCGACCATATAGGTCTAACTTTATTGTTGGGGGTAAAAGATGTATCGAAAATAATGTTCCACTTTGGAGTGATGGGGGAGAATAGCCCGATTAAATATTCGTTATCAATAAGTTTAAACCGTTCAGTCTGAGTAATAACTGAATATATTTTAAAGTTATTTTCAAATTCATGTTCTGCACTCAAATAATATGATGACCAATCATCGTATGTTCCATCTAATATATCTGCAGTTATACCGGTTTCAATTTCGGTTGAAGCTCTTTTTTTTGATATTCGGCTTGTTTTTCTGTGCCATGTAGCTGAGGGAAAGAGGGCGCTGGCTTGAATACGTAATTCTTCAGCTTTAACTTTATCTGTATTGTTTGATGATGCTTTTAGTACTGAAATTTGTAATTTCCATATTTCTTGGTTTTTTGGCTGTGCGCGTCGAGCGGGTTCTAATATTTTTAATGCTGCATTATTATTTTTAGACCAATACAATGTTTGTGCTTTTCCTAGTATGTAGTCACTATTAGTAGGATATTTATCCAATAACCAGTCATATTCTATCAATGCCTCAGTAAATTTATTTTGCCAGGAGAGAACGCGTGCAAGTTGAAAACGTGAGTCAATATCAGTTTTGTTTTTTATTATTTTTTTTCTTAAAGCTTTTTCGGTTGCTAAAAACTGATTTTGTTTACTTACATTTTTAGTTGAAATTTTATTGCTGTCAAATATGGTTAATATTTCTTCAAATTTTTTCTGTAGTTCTTTTTTGTCTATTGAATCCTGGTTTTCGGCGCTTACTTGACCACTAATAATTAAAAATAATATGAAAATATGAACTAGACGAGCTGAATACATGAGGTATTTTACATATGGCGCTTAATGCGTGCCAAAAGCTCCATGGGTTGAAAAGGTTTGACTACGTAATCATTCGCGCCTGCATCTAAGGCTTGTACGATGTCATTTTCCTGAGATTTTGCAGATAACATAATGACGGGGACTTCGAGCCAGTCAGGTTTACTTCTTATTAACTTTATTAAATCAAAACCATCAATAAACGGTAGCATAACATCGAGCAAAACCAGTTTAGGTGGAGCAATTTCATTGATCATATCATGTGCAATCTGCCCATCTGTTGCACCGACAACGGTGTAGCCCTCTCTTTCAAGCATAAAGGTTAAAAGATAAGCGATCTGGTCATCATCTTCGATTATCAATACTGTTTCAGGGGGCTGTTGTTCACTCATATTTTTATCTAAGTACTTGGTGTTAATAGTGCGAGTTAGTCTAATTACTTTCTATATATATCGGATTTAGTGCTTATTTCTCTGTATTTTACACTAAATGTTATTCTGCTGTTATAACCTAAATTTTACTTACTTAAAATATGTCTATTTGATTTATTGTTATGGGACATACTAGCCACATGATCTATGAAGTTATCTTGATGAGAAATAATTAACATGAATGAAAATACAGTACGTAAAATTATTTTGGTTATTTTTGTACCTTTTTTCTTGCTATCTTATTTGTAGTTACCTACCCATACCTACTTGGCAAACACTGGATTGATTCAAATAAGGTTTATGAATTTCAGGATGTCGTTGGTCCTAAGACGTAAACGTTGTTAAAAAGTCATCTGTTTCAAATTAGCGAGACTATTACTTTTTCAGTTAAATTAGAATCGTGATATTTTGGAAGAAACTTCTGTGTTTGAATTCCCAATAACGGTAGAAGATGAATTACCACCTAAGATGGGGGAGCGGGTAGGGAAAGCTATTGAATTAGAAAATAAAATGTTATGGAGGAATTTATGTTGTACTGATTCATTCTAATATAGTTGGGCACAAGCTTGATTTTCAAATACGACTGGTAAGCTCTGTAAAGCCTTTTTCCTGGTTTGGTTCCTTCGTGAGTTTGGTGACTGGTGGTCTGCACGTAATAAAGTATCTGTTGATATCTCAACTGTTGGGAAAAACATCATTTAGTGCTGAGTATTCCAGACTCCATCGATGGACTTGTTCTGGATGTAGCCAGAAAATGGAGATTATTAAAAAATAAAAAGGCTAAACAATATATTACGCGAAAAGCGTAACCGTATTATTTTAAAAAAGGCGAGAGGTAATATTGATCTATATTTTAAGCGCTGACTAGAGTTGATATTCGTAAAATAAAGCAAATCTTAATTCGTTTTGGTAAGTACTTTGCGATCTATTGTTAATATTTCATTCTTACAGGCAAGCGTTTTGAACCCCAGTGACCGGGTTTTTCTTCAAATACCCCCGCAACTTTAGTTCCACAGGATTTACAACAACCTTCTGGGTTAATATTCCATTTACCCAGTTCATACCAGTCACGTTCTATAAGTAATTCACCACATTGATGACACCATGTGCTATCCGCATCTTTGTTATGAACATTACCGACATAGGCATAACGTACACCTGCTTTCATTGCGATGTCTCTTGCCTTGGTCAGGGTCGAAGGAGCGGTTGAAGGGTAATCCATCATTTTAAAATCAGGGTGAAAGGCACTAAAGTGCATAGGCATATCAGGCCCCAGGTTTTCTACGACCCACTCACACATTTCAGTAAGTTCTTTTTCTGAATCATTTTCACCGGGGATAATTAAGGTTGTGGTTTCTAACCAGCAATCCGTTTCATGCTTAATATATTTTAGGGTATCCAAAACTGGTTCAAGATGAGCACCGGTAATTTTATGGTAAAAGCGTTCTGTAAAAGCTTTTAAATCGACGTTAGCTGCATCCATCCACTGAAAAAATTCAACGCGTGGTTCCGGGCTAATATAACCTGCTGTTACGGCAACCGTTTTAATATCTTTTTCACGGCACGCTTTAGCAACATCAATGGCATATTCATGGAAAATAACAGGATCATTATAGGTAAAGGCGACACTTTTGCAGTCATGTTCTGCTGCAACTTTTGCAATGTCTTCTGGCATGGCCGCATCGGCAAGGGTGTTCATTTCTCGTGATTTACTGATATCCCAGTTTTGGCAAAATTTACAGGCGAGGTTACAACCAGCCGTACCAAATGAAAAAACGGGTGTGCCGGGTAAAAAGTGATTTAAGGGTTTCTTTTCGATTGGGTCAATGCAAAACCCACTTGAACGTCCATAGGTTGTTAATACAAGCTCATTATTCAGATTAGCGCGAACAAAACACAGGCCTTGTTGTCCCTCGTGTAATTTACATTCACGCGGACACAGATCACACTGTACACGGCCATCATCAAGTGTATGCCAGTATTTTGTTTTAACAATAGATGTATCAAGTTCAGATGAAGTAGCCATTATGATTCCATTTAGTTTTACTTACATAACCTATATATTGTCATTATATTGCTATTGCAAGTATATAAAACGCCCTTATTATGATAATAGTTAAGTAATGATTATTATCAACATTGGCAGGAGATTGTTGTTATGCATAAGACCCGACAACCCGCTGTAGCTGGAATGTTTTATCCGGCAGATAAACAGACGCTCAAAGATGAGGTGTTATCTTATCTGGCTCAGGTGAATGATAAACCTGTCCAACAACCTAAAGCACTAGTTGTTCCGCATGCAGGTTATATTTATTCAGGTCCGATTGCTGCCACAGCTTATAATCAACTTATTCCCTTTAAAGATAAAATAAACCGTATTGTGTTACTGGGACCATCGCACCGGGTTGCTTTTTCAGGTTTAGCTGTGCCTGAAGCGGATTATTTCGATACGCCTTTAGGGGTGATTCCCATCGATCAAGATGGCATCCAACAACTCTCTCACCTTTCCCATGTCATTGCTTCAGATCGTGCACACAGTGAAGAACACAGTCTCGAAGTTCAGTTGCCTTTTTTGCAAGAAATTCTTGGGCAGTTTTCATTAATACCGATTGTGGTTGGCGATGCTGAACGTCATGAAGTCGCAGAGGTGATTAATCAATTATGGTGTGGTGAAAATGAAAGTTGTGATGAACACACCTTAATTGTTATTAGTTCTGATTTGAGCCATTACCATGAATACAATGAAGCTAAGCAACTTGATCGTGCGACAAGTGATGCTATTGAAAACTTAAAGCCTGATTTGATTAGTTACGAGGATGCTTGTGGCCGTAACGGACTAAAAGGAATGATAACGGTTGCACAAGAAAAGGGGCTCACGGCTGAACTACTTGATTTAAGAAACTCAGGTGACACGGCAGGTGATAAAAATCGTGTAGTTGGCTATGGTGCTTATGTCTTCCATTAATTTAAGTCATGATGATCAGCAAGTTTGTCTGCAAGTTGCACGTCAATCTATTCAACATGGATTAGAAGAGGGCTGTGCGCTGCAAATTATTACTTCTGATTACTCTCAAGATTTACAGCAACATGCAGCCAGTTTTGTGACCTTGCATAAACACGGACAGCTACGAGGATGCATTGGTGTACTTGAGGCCTATCAACCATTAATTAATGATATATCTGAACATGCATTTTCTGCAGCATTTCAGGATCCCCGTTTTCCCGCTCTAGAAAGAAATGAATATGATGAACTTGAGATTGATATTTCTGTTCTGGGAAAACCTGAGCCAATGAGCTTTGAAAGTGAAGAAGATTTACTACAACAAATTCGTCCAAATACTGATGGCTTGATACTTGAATTTGGATATAACCGAGGCACCTTTTTACCAACGGTCTGGGAACAGTTACCGGATAAAAAAGAATTTTTAAATCACTTAAAAGTGAAGGCCGGATTACCGCAAAACTGGTGGGATAGTGCTGTTAAAATAAGCCGTTATGAAACATTTTCATTTGAGTAATTAGTTCTCTAACCATTGAAACCATTCATTAAAAAGTTTTTCATCAACTGCTGCGACCACAGAGCGTTTTTCTAAAATTTGTTTAAATACTTTCTCACCTTGTAAGGTTGACGAATATCCCCCAGCTGCACGAAAGATGAGTTCGCCTGCGGCGTAGTCCCAGATATTTTGGTTGCCGTGTAAATAGACGTGGCTTCTTGTTGCTGCAAGCCAGCACCAGTCTAATGCTGAAGCACCAAAGTTTCGTTGGGATGCATAAGGAGGTTCACTGGCAACACGGGCTGCCATATCTTTTGTTAATCGTTTTAAATCTATTATAGCCATCGCGCTTTTAAGAGTGCGATCATTTGTTTGAATATTTAATGGTTGATCATTTAATGTAACGCTTAAGTCATTATTTAAATCTTGTGCTTGAAAATATTCATCCCTGATCGGATCGTAAACAATACCTAAAATAGTTTTACCATTACAAAGCAAAGCAAGTGATATTGCAAAATAAGGAATACCAGTGGCAAAGTTGCTGGTGCCATCAAGAGGATCAAGGCACCATACGGCTTTATCTGAATTAAGTAGCTGTTCCTGCTCCACCGGACTCATTTCTTCGCCGAGCAAAGGTATGTTAGGCCAGTTTTCTTTCAAATGAAGAGTAATATTTTCTTGAGCAGCAATATCCGCTGCAGTCACTATGCTGTTATCTGTTTTACTTGTATGTGCAATATTTGCAAAATACGGTAGTAACTCAGATTTTGCAGTCTGCACGATAATTGTTTTTAGTTTGTCTGTGTTTATATGAGGAATTGTCATGGTCGTTTCTCACTATTAGCACCAGCTGGCTTCAATATGAGGTTTGTTTAATATTTCCTGGATATTTGCTTCAATGATGCGGTAGCCCACGTTGCCATAGAGCTTTTGACGGCCGTCATTCAGGATATAAGTTGGGCTTCCCTCTATGTTAAATTCATCTTTGATCTCTATATCACGAGAGTAAGCTGCTAATGCATTGCCATTATTTATAGCTGATTGTATTTTATCCGTGGGTAAGTTTAATGATGATGCTATCTCCATTAAAACATCCATGTTACTAACATCTTTTAAATCACGAAAAAACGCGAGCCGAATTTGCCAAATGAGTTCTTCAACGAGTGAAGGTTGTTGAAACTGTTTTTGAGTTTCATTACTAATATCATTTGATTCAACTAAAGTTTGTACTGCTTTAATAAATAAATGGCTGGTACTGGATGTTTTTGGTGCATTAACTTTCCAAATATCTTTGTGCAGTTCAATGTGAGGATAATCTATGCAGACTTCATGTACGTGCTCGGAAAAACCAGTGAAGCCACCTTTATCTTTCCAGCCATTACCAATGCGGTGTTCTGTGTGCCCAAAAATAGGCATGAAGTTATAGATGATTTCTATGTCATCGCTATGGCTTTTGATTACTTCATCGAGTCTGATTTGTGCAAGATAAGCCCAAACACACAGGATATCAGTGAAATAATGAATACTTATTTTATCGGTATTTTTCATATGACTTTCCTGTTTTCTATGCGCTACTTTTGTTTTAGATATAACTGCTCGACTTTTTTTCGTGCCCACTCTGTTTTACGTAAAAATTTTAAACTTGAATTAATACTTGGCTCATTAGTAAAACATTTTATATTGATTTTCTGAGCAAGTGATTCCCAGCCATATTTTTCATACAGATCAGTAACGATGGTTTTTAAAGTGATACCATGCAAAGGATCTTGTGTGCGTACTTTTTCAGACATTACTTTGTTTCAGCTTTCTTAACGCGCAGTTTACTGCCTGCAATTTCTTTGCCGTTAATGCTTTTCATTGCCGCTTTAGCATCGCCTTGTTTTGGCATTTCAACAAAGCCAAATCCTTTAGATTCGCCTGTATTTTTATCTATGACCAAGTCGCAAGATTGCACTGCGCCAAAAGGCTCAAACAAGTGAAGTAGTTCTTCTTCTGTTGTCGTGCGGGCAAGATTACGTATGAGTAATTTCATTGTTTATGCTCCAGCTGCTGCTTGATCACGTAAGTATTCTTCATAAGTCCCGCTGTAGTTATTTATGCCTGTAGGAGATAACTCAATAATACGTGTCGCGAGTGAAGATACAAACTCTCTATCGTGACTTACAAAAATAAGTGTGCCCTCATAATTGTCCAAAGCAAGGTTAAGCGCTTCAATTGATTCCATATCCAGGTGATTGGTCGGCTCATCAAGCACTAAAATATTTGGATGTTGCATCATCAGCTTGCCGAATATCATACGACCTTGCTCACCCCCCGATATTTTGTTTACAGGCTTGTCGATATCACTTTGTGAAAACAGCATGCGACCCAATATGCCTCGAACAACTTGTTCATCATCACCGGGTTGTTTGAAACGACTCATCCAGTCAAACAAAGACATGTCCGTTTCAAAGTCACCTGAATGATCTTGTGCATAGTAACCAATGTTGGCATTTTCTGACCACTTAATCGTTCCGCTATCCGGTGCCATGTCATGCACCAATGTACGTAATAAAGTGGTTTTACCTATACCATTAGGACCAATGACAGCGATACGTTCGCCAACTTCTGCTAACAAGTTTAAGTCGCTAAATAGAGGTGTACCATCAAAGCCTTTACTGACTTCTTCTAACTCTAATGCAATTCGGTATAGCTTTTTATCCTGATCAAAACGGATAAATGGGCTTTTACGACTTGAAGCTTTAACTTCAGCAAGCTCAATTTTTTCTAATTTTTTCGCACGAGACGTTGCTTGTTTTGCTTTAGAGGCATTAGCAGAAAAACGACTCACGAAGGCTTGTAATTCAGCCATTTGTGATTTTTTCTTATCATTTTCAGCATGCAGTTGTTCACGTGCCATTGTAGATGCGGTCATGTAGTCATCGTAGTTACCCGGGTAGAGACGTAACTCACCGTAATCTAAATCAGCCATATGGGTGCAAACACTGTTTAAAAAGTGACGATCATGCGAAATAATGATCATAGTACTTTTACGTTCGTTAAGAATATTTTCCAACCAGCGAATAGTGTTGATATCCAGGTTATTGGTAGGTTCGTCTAACAACATAAAGTCAGGATCAGCAAACAAAGCCTGAGCTAATAACACACGTAACTTCCAGCCGGGTGCTACTGCGCTCATTAAACCAAAATGTTGCTCTTCGGGAATTTCTAACCCGAGCAATAATTCACCTGCACGAGATTCAGCGGTGTAGCCATCAAGCTCAGCAAATTCAGTTTCCAGCTCCGCAACCTTCATACCTTCTTCTTCATTCATTTCAGGTAAAGAATAAATACGATCACGTTCTTGTTTGATTTCCCAAAGTTTAGCATCACCCATGATTACAGTATCAATGACTGAGTGTTCTTCAAAAGCAAATTGGTCCTGACCAAGCTTACCTATTGTTTCATTAACATCGATTGAAAAGTTACCCGAAGTGGCTTCAAGATCACCACCAAGAATTTTCATAAAGGTGGATTTACCACAACCGTTAGCACCAATGAGGCCGTAACGATTGCCGTTACCGAATTTAGCGGAAATGTTTTCAAATAGAGGCTTGGCGCCAAATTGCATTGTAATATTTGCTGTAGTGATCAATGGAATAGTCCAGTATTTAAAGTTTAAATTAAAGTAATAAATCTTTTGTGATTGGGTGGTACGTACTTGCTGTATTAATCAGCGAGTTCGCGGTAAGTTCAGGTACACCATATACTTCGGCTTTCACCGCATAATCTGTTTGAATCTTTTTTAATAACAAATCAAAGTCACCATCACCTGAAAGTAAAATAACCGTATCAACATCAGGTGCGGTTTGCATAACATCAATAGTAATGCCGACATCCCAATCACCTTTAGCCGAGCCATCTTTGCGCTGGATATAAGGTTTAAGTTTAACGTTGAAGCCAATATGTTTTAGTGCATCTTGAAACTTAATTTGCGAGTCATCGTTGCGTGCAATAGCGTAGGCATTTGCAACAACAATTTCACCTTCCTGACTCAACCCTTGCCAGAGTTTTCGGTAATTAAACTGGCGGCCATAGCTATTCCGAGTGGTGTAATAAATGTTTTGTACATCAACGAATATAGCGAGCTTATTCATATTTAATTAACGATTACCTGATTCAGCCCTGTTTTGATTGCCATTTCTTGAACGTGAACGGTTTTCATTTGCTTTAGCCCATGGAGAGTCAGACTTGTTTCCAGAAGAACGTTTAACTGAATTTTTGTGACCTTTGGGGTTACGGCGAGGTTTCTTGCCGTTATCAGCAGAAGCATTTTTGCCACCACCATTATTGCCTGAACGTCTTCTAGGTTGCTGACTGTTAGAAGAACCGCGACCACGACCATTTTGAATCGGTTCAGCTTTAATTGAAGGGTCAACCTCATAACCTTCAATCGCTATTTTAGGAATTTCGTTTTTAGTTAAACGTTCAATGTCTTTCAATAGCTTAAGTTCATCTACACAAACCAGGGACATGGCTTCGCCTTCATTACCAGCACGGCCAGTACGACCAATACGGTGAACATAATCTTCAGCCACGTTGGGCAACTCGAAGTTCACTACGTGTGGCAATTGGTCAATATCTATACCACGTGCAGCAATATCTGTTGCAACTAGTACACGTACTTTGCCCGATTTAAAATCAGCTAACGCTCGTGTTCTTGCGCCCTGGCTTTTATTGCCATGAATTGCCGCTGAAGGAATGCCATCCTTACCTAGTTGTTCAGCCAAACGGTTTGCACCGTGTTTGGTTCGGGTAAAGACTAAAACTTGTTGCCAGTTTTTTGATCCAATTAAAAAGGAAAGTAATTCACGTTTACGGCCTTTATCAACATGGTGAACAACTTGTTGGATACGCTCAGCCGTTGTGTTGATTTGTGCAACTTCAATGAGCGCAGGATCGTTGAGTAAGTTATTCGCTAATTTTTTGATATCGTTTGAGAAGGTGGCAGAGAATAATAAGGTTTGTTTTTGCTTAGGTAATAAAGCGAGTACTTTTTTAATGTCGTGGATAAAGCCCATGTCCAACATACGATCGGCTTCATCTAGGACCAGAATATCAATATTTGAAAGATCGGCTGAACGCTGGCTAACGTGATCAAGCAATCGTCCAGGGGTGGCAACTAAAATATCCAGCCCTTTAATTAGCTTCATTTTCTGTGGGTTGATACTGACACCACCAAAAACAACCGCTGACTTCAATGGAAGATAACGACCATAATCACGTACACTTTCGTGTACTTGGGCAGCGAGTTCACGTGTTGGCGTAAGCACCAAAGCACGAAGTGGGCGACGACCTTTATGAGGTTTTTCGGTATCGAGCAAACGTTGTAATAAAGGCAAGGTGAAACCGGCTGTTTTTCCTGTACCAGTTTGCGCGCCACCCATTAAATCACGGCCTTCTAAAACGAGAGGAATGGCCTGTTGTTGAATTGGGGTTGGGGTGGTGTAACCTTTTTCAGATACAGCACGAAGTATTTCGGCAGATAAGCCGAGCGAGTCAAATGACATGCGAAGATGTACTCCAAATAATGAGAATCGGCCTACCCGAATCATTTCGATTGGGACGGTCGTAGGCGAAAACTTGCGTTTAGCGTGTTTTATGGTGATTTCAGCCTGATAAGCTGGATGACCAATAATAGGTGCAGACCGATGCGCACCCGAATGTGAACGGGCATTATATAGAAGTTTCCGATAAAAGGTTAGCAAATTCTAATATATAAAAATAATGGAGGTTTTTGAGGATCTTTTGTCATAAAAAATTCATATGGAATTCCTTAGAAATTTGCAGAAATAGGCTGAATATAGTGTTTTTTTTTAAAAAAAGGGGTACAATTGTCTTCGCTACAATTTATTTACTGGTTCTTGTCAGACGTTTTATCCTGTTAATTTCCTTGTAAGATTTGTAACACTTTATTTTAAAAAAATTATATGAGGTAATTTCAATATGGCAACTGGTAACGTTAAATGGTTTAACGAATCTAAAGGCTTTGGTTTCATCACTCCAGACGACGGCAGCAAAGATGTATTCGTACATTTCTCTGCAATCGCAAGCGATGGCTTCCGTACTCTTGCTGAAGGTCAACAAGTGACTTTCGACGTAGAAGACGGTCCTAAAGGCCCACAAGCTTCAAACGTAACTGTATAATTACAGTTACATTTGTGGTTTGAAAGAAACCTCGTGATTATCACGGGGTTTTTTTTCGCCTGTCTTTTTTATTCGAGCTGAGATTTATGACGTTGTTGTCTGGATTCTGAGCGACGTTTAATTTGTTTTTTTTCACTGCGATTATTTTGTTGTAAGAACTTAGGATGGCCCTTAATTCCTGATTCAGAAAAATCTTTAAGCAGGCATTCGTCTGTTAAATTGTCGTCCAGATTTAATTTTTCTACCATTGCTGTACGTAACAAAGTAAATAAACGTGGTAAGGCAATTTTATGGGTTTGATCGGTTGTTGCGTGCAACCAGTTACTTAAAGTCAAAAAATTTTCAAGGGGCTTGTCGCCAAGTAGTAACGCTTTGCTGTGTTTGAAACGACCGGAGTTCGCAATCATATCCCAGTAACGTGCAAAACGTTTTAGAACTTGCATGGTTTTAAAATCAATAATGTTATTGCTTAAAATTTCATACGGTGCCGTCGGGCTATAACGCATATCATATTCTTCCGTATGGCGAATAATAGGGGTACCGCGCAAACGTTTAAGAATGCCAACTTGAATTTCATGAGGATCCATTGCCACCAGTTGGTCAAAGCCTTTGGCAAAGCTATCAAGCGTTTCCCCAGGCAAACCAATGATTAAATCTGCATGTATGTGTGCAGAGGTTTCTTGGCGAATCCAGGTCATATTTTCTGCCACTTTATTATCATCTTGCTTACGGCTGATGATATTTTGTATATCGGGGTTTAAGCTTTGGATACCGATTTCGAATTGCAGACTGTCTTCAGGGAAGCGTTGCATGACGGCTTTTAATTTTTCAGGCAAGTGATCGGGGATTAGCTCAAAGTGTAAATATATTTTTTCTTGTTCATTGGCATCGAGTTCCATCTTTTCTAAAAAGAAATCCATTATTTTAATACTGGTCGCAACTTTCAAATTAAAGGTACGATCAATAAATTTAAAACTACGTACACCTCGCTCAAAGAGTATTTGCATTTCAGCTAAGAATAAATCGAGTTCAAAAGGGTAAACGGTTTTATCGAGTGACGATAAACAAAACTCACATTTATACGGACAACCGCGTGACGCTTCAACATAGATAACTCTGTTTCTTATATCCTCTTCGCTGTATTCAGAATACGGCAACACAATCTCATTGAGTTTGAAGTGTTCGGCCTTAATGATTTTTTGCAGTGGTTTTTTATTCTTTAATAAGTCATCACAAGTTTTTCTAAAACTAATGTCTGCCTGACCAGTAATAACATAGTCCGCTAAGCCACTAATTTCTTGCTGTTCTGTTTCATAGGTGACTTCCGGGCCACCCAGTATAATGATTGTTTCAGGAGATATTTTTTTCAGAAGCTTAACAACCTGTAAGGTTTCTTCCGCATTCCAAATATAAATACCTAAGCCAATAATTTTAGGTTCGTTTTGTAACAGACTTTCGACTATATCAATAGGGCGGCTATTGATAATAAATTCAATGAGTTGAGTTTGAGAACGTAATTCGCCCATATTAGCCAATAAATAACGCAAGCCAAGCGATGCATGTATATAACGCGCATTAAGGGTACTTAAAATTATTTGTGTGTTTGAAGACATGGCGGGTGATAAAGGTATAATTAGCAACTAGAAACTCTTAGTTTAGCAGAATAGTTTTGTCTCAGGGGAGAGTATTATGGTTACCTATTTATATTGGATTACGGTTTTTGTTTTAATTATTGCCTTGTTGGTCTTTTTGGGGCACAAAATCGATCAATGGAAATATGCGTTCATTGCCGCGGGCATCGTGTTTATCATAGGCTGGGGAGCCTATTATTTCCATTTCCAACAAATTTTTGTGAAAAAATACGGTGGTGTAATGTCTTTAACGGTACCTGATGGACAACGTCATATTGGGGCGACCTGGAAAGATGAAAACCTATGGATCGAGAACTACGATCCTAAAACAAACAAATGTTTATTTACTGAATACTCAAAAGGAAATATGTTGCAAGGTAAAGTGGTTGTGAACAACTGCAATCCATTAATGCCGGAGAACTAAAATTAATATGAATACATATCCAGCATCGTTAAAAACATCGCAGTTACGTGACAAGTTAATGGCCGAAGGCCTGCAAGGTGAAAAGTTAAATTCTGATCCAATTAAACAGTTTGAATCTTGGTATGCAGAAACCTGTTCGGTTGATATTCCTGAAACCAGCGCAATGATTTTGGCAACGGTGGATGCAGATGGCCAACCCTGGCAGCGAACTGTTTTATTAAAAGAGTTTGATGAAAAAGGTTTTGTCTTTTTTACGAACTATTCAAGCCGTAAAGCAAAACATATTGAGGCGAACAATAAAGTGAGTTTGCTTTTTCCCTGGCATCCTTTGGGACGACAGGTCAAAGTCACCGGGACAATAGAAAAGATCTCTACCGCAGAATCTTTAAAATATTTCTTAACGCGGCCTCGTGGTAGTCAGATTGGTGCATGGGCTTCACCTCAAAGCGATGTTATAAAAAACCGTGCGTTATTAGATGGCATGTTTGATGAAATGAAACAAAAATTTTCCAAGGGCGAAATTCCGCTGCCTTCATTTTGGGGTGGCTATTGCATTAAGCCTAAAACGGTAGAATTCTGGCAAGCACGCGATAGCCGTTTGCACGATCGTTTTATTTATAAACAAGATGATGCTAATAAATGGAATTATGAACGACTAGCACCATAAAGTATTCATATTATGTTTTCACAAAAAATCGATTTAAATCAAAAATGGGATGCAGACTTCGTATCATTTTCTCCTATTTTTTCACCGCTTAAACCTTGGGCTGATAAGTTTTCTTTATTCAAAGAAGGCTGGCCAGATCTTGAAGATTACCAAATTATTTTAGATGGGTTACCGCAACCGATAAAAACGTTAGCGGGAAAAACGTTAAAGATTGTTCCCCAAGATGGTAAACCGGGGCATTTTCATGAGCATTATGCACCGCGAGTTTATTTAACCGGTGAAGTGCAAACGCGCACTGAAAACTGGCATGATTTTTTTCAGTTTTTAACCTGGTTTATGTTCCCCAAAACCAAAGCGGTAATTAATTCTATTCACGTGCCTTCTGCTCAAGCCCGTATTGAAAATAATGTTGATCTGGGTCGACGTTCTCCAATAGAAAATATGTTGTCTTTATTTGATGAAGGTGGGGCGGTTATTTTATGTAGTGATGAATCTTTACTGCAATTAATTAGGGACTTTAAGTGGAAAGAATTATTTTGGCAGCGGCGTGATGAATTAGCAGAAAAATTGAAGCTGATAACTTTTGGTCATGCTTTATATGAGAAAGGGTTATCGCCCTATGTTGGGATGACGGCGAACTGCATTTTATTTCATACGGAAGAAGCATTATTGCATCAAAGTAATCAACGACAGTTGGACTGGATTGATGCAGAGCTCTCAAATCTATTTAGCGAAGGGACACGCTATGTTAAACCAAAGGATTTGAGTCCATTTCCTTTATTAGGTTTGCCTGGCTGGGATGATAATAATGCTGTTGAGGAGTATTATGATAACCAACAGTATTTTCGGCCAAGTCGAGGCGAAAAAAGGAATTAATAACCAGCTTTTTTATGTGTGATGTCAGCGATCTTCATAGAGTGTAAATGCGGTTATTTTAGTTAAGGTATTATTTTTTTAACCGACATATATAAGGTAAGACTGGTTAAATAATAAATTTGGAGTTGTTGATAAGTGGATTCGCCCGTAATTTTAGTTGTTGATGATGAACCTTTAAACCTTGATATTATTGAAGAATATCTGACGGGAGGAGACGAATCATATATTGTCGAAACGGCGAATGATGGCGTAGAGGCAATGGAAAAGCTTGAAGCTGCACCCGATAAATATGACACGGTTTTACTTGATCGCATGATGCCTAACATGTCGGGTATGGAAGTGCTGGAAAAAATGTCGGCTCATCCAGAGTTAAAATACATCCCTGTTATTTTGCAAACTGCAAAAGTGGGCAAGGAAGATATTCTTGAAGGCTTAAAAGCGGGCGCCTATTACTATCTGACAAAACCGTTTACGCGTGATTTCCTCCATTCTGTTGTCAAAACAGCGGTAAAAGATCGCAGTTTTAGTAAAGCACTACTAAAAAGCCTTAGTGCTACTCGCTCCTCAATTAAACTTCTAAAAAATGCACATTTTGAATTTCGTAGCTTAGAAGATATTAATGCGGTTTCATCCCTTTTAGCGTGTTCTTGTGAAGAGGCTGACAAGGTCGCAATGGGCTTAAGTGAATTAATGATTAATGCAGTAGAACACGGTAATTTGAAGATTGGCTATGATGAAAAGTCTGAATTACGTAAATCAGATCAGTGGGAGAATGAGATCGCTAAGCGTCTCACTTTGCCAGAATATAAGGATGTATTTGCGACCATCGATATCACCAGTGATGACAATAGCGTAACTTTTACAATTATTGACCAGGGTGACGGTTTTGAGTGGAATGAGTTTATGGAGTTTGATACCGACCGAGTCATGGATAATCATGGCCGAGGTATAGCGATGGCAAATCAACTCTATTTTTCGTCGCTTAAGTATGATGGCAATGGCAATAAGGTCACGGTGACGGTGGAAAAATGATGGTGCGTTAAATACAGCCGTTTTTCAGCTTTATTTGGATTGCACTTCATATTTATAGTGGTATAATCCGATTCGAAATATTTTATCTAAAAAGTGGGCCTTGAGCCCACTTTTTGTTTTCTAAAGGAAAAAAGTGCGGAATGTCGGATAGTCGTCAAGATAAATTAACTCAGTTACTTAGGCCTGCGGTAGAAGGTTTGGACTACGAGTTAGTTGGAATCGAGCATTTACCAATGGGAAAACACACTGTTTTGCGAATTTATATTGATTCACCAAATGGCATTACAGTAAAAGATTGTTCTGATGTAAGTCATCAGGTAAGTGGTGTTCTGGAAGTAGAGGAACCAATCAAAGGTCAATTTACATTAGAGGTTTCTTCCCCAGGGATTGATCGACCGCTGTTTAATTTTGAGCAGTTTAAGAAGTTTGTCGGCAGTAAAGTAAAGTTAAAACTCTACCATGCGATAGACGGTAAGCGAAAAATAACAGGTGTGATTGAAAGTATTGAAGGCGATGACATCAATGTTAAAGATGCAGAGTCAGAACAAATTTTTCAGTTACAAATGGATGATATTGATAAAGCAAATATCATCAGCGATATTTAATTTTAGTATTACAAATTGCGACACGGAGTGTGTCGTTTAGATAGAGGCATCAGGACTATGAACAAAGAGATTTTACTGGTTGTTGACGCGGTATCCAACGAGAAAGGTGTTGGTAAAGAAGTCATTTTTGAAGCAATTGAAATAGCGTTAGCGACAGCAACTAAAAAACGTTACAACAATGATGTTGATATCCGGGTACAAATTGATCCTAAAGATGGCAGTTACGATACCTTCCGTCGCTGGGAAGTGGTTGCTGATGATGAAGTTGAAATGGGTGACCGTCAAACAACTCTAAGTGCAGCTCAATTCGAAAATGCAGAAATTCAAGTTGGTGACTTTATTGAAGAGCAGGTTGAATCAATTGAGTTTGGACGTATTGCGGCGCAAACAGCCAAGCAAGTTATTGTGCAAAAAGTTCGTGAAGCTGAACGTGCAATGGTGGCAGATGCTTACCAGGATCAGATTGGTCAGCTAGTCATGGGCGTGGTCAAACGCGTTGAACGTGGAAATGTTTTTCTCGACTTAGGTAATAATGCTGATGCCATTATTCCAAGAGAAGATATGATTCCTCGTGAGTCAGTTCGTCCAGGAGATCGTATTCGCGGTTTATTAAAAGAAATTCGTACAGATGTTCGTGGGCCACAGTTATTTGTGAGCAGGACCATTCCTGAATTCCTTATCGAGTTATTTAAAATTGAAGTGCCTGAAGTAGGTGAAGAGCTAATTGATTTAATCGGTGCTTCACGTGATCCCGGAGCCCGCGCAAAAATTGCAGTAAAGAGCAATGACCCACGTATTGATCCTGTTGGCGCCTGTGTGGGAATGCGTGGTTCACGTGTGCAAGCTGTTTCAAATGAATTGTCTGGTGAGCGTGTTGATATCGTTTTGTGGGATGACAATGCAGCACAATTTGTGATTAATGCCATGTCACCTGCAGAAGTTGAATCAATTGTTGTTGATGAAGATACCGAAGTAATGGACATTGCTGTTGCAGAAGATCAGCTTTCACAGGCGATTGGTCGTGGTGGCCAAAACGTTAAACTTGCGAGTGAGTTAACAGGCTGGACCTTAAATGTTATGTCTGAATCACAGGCAGATGAAAAGAGTGAAGAAGAAGCGGTTAAGTCACAAAAAGTCTTTATGGACTTGTTAGATGTTGATGAAGAAGTTGCTGTTATCTTGGTTCAAGAAGGATTCACTTCTATCGATGAAGTAGCTTATGTACCAATGAGTGAGTTTCAACAAATCGAAGAATTTGATGATGACATGATTGAAGAGTTACGTGGTCGAGCAAAGGATGTTTTATTGACGCGCGCAATTAGTTCAGAAGAAGATTTAACAGCCGTTGAACCGGCAAAAGATTTATTAGAAATGGATGGTATGGATTCTGATTTGGCTTATCACATGGCTGCAATTGGAGTGGTCACCATGGAAGATCTTGCAGAACAATCCATCGACGAGTTGATGGTCATTGATGATATGGACGAAGAGAAAGCAGGTGCGTTGATTATGACGGCACGTGCGCCTTGGTTTGCAGAAGAAGATAACGGTTAATTACAGTAATAAATAGTTACTGAGGGTAGGAGTAGAAAAATGGCAGATGTTAGTGTTACACAATTTGCTGATGTTGTAGGCATTTCCGTAGACAGGTTACTGGTACAGTTGGGTGAAGCTGGCGTAAAAGTATCCGACGCAGAATCAAAAATTTCTGATGAAGAAAAAATGACTTTGTTGAATTTCCTGAAAGCAAAGCATAGTTCAGAAGGTGAGAAAAAAGAGCCTAAGAAAATCACATTAAACCGTAAGTCGACCAGTGAACTTAAGGTCACGGGAACACATGGTAAAGGAAAATCTGTTGTCGTTGAAGTGCGTAAAAAGAGAACTTACGTCAAACGAAGTGTTATTGAAGAAGAAGAAGAAGCAAAAGCAGCAGAAGAAAAAGCCAAACGTGATGCGATTGAAGCTGAAAAACAAGCCGTAAAAGATGAAGAGCAACGTAAGCTTGATGAAGTGCAAGCGGAACGTCAGGCGGCCAAAGATGAAGAAGAACGTGTAAAAGCAGAAGCAGCAAAAGAAAAAGCACGTTTAGAAGCAGAAGAAGCGGCGCGTAAAGAAGCTGAAGAGCAAGCAAAGAAACAAGCTGATGCATCAGCAGCGACGACTGATAAAGAGAAGCGTGGCAAGAATAAAAAAGCAGATAAAGCAGACACTCGTTACGGACGTAAAGAGTTACATGTTAATTCTGATAAATCCGGACATCGTAAGAAGAAAAAACCAAAACGTCGAGGCGGTGTGGTTGAAGCTTCTGAAGAACACGGTTTCCAAAAACCGACTGCAACAATTGTTCATGAGGTTGCAATTCCAGAAACCATTACGGTAGGTGAACTTGCTCAACGCATGACGGTTAAGTCTAACGAAGTGATTAAGGTATTGATGAATCTGGGTACTATGGTAACCATTAACCAGGTATTGGATCAGGAAACATCTGCACTCGTTGTTGAAGAAATGGGGCATACCTATAAGCTCATTAATGACGATGCTATTGAAGAAACATTACAAGATTCAGTTGAAGATATTGAATCCGTAACGCGTGCACCTGTCGTAACGATTATGGGACACGTTGATCACGGTAAGACGTCTTTACTTGACTACATACGTAAAGCAAAAGTGGCATCGGGTGAAGCCGGTGGTATCACGCAGCACATTGGTGCTTACCATGTAGGAACTGAAAATGGTGAAATTACCTTCTTAGATACACCAGGACATGAAGCATTCACTGCAATGCGTGCACGTGGTGCAGGTGTTACTGATATTGTTATTATCGTTGTTGCTGCAGATGATGGTGTAATGCCACAAACACGTGAAGCAATTAAACATGCTCAGGCAGGTGATGTACCTATTATTATTGCAATCAATAAGATTGATAAAGAAGGCTCAGATCCAGATAGAGTGAAAAATGAACTTTCTCAGGAAGGTGTTATTGCTGAAGACTGGGGTGGTGATACTATTTTTGTAAATGTTTCAGCGCACACAGGTGAAGGTGTAGATAGCTTACTTGAATCTGTATTATTAACAGCGGAAGTGCTTGAACTTAAAGCGGTAAAAGATGCACCAGCAAAGGGTGCCATCATTGAATCTCGTTTGGATAAAGGTCGTGGTCCAATTGCAACAGTACTTGTTGAACAAGGTACTTTGAAAAAAGGTGATATTTTATTAGCTGGCCTTGAGTTCGGTCGTGTTCGCTCATTAATGAATGAGCATGGTGAGCAGTTAACAGAAGCGGGCCCGGCAATTCCTGTTCAAGTACTTGGTTTGTCAGGTACACCAGGTGCAGGTGATGAAGCAACCGTAGTTGCAAATGAACGTAAAGCGCGTGAAGTACAAGCCCATCGTCAAGCCAAGAGCCGTGATGCTAAGTTAGCACGTCAACAAGCCGCTAAGCTTGAAAACATGTTTAATCAGATGGAAGAAGGCGATGTTAGTACTGTTAACGTTGTATTAAAAGCTGATGTTAAAGGTTCTGCTGAAGCGATTGTTGACTCTTTAAATAAACTTTCTACTGAAGAAGTTAAAGTGTCAATCGTTGCCAGTGGTGTAGGTGGTATTACTGAATCTGATGCCAACCTTGCAATGGCATCAAACGCTATTCTTGTTGGTTTTAATGTTCGAGCTGATGCCGTTGCGAAACGTTTAATTGATGAAGAAAGTATTAACCTCCATTATTACAGCGTTATCTATGATTTAATCGATGAAGTTAAATCTGCGATGAGTGGTAAGCTTGCGCCTGAATTCAAAGAAGAAATTGTTGGTCTTGCAGAAGTACGTGATGTCTTTAAATCACCAAAACTGGGTGCGATTGCTGGTTGTATGGTTACCGAAGGTACGGTTAAACGTTCTAATCCAATTCGTGTACTACGTGATAACGTGGTTATTTACGAAGGTGAACTTGAATCATTACGTCGCTTTAAAGATGACGTTCAGGAAGTTAAGTCGGGTACGGAATGTGGTATCGGTGTTAAGAACTACAATGATGTTAAGCCCGGCGATCAGATAGAAGTATACGAACGCGTCTCAGTAGCCAGGACTCTGTAGCCGAAAATCCATTGGAACCACGCTGGCGGCGTTATAAACAAACTCAAAATGCTCATTGGCTACGCGCCAACTCCGCTTTTTCGTTTGTTTATGCCTTGCCAGCGAGGCTCGAATGAATTTTCCATTCTTCGGTTTATGAAACAAATAAATTTTTCAGTAATACATTTCCAGTAATTCTCTTTTAAACAAAATGATTAATTATTATGCCTAAAGATTTCAGTCGCACACGCCGTGTTGGTGAGCAAATTCAACGTGAGATGGCGCAGCTTGTTCAGCAAGAGATTAAAGATCCGCGTTTAGGATTGGTGACGATTTCTGCGGTGAAGTTAAGTAAAGACATGTCGCACGCGAATATTTTTTTTACTGTTCTTGCCAGTAGTGATAAATCTAGTGGTGTAGAAGGGAAAGAGGAGCAAACTAAAGAAGAGACGATTGCTGAGACGGTTAAAATCTTAGAAGGTGCTTCGGGCTTTTTGCGTCATGAATTGGGTAAACGTATGCAGCTTCGTATTGTCCCTCATATTCATTTTAAATATGATGAATCAATTTCTTATGGTAATGATTTATCCGCTTTGATTAGCAAAGCGATGGGAATGGAAAACCCGGAAAATAGAATGAGTGACAGCGATGATCAGGATGATGCCAGTACTGATCACAACGACGGCAAAGAGTAGCGTTAATGGGACGTCGTCGTAAAGGCCGTAATGTCAACGGCATTGTATTACTCGATAAGCCACTCGGCATTACATCAAATCGAGCTCTTCAAATCGTTAAGCGTTTTTATAATGCGGCAAAAGCAGGGCATACGGGTAGTCTTGATCCATTGGCGACGGGCTTGTTGCCGCTTTGTTTAGGTGAAGCTACCAAAGTTTCTGGTTTTTTATTAGATGCTGATAAAGTCTATCTAGCAACATTAAAGTTGGGTGTTAAAACTTTTTCCGCCGATGCGGAAGGAGAAGTTATTGAAACACGCCCGGTTGAAAATTACAGCATGAAACAAATTAAAGCCGCGATTGAACCTTTCTTGGGTGATATTGAGCAAACGCCTCCCATGCATTCTGCTTTGAAGGTCGATGGTCAGCCACTTTATAAACTCGCACACCAAGGTATTACGGTTGAGCGTAAATCGCGCCCGGTACATATTTTTGCCATTGATGTTTTGCGTCATGAAGGCGATGAAATTGATATCGAAGTGCATTGTTCTAAAGGCACGTATATTCGTACTTTAGCCGAAGAGATTGGTGAGCAGCTTGGCTGTGGGGCTCATCTTAGTGCATTACGCCGTACTGAAAGCGGTCCATTTCATTCAGAAGAAAGCATCACTTTAGAAGAACTTGAGCAATTGGCTGAAAAAGCACAAGAATGTGGCTTTGATGAGCTGGACAGTATTTTAATGCCGGCCGAAGAAGCGCTGGATGATTGGGATAGCGTTGATCTATCTGCTGATGCGGCATTTTACATTTGTCGTGGGCAAGCGGTTCAAGTCCCTAATGCGCCGACAGAAGGCTTGGTGCGCCTATTTTCTGAGGATAAAGGCTTTATTGGCATTGGCGAAATTCTGTCCGATGGGCGTGTGAAGCCCAATCGCTTGTTCGTGTTTGAAAATCACCATTGAATAAGTGCTAAAAGCCACTTTTTTTCGTATTTATCAATTATTTACTGCGCCTTTACTTGTCACTACCCCCTTTGAGCGGGTAAAATGCGCGCTCTATTTTCCAGCTAAAACTATGCACAGAGGAGCTTGTAATGGCTATAAACGCAGAAATGACTGCTAAAATTGTGAACGACTATAAACGTTCAGACTCAGACACTGGATCACCTGAAGTTCAGGTGGCTCTACTTTCAGCTAGAATCAATGATCTATCGGATCATTTTAAAAAGCACATTCACGATCATCATTCTCGTCAAGGTTTATTACGTATGGTTAGCCAACGTCGTAAATTGCTCGACTATCTTAAAAAGAAAGATGTTCAGCGTTACCGCGACTTAATTTCAGGTCTTGGCTTACGTAAATAAAGATAACGATTTTCCTGTCTAACCTTTAAAAAATATAAGGAAGCTTCATGGCTGTTGTAACGAAAGAATTTAAATTTGGTGATCACACGGTAAAGCTTGAGACAGGGGAAATCGCCCGCCAAGCATCGGGTGCTGTAATTGCAAGTATGGGTGACACGGTTGTATTAGTAACTGTTGTTGCTTCTAAGAAAGAAGTTGAAGGTCGTGATTTCTTTCCAATGACTGTTGACTATACTGAGAAAACGTATGCTGCGGGTAAAATCCCGGGTGGTTTCCTCAAGCGTGAAGGTCGTCCAACAGACAACGAAACTTTAACTGCACGTTTAATTGATCGTCCAGTTCGTCCATTATTCCCAGAAGGTTTCACTAACGAAGTACAAATTATTTGTACTGTTATCTCGTTAGATCCAGATATCTCTCCAGATATTGTTTCTCTTCTCGGTACTTCTGCTGCACTTTCTATCACTGGTGCGCCATTTAATGGTCCTATCGGTGCGGCACGTGTTGGTTATAAAGATGGTCAATACTTATTGAACCCATCACCAACTGTATGCAAAGAAGGATCAGATCTTGATTTAGTTGTTGCGGGTACTGCAGATGCAGTATTAATGGTTGAATCTGAAGCTAAATTACTTTCTGAAGAAGTCATGTTAGGTGCAGTAATGTACGGACATGAGCAATTCCAGGTTGCTATTTCTGCAATTAAAGACTTTGCTGCTGAAGTTGGTGCTGAATCTTGGGGTTGGGTTGCACCTGAAGAAAATGAAAAATTAATGACTGATGTGTCTTCTGCTTCTGAAGCTGATTTCAAAGAAGCTTACACTATCAGTGAAAAAATGACGCGTTACGCACGTTTAAGCGAAATTCGCACTGCTGTAAAAGAAAAGCTGATTTCTGAAGAAGAAGACGGTCATTCAGCAGAAGAAGTTCGTGAAGCAATTGAAAAAATTGAAAGTAAAGTTGTACGTACCAAGATTTTAGATGGCGAACCACGTATTGATGGTCGTGATACTAAAACAGTTCGTAAAATCACGGTTAAAACGGGTGTTGTACCTCGTGCACATGGTTCAGCTTTATTCACACGTGGTGAAACTCAGGCATTAGTTGTAACGACTTTAGGTACTGAGCGTGATTCACAAATCATTGATGCATTAACAGGTTCATACCGCGAACCATTTATGTTGCAGTATAACTTCCCTCCATATTCAGTTGGTGAAACTGGCCGTGTTGGTACACCAAAACGTCGTGAGATTGGTCATGGCCGTTTAGCGAAACGTGGTGTAATGGGTATCATGCCGGATATGGAAGAGTTCCCATACAGCTTACGTGTTGTATCTGAAATCACAGAATCAAATGGTTCAAGTTCAATGGCTTCAGTTTGTGGTTCAAGCCTCTCTATGATGGATGCGGGTGTTCCAACAGCTGCTCCAGTTGCGGGTATCGCAATGGGCTTAATCAAAGAAGGCAACAAATTTGCTGTTCTGACTGATATCTTAGGTGATGAAGATCACTTAGGTGATATGGACTTTAAAGTAGCCGGTAATGAAACGGGTATCACTGCTTTACAAATGGATATCAAAATTGAAGGTATCACCAAAGAGATTATGGAAATCGCTTTAGCACAAGCTAAAGAAGGTCGTTTAACGATTCTTGAATCTATGAACGCTGTAATCGATAAGCCTCGTGAAGTAATGTCTGATTTTGCGCCACGTTTTGTAACGTTCAAAATTAATCCAAGCAAAATACGTGACGTAATTGGTAAAGGTGGTGCAACAATTCGTTCCATTTGTGAAGCCACTGGCGTAACAATGGATATTAGTGATGAAGGCATGGTGAAGATTGCTTCAAGTGAAGGCGCAGCAGCTGAAGAAGCGCGTCGTCAGGTTGAACAATTGACTGCTGACGTTGAAGTAGGTTCAATTTACGAAGGTAAAGTGGCTAAGCTGATGGACTTCGGTGCATTCGTAACAATTTTACCGGGCAAAGACGGTTTAGTTCACGTTTCACAAATCTGTGAAGAGCGCGTTGAGAATGTGAGCGATAAGTTAACTGAAGGCGACACGGTTAAAGTTAAAGTGCTTGAAATCGATAAGCAAGGCCGTATCCGTTTAAGTATGAAAGCGGTAACAGCTACAAGTTAATATTTAGAAATAAGTATTAACTGCTAAAAAAGGAACCTTCGGGTTCCTTTTTTTTGTGCGCCTAACCTAATTTTAACGAGCTGTTGGCATGAATTCTGCTTTTATCTCATTGAACCCCATTATTTTTTAGTAGGCATAAAGGATGAAAATGAGTACGAAGCGATTATTGAAACATATAGTCATGCTAGTTATGTTGTTTAGTATAGTTGGGTGTGCGCTTAAACCTAAACCACCATTTGAGATTGAATCACCAGAAAAAGCCATGATTTTTGGGCATATTACGATTGCAGGGCATGAAGTAACTGAAATTGAATTACGTGAATTTGGCCGCTTTTATATGCCACCTTTTGTTGTACCTCCACGTGTGATGATTTTCCGAAATGGTAATTTTGTGGCTGAAAACCTTAAGCCAGGTAATTATTATATTTCTCGTTTTGTTTCAAAAAATCTTAATTACACCCTGGTGAATGGTGGTGGACGTTCCGCATATCAGTGGATTATTAATGTTGAACCAGGTGCCTTGAAGTACGTTGGCGCATATGAAATCTCTGATGTAACACCGGGGATTTTTGTGAAAGGGGACTTTAATATTCGTCCTATCAGGCAACCCTCGGAACGTGCGGTATTGAAGCATATGTTTGAAATCACCCAGGGCACAGGTTGGCAAGACAGGGTTGATCGTAGAATTAAGTCACTAAGGTAGTAGCTGTAATAAGCCCTACGATTAGTGACACAGCCCAAGGCTTTTATTTATTAGCCCGGTTTTCTATTAAATGCTCAACAACCGCAGGATCGGCGAGTGTTGAAGTATCACCTAGGGAATCGAGTTCATTCTCGGCAATCTTGCGTAGAATACGGCGCATAATCTTACCTGAGCGGGTCTTAGGTAAGCCGGGGGCCCACTGAATAATGTCAGGTTTAGCGATTGGGCCAATTTCTTGCCGGCAAAGATCGACCAGCTCCTTTTTAAGCTCGTCTGTATATTCCACACCATTGATAGCTGTGACATAAGCATAAATGCCTTGTCCTTTGATATCGTGCGGATAACCAACAACTGCTGCTTCAGCGATGCTATCGTGTAATACCAATGCAGATTCGACCTCAGCTGTTCCCATGCGGTGCCCTGAAACGTTTAAGACATCGTCCATACGTCCTGTAATCCAGTAATCGCCATCAGCATCACGGCGTGCACCGTCACCTGAGAAATAGTAACCGGGATAATCTTTGAAATAAGTTTCAACCATGCGTTGATGATCACCGTAGATCGAGCGAATTTGCCCGGGCCATGAACCTGTCATAACTAAAGCGCCAGAGGCTTCACCTGTACCTTCAATGAGTTTATTGGTTTCGGTATCAATCAATCCCGGTTTTACACCAAAGAACGGCTGAGTTGCTGAGCCGGGCTTAAGCGCTGTGGCACCGGGAAGGGGGGTGAGCATATGGCCACCCGTTTCAGTTTGCCACCATGTATCAACAATAGGGCAGCGCGCTTCACCGACGACGTTGTAATACCATTGCCACGCTTCGGGATTTATCGGCTCACCAACAGTGCCTAATAATCGCAGCGATTTACGTGATGTTTTGGTTACGGCTTCATCGCCTGCTGCCATTAGGGCTCGAATGGCCGTGGGCGCCGTGTAGAAAACAGTAACTTGATGTTTATCCACCACTTCCCAAAAGCGTGAAGCAGAAGGGTAGTTTGGTACGCCTTCAAAAAAGACTGTAGTTGCCGCATTGGCAAGCGGGCCATAAAGCAAATAGCTGTGACCGGTGATCCAGCCGACATCGGCAGTACACCAATAAATATCGTTTTCTTGCAAGTCAAAAGTATATTTTGTGGTAATCGCAGCATAGAGCAAATAGCCACCAGTGGTATGCAAAATGCCTTTTGGTGTGCCTGTTGAACCTGAGGTATACAAAATAAACAAGGGGTCTTCGGCTTCCATTTCTTCGCAAGGACAGTCACTTGAAGCTTTTTCAAATTCTTCGTGATACCAGACATCACGTTCAGCATGCCAATTTATATCACCACCTGTACGCTTAATGGTTAATACCGTATGAACATTCGGACAACCCTCAAGCGCTTTATCGGTATTGGCTTTTAATGGGATTTGCTTGCCTGATCGAATGCCTTCATCTGCTGTGATCACTAGCTGGCAATCGGAATCCAATATGCGGCCTTTAAGTGCTTCAGGAGAAAAGCCACCAAAAACGACAGAGTGAACTGCTCCAATGCGTGCACACGCCAACATGGCATAACCGGCTTCAGGGATCATCGGCATATAAATACAAACACGGTCGCCCTTTTTAACACCGCGTGATTTTAGGATATTGGCGAATTTGCTAACGTCGTGATGCAGTTCGTTGAAAGTGATTTTTTTATCATCGCTTGGATTGTCACCTTCCCAAATGATTGCGGTTTGCTCACCTTTGGATGCTAAGTGGCGGTCGATACAATTATAGGCCACATTGAGCGTGCCGCCTTGAAACCATTTTATATAGAGATCTTTGGCATCAAAGCTGTAATCCATAACCTTATCCCATGGTTTGGACCAGCTTAAAAAGTTTTTAGCTTGTTCACCCCAAAAAGTTTCAGGATCGTCTATCGATTGCCTATATAGGGTTTTATATTGTTCAGAGGTGATGTTCGTTTTAGCTGCAAATTCAGAGGGAACAGTATAAATTTTATCTTCTGACATAAGTGACTCCTGATTTTATAGTGCTTATCTTTACAAGAGATAAAGCGGGTATCAAGTCATTTTAGATAAAATTTAAGTGAAACAGGGGAGGGTTAAATAAAAAGAAGAGGGGCTGGTATTAATCCACTCTTTTTTGTTGCATTTCAACCATGTTAATGAATTTTTGCAAACCCATTTCAAAACTCCCATTCATATTTATAAATGCGCAGCCACAACGTGAACCTTCAGAAACTTCGTGCGGGTTAATTGGAATATGGTTGCGTATTTCGAGATCAATATAGCTTGTACCGTGTTGACCTAAAGTTAACTTACAGTTCTCGAAAACTTTACCGGGTTCAAGTTCAAGTTCAAGCTCAAGCTCAAGTTCATGGTTAGAGTCAAATAATGCTATTCCACCCTGGCTAATATCTAAAACAGGGTATTTTTCAACTTGGTTATTACTAAACGTAAGCTCACAGATGACCTTTTCACTCAGTGGTACTTTAACGCGATAAGATTCTCGACGTTGTACCCAAAGAACTTTATCAGGTAAGGCACAGGCTAAAGTTTGAGTACCACGTAAACGTGCCTTTTGAACTTTATGAACGGTAAATTGTGAAACGATACCATCATAATCTGTTTTAATAACGGCTTTATCAGTTCGAGTCAGTTTTTGATTAATCGTTTCGCTGGCTCCATAATCGAGCACGAGTAAATTTTTTTCAGGTAAGACATCTATAATGGTTGTTAGCATTGTATTGCCATCGAAATGAACACTCATCAAGGTATTCTTTTTACCAAGCTGACGTAGTTTTTGAATTATTTCGCTGCGACCATGCAGGACGTAATTCTCCATGTTTTCAATATTGTCAGTTTGTTCTGGACTCACTGCTTTGCCTTTGTTTATTTACTATTTGTCTTTTATTAGTGGGGCTATGATACTTTATATTGTTTAAATTTAGTATTGCATCACATTTATTTTTAGACTTTTTTCTTAATAAATGCTTATTAATTAAGCCTTTATCGGATTTTTATCATTTTGCTTTAGCTTTTTTGGAACCAAATCAAGTTGCCAATGTGATATTGCCCATAGCCAGAGCTCACCTTGCTTTACATCGAGTAAATATGGAGGTGGATTTTGTCCTAAGAACTGTAGGGACTTATGGAGCAAAGAGACAGATTCCTCTAGCCTTACTGGTTTTGCATGGTTTTGTTTACTGAACTTTTGTCCCGCATTATTTACCACAATGGGAATGTGGCAGTACCGAGGGTTGGCTAAGTTAAGTGAGTTTTGTAAGTGAATTTGGCAAGGTGTATCAGCTAATAAATCAGCGCCCCTAACGACTTCGGTAATACCTTGTTCAGCATCATCAAATCCTGATGCGAGTTGATACGAGAAGTAACCATCACTACGCTGTATTACAAAGTCTCCTCGAGCCTTTTCAAGCTCAACAGTCTGTTTTCCCTGAATTAGGTCGTTAAAACATATCGTTTGTTGTTGGCAATGTAAACGAATACTGGGGCTTGCTGGAGCAGGTAAGTTTTGCAGAGGGCCTTGGCGGCAAAAACCAGGATAAATTATTTGTCCTTTATTTTGGCCTGTTTTTTCCAGAATACTTTTTCGACTACAGCTACACGGGTACGCTTTTTTTTGTGTTAAAAGCTGATGAACAATTTCTTGATGTTTATGGCGGTTATGACTTTGATAAATAATATCTTGATCCCATTCAAAGCCAAATTTTTCAAGAGTGCTGATAATGGTCTTGCTCGCGCCCTTTGTCTCACGAGGTGGGTCAATATCATCAATACGCAGCAACCACTCCCCATGTTGGTGCTTTGCCTGTAAATAACTCGCGACAGCGGTGATTAAGGAGCCAAAATGAAGCTCTCCCGTTGGTGATGGGGCAAAACGTCCTCGATAAGGTATTTGACTTGGCATACCTGATTATACCCGCGATAAAACCTAATTATCCCAATATATCGGCTAAAGTAATTGGGCTTAGGGTCGTTAAACTGGTGAGAATATCTTAATTTATTAAAGGGATACTTGTGAGCAGCGATGAAAAATGGGTTATTCGTGGCGTAACCGAAGAAGGAAAGAAGTTACGCCCCAGTGATTGGATCGAACGCATTTCCTCTACCCTGGCTAATTTCGGGGCGGATCAGCGTTTACAGTATTCAAATGCTGTCTCGCCTTGCACGATTGATGGTGAAAAATGCTTAGTGGTGGCCCGTAACCTACAAGACGCTAATCCTGATGCGTACGCGTTTGTAATGGGCTTTGCCAAGAGTAACCAGTTGAGTATTCGAGAGGATAGGCGCGTTGGCGACAGAGCCTTAAACGCCTCGATATAGTACAGCTGAAAATAGGGTAAAATTTAGGCATAAAAAAAGGAAGCCTGGCTCAGCCAGACTTCCTTTTTATTTGTAGCTAAATAAAAGCTAAGACATCGATTTTTCGCGAATCTCACTTAAGCTCTTGCAATCGATACATTGGTTTGCTGTTGGCCGCGCCTCAAGACGACGAATACCAATCTCAATACCACAATCATCGCAGTAGCCATAATCACCTGAATCAAGCAGATCAATCGATTCGTCAATCTTTTTGATAAGCTTGCGCTCGCGGTCACGAGTACGGAGTTCCATCGTAAAATCAGACTCTTGTGAGGCACGATCATTCGGATCGGGGAAGTTTGCAGCTTCGTCTTGCATGTGATGCACGGTACGATCAACTTCTTCCATGAGTTCTTGTTTCCAATGACCAAGAATATTATGGAAATGCTCTACCTGAGCCTCATTCATATACTCTTCACCTTTCTTAATTTTGTAAGGCTCGAACTGCTTAAATTCCTGAGTAATATTTGAAGGAATTCTTTTCTTTTTAGCGGTTGTTTTCTTTTTTGCAGCTGTTTTTTTAGTCGCTGCTTTTTTAGCCACAACCTTCTTTTTTGCAGCTGTTTTCTTCGATGCAGTCTTTTTCGCTACGGTTTTTTTCTTAGTTACTTTCTTTTTTGCAGCTGTTTTTTTCTTTGTAGGCATATTCACTTCTCTCTAGCCATGGTTTTAAATTGATTTATAACAATTAAATAAAAATTCGACGCGACTTAATACCAGAATGACGACAAATACGCAAGAATTACGAAAAATATTTGAAGTGGTACACTAGCGCCCCTAAGTAACAGAGTCTCATAATATGAGATTATTTCAATAGAAATCAAGTGGTTAATGTCACAAGATTCAGATTTATTATTTTGGAGTTAGAAGATATGCCCAAGTTGCAAGCCTTATTATTTGACGTCGATGGAACACTTGCAGATACCGAGCGAGATGGACACCGAGTTGCCTTTAATTTGGCTTTTGCTGATGCAGGTTTAGATTGGGATTGGACGGTAGATATCTATGAAGATCTTCTAAGCGTGACAGGCGGAAAAGAGCGAATGAAGTTCTTTTTAGATAAATATAAGCCTGCATTTGATGAGCCAGAAGATTTAGCGGGCTATATTGCGGATATGCATAAAGCAAAAACTGCGCATTATACTGGCCTGTTAGCAAAAGGGGCCATTCCATTGCGTCCGGGTGTTGAGCGTATATTGAATGAAGCCAGAGAAAAGGGGTACCGTTTAGCGATTTCAACAACTACTACGCCTGCTAATGTAGAAGCGTTGCTAACACATACATTGGGTGCAGAATCGATGGACTGGTTTGAAGTGATTGCTGCGGGAGATATTGTACCTGCTAAAAAACCTGCACCTGATATATATGATTGGGCATTAGACAAAATGAATTTAAAAGCAGAAGACTGTATTGCATTTGAAGATTCACGTAACGGTATTTTATCTTCATTAGGCGCTAACTTAAAAACTATCATCACGATTAACGACTATACTAAAGATCATGACTTCACTGGTGCGGCGATTGTGCTAGATCAATACGGTGAACCAGGTGCTGGCTTTAAAGTGATCGAAGGTGATGCACATGGTTTTGATTATCTAAATATGGAAATGATTGAAGCACTTTATTCAGCATAATTATTTGTCATCAGTAATAAGCAGATAGCGGAGTTAAATATGTATAGAAATGAAAAACATTTTTATTCACATTTGACTTCGATTCTAAGTTATTAGATCTAACCTAAAAATTATAATATGACGGATTCCTCCCGTATTAATGACATCCAGCCCTTTCATGTTATGGCGTTACTCGCACGTGCAAAAGAGTTAGAGTCTCAAGGTAAAGACATTATTCATCTGGAAATTGGTGAGCCTGATTTCCCTACACCGCAACCTATTGTTGATGCAGGTATTGCTGCTATTAAAGACGGTGATATTCATTACACACCTGCACTAGGTTTGCCTGCATTACGCAAGGCAATCGCTGCATTTTATAAAACGCGTTACGCGTTAAACCTTTCTTCTCACCGCGTTGTTATCACGCCAGGTGCATCCGGTGCATTAATTCTTGCGCTGGGGGTTATTATGCAAGAGGAAGATGAAGTCCTACTTGCTGATCCCGGTTACCCTTGTAATAAAAACTTTGTGCGATTTTTATCGGGAAAAATATGTTCGATTTCTGTTGATGCTTCAACAGGTTATCAATTATCACTAAAACATTTAAAAGAACACTGGTCTGATAAAACAAAAGTAGTAATGGTGGCTTCACCGTCTAATCCAACGGGCACATTGCTTTCACATAAAGAACTTTCTGCAATGGCTGCATATGTGAAAGAAAAAGGGGCTTTTTTAATTGTTGATGAGATATATAACGGACTTATTTATAACGAAGAAGTGAGTACGGCATTATCTATCGATGATAATATTATTGTCATCAACAGTTTTTCAAAATACTTTAATATGACAGGTTGGCGTCTAGGCTGGCTTGTTGCACCTGAAAGTTTGATTGATAAAATGGATAAGTTAGCACAAAATATTTTTCTTGCTGCGCCAACACCTGCTCAATATGCAGCGCTTGCCGCTTTTGATTCCGAAACAATTGGCATTCTGGAGTCTTACAAAACAAAGTTTAAACAACGTCGTGATTTTTTATTACCAAAATTAAGGCAGCTTGGCTTTGTGATTGATACAGAACCACAAGGTGCATTTTATATTTACGCCAATTGCGCTAAATTTAGCGATGACAGTTATCAATTTTGCTATGAAGTGTTAGAAAATATTGGTGTAGCCATAACGCCGGGTAAAGATTTTGGTAATAACAAGGCCAATACCTTTGTTCGCTTTTCATATACAACTTCAATTAAACGCCTTGAAGAAGCAATAAGCCGATTAACCGCATACTTGAGATAAAAGGTTTTAAATATGGTTAAAGTATTTACAGCGAAAAATAGCATTGAAGCCAATATAGTAAAAGGAATGTTAGAGGCTAATGATATTCCTGCCTATGTTGAAGGCGAATATCTACAAGGTGCCATCGGTGAATTGTCAGCGATTGATTTTGCTTTTGTCAGTGTTGACGATGTTAATGAATCAAAAGCGTTAAACATTATTAATGAGTATGAAACAGGCAGCTACTCTATTTCAGTTTAAACATAAATTTATATTTTACTCTTAAATAGATTGGCAGTATTCTCTGCTTACTCAATTATAATTCAAACAGGAAATCAGCATGACTTCTTCCAATATTAAGCAAATCATCTTTATGGCGGTTTGTGCTATCGCATTAATGAATCCTGCGGTTGCCGCAAAGAAAGTGTATAAGCTCAAACTTGCTGAAACGTGGCCAACGAATTTCCCCATTTTTGGTGATGCAACTAAAAGTATGGCAAAGATGGCTTATGACATGTCGAATGGTCGTTTAAAAATTACTATTGACTCTAAAAACAAACATAAAGCACCGTTAGGTATTTTTGATATGGTGCGCTCTGGCCAATATGACATGGGGCACTCTGGCTCATACTATTGGAAAGGTAAAGTACCTGAAACCTTGTATTTCACTAGCATGCCATTTGGTATGACGGCACCAGAACAATATGGTTGGTTCTACCACGGTGGTGGCCTGGAATTAATGCAAAAAGTCTATGGTAAATACGGCATGCTTTCTTTTCCTGGCGGTAACACTGGCAACCAAATGGGCGGCTGGTTTCAAAAAGAAATTAACAGCATCAAAGATCTTAAAGGTTTAAAAATGCGTATTCCTGGTTTTGCGGGTGAGATATTAGCGAAGGTCGGTGCTAAACCGACTAATATTCCAGCGGGTGAACTCTATACTGCATTGGAGCGCGGTACTATTGATGCATTAGAGTGGGTCGGGCCTTCTTTAGATTTACGTATGGGCTTCCATAAAATTGCACCTTATTATTATACTGGCTGGCATGAACCAGCTTCAGAAATGCAGTTCTTAATTAACAAGCGTGCCTGGAAAAAATTGCCTGCAGACTTACAGGAAATTTTACGTGTCGCTATGCGTACTGCCGCGTATGATATGTATATTCATTCTTATCATGCGAGTGGCGATAACTGGAAAAAAATGGCAAAAGAATATCCAAATATCAAAGTAAAAACTTTCCCTAAGAAAGTTATCAATGCTTTGAAAAAAGCCAATGCTGAGCTACTGGAAGAGGCAGGTAAAAAAAGCGCCTTATCAAAAGATATTCAAGACTCACAAGCGGCGTATTTGAAAAAAATACGTGTTTGGACAAATATTTCAGACAAGGCCTACCTGGAAAATTAATTTTTATATGAAATTGTAGTATGCTACACAACATAGCAAACTCTAAAAGCCGATAGCTATCTAAGTTACCGGCTTTTTTTATGGTGTAAATTATTATGTTGTTAGAAAAAATAGAAGCTGCAATTAGCCGTTTTTCCATATTGCTTGGAAAGTTGAGTGCATTGCTGTTTATATTGCTTTTATGTAATGTTTTTTATGACGTTATTATGCGATATATATTTAATGACGTTTCCATAGGTATGCAAGAATTAGAATGGCATTTATATGCCGCTATTTTTTTGTTAGCCATTCCCTATACCTTATATCAAGATGGGCATGTGCGTGTTGATATTATTTATGATGGCCTTTCTGTTCGTAAGCAGGCATGGATCAATATTTTCGGAACGTTAATCTTATTGCTTCCTTTTTCAGTTTTAATCACCAACTATGGCCTGAGTTTTACAATGGAAGCATATGAACTCGGTGAAAGTTCAGGCGATCCCGGTGGCCTACCTTATCGTTGGATAATTAAATCGGTCATTCCATTTTCTTTTTTTGCCATCGGTCTTAGTGGTATCGGTTTAATATTGAAGTCTATTATTACCTTACGTAGTGGAGATGATCTTGATCAAGTAAAGCATCAACAAGGGACACATAATTTATGATCGGTATTATTATGTTTGTTGTTGCCTTAGCGATGTTGTTATTTGGCTTTCCTGTCGCTTTTGTTTTTGGTGGTGTTGCACTTATTTTTGGTGTCTATGCTGAAGGAATGGATCTTTTTGCCTTTATGCCTTTTCGAATTCAAAGCATCATGGAAAACACCATTTTAATGGCTGTACCCTTATTCGTTTTTATGGGTATCGTGTTACAAAAAACAAAACTCGCCGAACAGCTATTAGAATCTATGGGGACGTTGTTTGGAGGGGTAAAAGGTGGCTTAGCGATTTCAACGATTTTAGTTGGGGGCTTATTAGCTGCTTCAACCGGTGTGGTAGGTGCATCGGTGGTAGCGATGGGATTGATCGCGTTACCCGTTATGTTGAAATATAACTACGATAAAAAATTGGCGTCCGGAGTTATTTGCGCCTCGGGTACATTAGGTCAAATTATTCCGCCCTCGGTTATTTTAATTATTCTCGGTGACGTTATGGGCGTGCCGGTAGGTGACTTATTTAAAGCCGCTGTTGGCCCAGGTCTGATTCTCATTCTGGCTTATGTTATTTATATTCTTATTTACGCGCACCGAAATAAACATGTTGCACCAGCTATTTCAGTTGAGCTTGATGAGGGTGATAGAGCGCAACAGCTTAAACAAGCTTTGTTTGCAATTTTACCTCCGTTAGCATTAATGCTGGTTGTATTAGGCTCTATTTTTACAGGTATTGCGACACCCACAGAGTCATCTGCGTTAGGTGGTGTTGGTGCAATATTACTCGCTTTAATGTACCGGCAGTTTAGTTGGAATATGTTGTTTGAGTCGTCATTGGAAACAGTCAAAGTTACCGCAATGGTATTTGCCATACTCTTAGGTGCAACTGCCTTTTCTATGACTTTTACTTATACCGGTGGCGATACCATTGTTGAAGAAGCTTTATTAGGATTGCCTGGCGAAAAAATGGGTTTTTTAATTTTATCCATGTTGGTTATTATGGTGTTAGGCTTCTTTATCGATTTCGTGGAGATCTCTTTTATTATTGTCCCCATCCTTGCTCCTGTTGCAGACGCACTAGGTGTTGCGCCGGTTTGGTTTGCCATATTAATAGCTATGAATTTGCAAACATCATTTTTAACACCTCCATTTGGTTTTAGTTTGTTTTACTTAAAAGGCGTAGCACCGCCAGAAATAAAAACAACTGATATCTACAAAGGTGTTGTGCCTTTTATTCTTATTCAAGTTGCAGTGGTTATTTCTATACTACTTTTCCCGACTATGTATGGGCTGCAATAAGGGATAAATGAATCTGAAAATAAACTGAAAGTAGTTTTCTTATGTCTTAGACTTATTCTAAACAGGGAGGGGTGCTAATCGCAATACATGCCGGAAACAGGACAAATAAACACAAAATATTTCAGTAATTTATTATATAATAACCTGCTTCCCTATGAGGGCGATTTTTATCCAGGCAATAGAAGTGAAAGCTTTATCCCTAATGGTAGTAAGCTCTATAGGTATAGAGCGGAGCATTAAATAATTCATTCTTATCGTGAGAGATGTAGGTTAGTTGATTTGATGTTAGATGCCTAATTACTCTAAGATAACTGAATTAAAAATGTATTTATCACTGAGATTTAAATTATTTATTCCTTTATTGTTACTTGCTCTTCTTGGAGCAATACTTATTTTTACTTTATGGTTGCCACATAATCATAAACTATTAACTCAAGATCATCACAACATCCTAAATGAACAACTTGAAAATATTGGTCAAACAATTGGCGGTATGTTGGTATCTAATAATTTTGGATCACTATACTCAGCATTAGATTCACTATTATTTAGTAATCAAAACTGGTTGGATTTAAAGGTTTATAATAAAAAAAATCAGCTTATCTACCCACTCACAGATTCTACACATGAAGTAAATGATGTTATTCATAAAATACGTCATTCAATTATTTATAAAAATATACATCTTGGGACTATTGAAGTAGTTGCTGATTTTAGTGATCGACACAAAGAGTTGAATAAACAAGAAAATCAATTGCTATTTATACTCTTGGGAGGAGTATTTTTAAGTGTGTTTATTGCAAGTCTAACCGTAGAAGTTTTTATAAGACGTCCGATCTTAAAAATATCGAAAGCTGCAGAAAACCTCGCAAATGGAAATTATAATACTGAATTACCAGGTGGCTATAATGATGAAATAGGTGGGTTATCACACCGTTTTATCTCAATGAAAAATTCTATATTGCAACATCAATCTGAAATAATTAATGAGTATGAAGCTAAGCAAAAAGCTCAAAATGAAATTGATTTAAAAAATAAACAAATTGCCAACATTCTTGAAAATACACCAGATGCATATTTGAGTATTGATCACAGCCAAAATATTATTTTTGTTAATGATCGAGCAAAATCACTTTTGAAACTGGATGGTTTGGTATTCTTTGGTGAAAATTTATGGGATACGCTACCTGAGTTGGCTAGTTATTTATACAAAGATGTCCAGAACGTATTATTAAATAAAAAATCTTGTCAGTTAGAAGTGTATTATCCGCCTTCTGCGTTATGGCTAGATGCGCACATATTTAACTGTAGCGATGGCGTATCAATTTATTTAAGTGATATTTCTCAACGAAAAAAAATAGAACAAAAACTACGTAAAAGTGAGCGTAGGCAAAGAGCTATTTTTGAAAATATTGTTGATGGGATTATTTCTACCGATAAGCAAGGAATAATTCTATCATTTAACCCAGCGGCCAGCTCAATATTTGGGTTTTCTGAAAAAGAAGCAGTGGGTTCTCCTATTAGTATTCTTTTACACTCTGATGATGCTCATACAAATGATGCATTTATAAATGATTACCATCAATTTACTATTTCTTCGTTCCCAAGCGGTATTCATAGAGAGCTAGAAGGTAAACATAAAGATGGAGCAGTGTTCCCAATTGAAATAACGATTACTGAAATGCAAGTTAGTGATGAGCTACAGTTTGTTGCTATTATACGTGATGTTACAGAACAAAAAAAATCAGCCGATCAACTGCGTCTTTCTGAGAGAATATTTAAAAGTAATAATGAAGGTATTGTAATAACAGATAGTAATACAAGAATTTTGCGTGTGAATGAAGCTTTTTTACGTATTACAAATTATTCAGAAAATGAAGTTGTGGGGGAAAAAATAAATATCCTTTCCTCCGGGCTTCAAGATAATAAATTTTATAGTGAAATGTGGAAAAGTATTTTACAGCAAGGTCATTGGCAAGGTGAAATACTAAATAGACGTAAGTCTGGAGAAATATATCCGGAGTGGCTTTCTATTAGTTCTATATATGATATCAACAAAGAAGTTGTTAACTATGTAGGAATATTTAGTGATATTACAGATAAAAAGCGTATAGAAGAACGTATTTATCATATGGCTCATTATGATGAGCTTACGGGATTACTAAATAGAAGTTCGTTTAATATTGAGCTTGTCAATGCTATTGAAGAGGCAAATAATAATTCTACTTCTTTTGTAATACTTTACCTTGATTTGGATCATTTCAAAAAAATAAATGATACTTTAGGGCATCCTGTCGGTGACAAGTTATTACAAATTATTGCTGGACGTTTAAAGGATATGTTGCGAAGCGCAGATATAGTTTGTCGAATCGGAGGAGATGAATTTGTTGTTCTGCTGACTGATGTTAATCATCCGGAATATGCATCAAACATTGCGAAAAACATAATTGAAAAGCTGAGTCACCCGATAGAACTTGAAAGGCGTGAACTATTTATAGGCTCAAGTATTGGTATTGCTGTTTACCCACAAGATGCTAATAACGCAGATGATTTAGTTCGTAATGCAGATGCAGCGTTGTTCAGAGCAAAAAAATATGGACGTAACAACTATCAGTTCTATTTGAAAGAAATGAATGCTAAAGCAAGTGAACATTTGGAGCTGGAGTCTCAATTGCATCATGCCTTAGATTTAGATGAGTTTGTTCTTTATTATCAACCTCAAATTGATTTAGAACAGCACAAAGTTATTGGTGTTGAAGCCTTAATTAGATGGGTACACCCTGAGCTTGGTGTCATGTCGCCTGGTGAATTTATTCCTCTACTGGAAGAGACGGGTATGATTATCCCTGTTGGCGAATGGGTTTTGTATCATGCTTGTTTGCAAGCAAAATCGTGGCTAGAGTCTGGGGTAGGTGAAATTCGGATTGCTGTGAATATTTCACCTCATCAATTTTTGTATAGTGATATCGTTAATAGTGTTAAAGATGTTCTTAATACTACCGGTCTTCCTCCATACCTTCTTGAATTAGAAATAACAGAAGGGAGTATTATGACGGATGTAGAAGAAAATATACGTCATCTCCAGCAGCTGTCTGATATGGGAATCAAGCTATCTATTGATGATTTTGGTACAGGTTATTCTTCACTTGCTTATCTGAAACGTCTTCCAATTGATACACTTAAAATTGATCGTTCTTTTGTACGTAATATGCACAGTGATAAAGATGATGAAAATATCGTAACAGCTATTATTTCACTGGGTAAAAATTTAAATATCAGAGTTATTGCCGAGGGAGTAGAAGATACGAGACATTTGAAAAAATTAAAATGGTTAGATTGTGATGAAGTACAGGGTTATTTTATAAGTCGTCCACTTAGCGAAAAAGATTTAATTATTTTTTTAAAAAAACAAGAGTATTTTTATAAGCGAGTTGTGAATTTGATTTTTTCTTAATAATTATTAATAAATGTTGGTGATAACTTAGTATTAAAAATACCTTGAAACCTTTTTAACACGCTTTAAGAAATACTTTGTTCGTGTTTTAGGGTTATGTTTAACTGGTGCAGATAAGCTGGCGGCAAGTTCAACGGCCTGTTTGATTGATAATTTAGAAGCTGGTATTCCCCAGTAGTATTTCGCAGCTGCATTAACACCATAAACTCCTCGTCCGAACTCAACGATATTTAAGTACAACGTTAATATACGTTCTTTACTTAAGTTACGTTCCATTGCAACAGTCAGAACTAGCTCATGCCATTTGCGTAGCGGGTTACGTGACGGACTAAGAAAAATATTTTTTATAGTTTGTTGTGAAATAGTACTGCCACCATAAACAAAACGTTTTTGTGCCAGGTTATATTCCATAGCATTTTTTAATGCATCAGTATCAATGCCGCTATGAGAATAAAAACGTGAATCTTCAGCGACAATTAATGCGCGCACCATGTGGTCAGGAATTTTGTTTATAGATACAGGTTCCCACTGTAGACGCGGCCAATCACGATGACGGTAGTGTTGTGAGATATAGTTGCGTATAAAGTTTGATTGTTGCACAGGGCCTTCGGCATAAATTGACCAGTCAGGCCAAATACCGATTAAATAACCTGTATCCATAACAAAGACTAATAGAGCAACTTTCCAGCTCCACTTTAGTGTTGTTACAACACGGGGGAGTTTAAAAAGTTTTCTTGCCTTAGGTTTTAATTTTTCTAAGAACATCAAGTCTTGTTTTTGAATTCTTCTAAATACATTTTAGTTGCACCAGCAACAGCAACAGGCATAACTAAAAAATTAACAAAAGGAATTAATGTTGCCAGCATAACCATGGAACCAAAACCCAGAGAAAGGACGCGTTTGCTAGCAAGTTGTTGTCTTATTTCAGGAAAAGTCATGCCGTGATTCGCCATGGGAAAGTCGGCATATTCCAAGGTTAATACCCAAACAGTATAGACCATCCACAGTACTGCAGCGATGGGAGAGAGTAAGGGGAAAGCGAAAGAGATTAAAGAGACAAACAGCAATGGCATCATTAAAAATAAAGAGTGTTTTAATTTAATTAGTTCGCTCATGATGCTGCTTTTAATTTCCTCGACAATGCTTTTGTCGCTACTAAAATCAGCATTAGCCAATAAGTGGCGTTCGACTGCCGCAGATAAAGGGCCGTTAAAAGGTGCCGCAACAATGTTGGCAATAATTGAAAAGGTAAAAAAAGTTAAGCCGTAGAAGGTAATGGCAAAGATTAACCACATAATCCATTCTAACCAGCTTAGCCATGATGGCAGGCTTGATAATGCCCAGTTGATAAAGCTTTCAAATTGTTCAATTGCAAACCAAAGACCGACACTAAAAATGAGTATATTGATAAAAAGAGGGGCTAATACAAAGCGGCGTATCGATTTTTGTTGTATTAATCCTAGTCCGTTTAAAAAATAGGTAATACCTGAAATAGGGTTACTGATCATTGGCGTTCTCTTGAGTTTTAATATCGTTAACTATTGAGGTAGATGTTAACAGGTTTACTTTTAAAATCACCCTGTTGAATATGCGTGTAAGAGGGTGCAAGGCTATACCCCTTTATTTTTAATGGTAAATGAATACTATGTGATTTGCATCACGCTTTGAGCCTTACCTCTGCCTTATTCATCCAAATACTGCAAAGAAAAAAGTCATTTTAGTTATGATGATTCCTTGTCTTAGGTTCGCAAGAAAATATTGAGTTGTTAACTTTGTATCAATTTTTGAGATGCTTTATATGGCTGATGAAAAAAGAAATAAATCTCAACCCATTCCCGATGATATCGCTGCGTATCTGAATGATGCGCAACAAGCCCAGCTAAATACTATTGAAGGTTTTGGCTGGAGTTTAAAGTATATTCGTCGTCCACTCTTCCAGGAATCGGTTATCGTCGTTACCAATCCCGATGGTAGTTCCATTGGGATTTTGGAGGAAGATGGCCGTTTGAATTTAGAGTCTGATATTGTAACTCGAAAATAATTTATAGGCTAAGTCCCGGTTTTGAAAACTCTATGGTAAAATTGTCTTTCATTATTACCGTGGTATCGTATTCGTGTCTTCTGAAGTTAAAACAACCTGTCCTTACTGTGGTGTTGGCTGCGGTGTCTTAGCACAATTAGATGAAGAGGGTGGTGTTACCATTTTGGGTGATCCTCAGCACCCTTCAAATTTTGGTCGTTTGTGTTCTAAAGGTGCCGCTCTCGGTGACACCTTAGGCATGGAAGGTCGCTTGCTTTACCCTGAGGTTGATGGCAACACTCAGAGTTGGGACACCGCACTTAATACTGTCGCTTATCGTTTCCAGGAAATCATCAATGAACATGGCCCAGACTCGGTGGCTTTTTATGTTTCTGGCCAACTGTTGACCGAAGATTATTATGTTGCCAATAAACTGATGAAAGGTTTTATTGGTAGCGGTAACATCGATACAAACTCCCGGCTTTGCATGTCTTCTGCTGTTGCCGGTCAAAAGCGTGCTTTTGGTAGTGATACTGTGCCTTGTAGCTATGAAGATCTTGAGCGCGCCAAGCTTATTGTTCTAGCCGGTTCGAATACGGCCTGGTGTCACCCTGTTTTATTTCAACGTATTAAACAAGCCAAGCTGGATAATCCTGATATGATGGTGGTGGTGATTGATCCACGTCGTACGGCAACTTGTGATATTGCAGATATTCACTTGCCAATAAAAGCAGGAACAGATCATATTTTATTTAATGGTTTATTAGTTTACTTAAAACATGCGGGTGAACAAAATGAATTATTTGTTAACAATTATACCGAAGGTTTAGAGTCCGCTATAACAATGGCGGAATCATATGCTGCTTCTCCTAATGTTGTGGCTGAAGCTTGTGGTTTAGCGCTTGATGATGTTGAAAAATTTTATCGTTTATTTGCGCGCACTGAACGTGTTGTTAGTGTTTATTCGCAAGGTATTAATCAATGGTCTTATGGTACAGATCGCGTAAATAGTATTATTAATTGTCATTTATATACAGGACGAATTGGCCGCGCGGGCATGGGGCCTTTTTCATTTACCGGACAACCCAATGCCATGGGGGGGCGTGAAGTTGGTGGCTTAGCTAATCAATTAACAGCACACATGGCGGTTGAAAATAAATCACATCGTGAGTTAGTTAAAACATTTTGGCAGTCTCCTACTATTGTAGAGAACGAAGGTTTAAAAGCTGTTGAACTATTTGATGCCATTGATGATGGTAAGATAAAGGCGGTTTGGATTATGGCGACGAATCCCGCGGTATCTTTACCTAACTCAAATAAAGTTAAACGAGCCCTAGATAAATGCGAATTTGTTGTGGTTTCAGATTGTATGCGTAATACAGATACCTCACGTTTTGCCAATGTTTTATTGCCTGCACAAACATGGGGAGAACGTGATGGCACGGTAACGAATTCTGAAAGACGTATCACAAGACAACGTGCATTTTTACCCTCTCCAGGTGAGGCGCGAGCCGATTGGTGGATTGTATCTGAAGTAGCAATACGTCTTGGTTTTGCGGAGCAATTTGCTTATAACGAACCGGCTGAAATTTTCAAAGAGTATGCAACCTTATCAGGATATAAAAACACAGGTGATCGTGATTTTAATATTTCAGGCTTAGCAGGTTTAAGCTATACCGATTATGATAATTTAGAACCTTTGCAGTGGCCTATCACAACATCTTCACCGGCGGGTACGGCTCGGATGTTTACTGATGGACATTTTTATACTGCCAGCAATAAAGCACAATTTATTGCGGTTAAAAATTCTTCTCCAGCGCGATCCTTATCAAATGAATATCCTTTACGTTTAAATACGGGCCGTATTCGTGATCAATGGCACACCATGACGCGTACGGGTAAATCAGCCAGATTATCAGGCCACATTTTTGAACCATTCCTTGAAATAAATCCAACTGATGCAGAAAAGTTTTCTCTTAATGATAATGAATTAACACAAGTAACAAGTGAGCAGGCTAAGGTTGTTTGTCGCGTTAAAATATCTGGTGCGCAACAACAAGGTAGCGTCTTTATTCCCATGCATTGGAATGATCAGTTTTCCAGCCAAGCAGTAGTTGATAGTTTAGTTGATTCGGTTGTCGATCCTTTTTCTGGGCAACCGGAATTTAAGGCAACACCTGTTAATGTTAAAGCATATAAAACGCAGTGGTATGGCTTTATTTTGTCACGCCGAAAATTAAATATAGTGAATGCTAGTTATTGGACAGGCAGTCGTGGTCAAGGTTTATGGCGTTATGAAATTGCGGGCGATGAAATTCCAAAAGATTGGGCAGAGTGTGCCCGAAGCTTATTGTGCCAACATGCTGAACAAATTGAATGGACAGAATATTTTGATGCTGCTGCAAATCGTTATCGTGCGGCTCGTATTGAAAATGATCGTTTAGAAAGTTGTGTTTTCATTGGTCCTGATTATTTTTTGCCCGAGCGTGATTGGTTAATTGATTTATTTGATGATGAAAAATTGAGTGATAAAGATCGCATAAGTATCCTTACAGGAAAACCAGTTGGTAATCAAAAAGAGGCTGGGCGTACAGTTTGTTCCTGTTTTAATGTTGGTATTAATACTATTGTTGAGGCAATCCAAACTAAAAAACTTACTAGTCCAGAAGAAATTGGAGAAGCCTTAAAAGCAGGAACCAATTGTGGTTCTTGTGTCCCGGAGCTTCGAGAAATAATTAATAACAATAAATAAAAATGCCCCATAAAAGGGGCATTTCGATATTGTTTTAAATGTAACAACGATGTTTAGTCTGGCTGGCGATAATTTCGTCTCATAAACATAATCAAAACTCCAGAAGCGCCGAGTAAAATCCCTGAGATAAAAGACATGAAAGAATCAACGGTAGAAATTGCAGCGATTCCACCTATAACATAAAGAACAGGCATACTTTCATAAATTGGTTTTGGCATATTCATAAAATCCCCTCCCGCGTGCTTGGCGAATCAATATATCCGCCCCCGTATTAATTAATAGTATACTTAGCCAATAATTTATAGCAGTCGCTTAAATTATGAGCAATTAGCAAATGTTAAATTAGGTTACATTCACTTACTTTATACCTGTACATATGAAGGAAAAATCACAGTCACAGTTAATATTAGTCGATTTATTTGCAGCTGCATTACAGGCAGCAAATGGAAAAAATACTGTTGAAAAACAACTGCTTGAACATCCTCTAGATGGTGATATTGCTGTCGTTTCGATTGGGAAAGCCGCCACATCTATGATGTTAGGTGCTCAAAATATTTTAAAAGATCAAATTCAATCTGCTTTAGTCATTACAAAAAAAGAATATGGTGATAAATCATTAACATGGCCTTGCATTGAGGCGGCGCATCCTATTCCGGATGAAAATAGTTTAAAAGCTGGGCAACGATTATTAAATTTCCTCGCTAATATCCCTGAAAATACTCAACTATTAACTTTAATCTCAGGTGGCGCATCGGCACTCGTCGAAGTCTTACCCGATAACATGTCTTTGTCTGACTTACAGAAAATGAACCAATGGTTAATTTCAAGTGGTTTAGATATTCATGCCATGAACCGTATTCGTCAGTCTGTATCTTTAATTAAAGGCGGAAAAGCATTACAAGCCTTATCAATTAATAAAGTGACTCAACTTCTTATATCTGATGTTCGTTATGATGATCCTGAAATTATCGGGTCAGGTTTATTTGTTAGTCCAAAAAATAATGAATCACTACCCGATAAGTTGCCGAAATGGTTAGAGCCTTTTATTCAGCCTCAAGCTAATTCCGTAAAAATAGATACTGAAACACAGGTTGTTGCGAATAATGAGTTAGCTTGTCAGGCGGTTATTGGTAAAGCAAAACGAGATGGTCATGATGTGTTTTATCATGGCCAGGATTTATACGGTGATGTTTTTGATGTTGCAGGAAAAATAGTGGATAAATTACAACAGTCTAAGTCAGGTATTCATATATGGGGAGGAGAACCAACCATTGAACTACCAAAGACTCAGGGCCGCGGAGGACGTAATCAATCCTTAGCTCTCGCTCTTGCATGTGAGATTGAAAACTCAAAAGACTTAACGATCTTAGTTGGCGCAACCGATGGCAATGATGGCCCAACAGATGATGCTGGCGCAATTGTGGATGGAGAAACACTACAACGTGGTGGTTCGATTGAACAAGCAAAAGAATATTTACAAAAGGCCAATGCAGGCACTTTCTTAGCCGAAGCGGGGAGCTTACTTTCAACCGGGCCGACGGATACAAACGTGATGGATGTTGTTATTGTGTTTAAGTAGTAATAATAAGCTATATTAAAGACAGTTGTTCTTTGAGATATATGGAAAGGGATTGAAGTGAAAAATTTTATATTTTTATTATTGGTTTCATATGGTGGATACCACTGGTATGAATCAAGGGCTAACCCTGAAGGTAGTTATGGTCATCGACATAATGAACTTATTATGTATTCTTTGACGACTTGTAGTAAATGTAAGTACATGAAAAGAGAACTCGAACGAAAAGATATTGAATTTACAGAACATTATATTGATGAAGACATTAGTAAAAGAGATGAGTTAACAGAGAAGCTGATTGCTGCGGGGTTTAAAAAGGGGGCGTATGGAGTCCCCTCATTTGATGTACACGGAATAATGCTACCTAATAATCCTAAATTAAAATTAATAGAAGAAAAATTAGCATTAGATTAAAAACAAAAGTATTTAGGCTTTATTCAAGAGATTATTGTACCTAAGTGCGTGAACTAATTATTAAAATAAAGCTGCACTTTTTCTCTGCAAGCCAGGTCATATCTTGGTAAAATGTAGCAATGAGTTTCCCATCATTATTTAGTCTTGCTGAAAATTGCCTTAAAGCAAGTAATCCTTCTGAAAAAGTGGCTTTGAGCTATGAAACGGCCCAAGCATGGCAAGAAAAAAAACTTTTATTGGAACATCACTCACCCATACTGAAGTTTGAAGATCCAGGCCGGCCTGCAAAACCAGAATTGGTACCCCCGCGAGACTTGAATAGACGCAAACCTTCTACGCCGGAAGGACATGCGGCATTGATTCATTCGATTTGCCATATTGAGTTTAATGCGATTAATTTGGCATGGGATGCAGTATATCGTTTTCAGGATATGCCAGAAGATTTTTATTCTGATTGGGTGAGAGTGGCAAAAGAAGAGGCCTATCATTTTGAATTATTAACCGAGCACTTGAAAACCTTGGGTTATGAATACGGCGATTTTACTGCGCATAATGGTTTGTGGGAAAGTGCGCTAGTCACAGCGCATGATCCTATGGTGCGCATGGCATTGGTACCGAGGGTACTGGAAGCTCGCGGTCTGGATGTGACACCGGGGATTGTGAAAAAGTTAGAAGGTATTGGTGATAAAAAAGCGGTCGATATTTTGGCGATTATTCATCGTGATGAAATTGGCCACGTTGAAGCAGGAACACGTTGGTTTCACTATTTTTGTGATAAGCGTGAACTTAATTCAGAAGAAGTATTCAAAGACTTGATTAATCAATATATGAAAGGTCGCTTGCGCGGGCCTTTCGATCATGATGTACGAAAACGCGCTGGCTTTAGTGAAGAAGAATTGTTATTTTTAGAATCAGCTCATTAAGAATTAATATTTTAGGAAGTTAAACAAATTATGAAAAAATTAGGATTATTGTTAGTAGCAGGATTATTAGCCTCATGTGCCTCGAAGTATCAAGGTGATACCTTGGTCATGTTTGTAGAGCAAGAAAAAGACGTTGATCCATACCAAACACGCATGATAATAACAAAACAGTTTGTACGCATCGATGATGGTGAAGGTTCTAAAAACTTTGTTTTATTTGATAGAACTAAAAAAGTTGTTTATAGCATTAATCCGGACGAGCAAAGCGTGATGGCTATACACGAAAAGAAGTTAGAGAAAGGCGAAAAGTTTGAACCACCTTTTAAATTAACGCATGCAACAAAAGAAATGCCTGTGTTGAAAGATGCGCCAACGATTGATAATAAATCAGCAAAACATTTTCAGTTAATGACGAATAAGGAAATTTGCTATGACGTTGTTGCGATTAATGGTTTGTTACCTAATGTAGTAACCGCGCTGACTGAATTTCATCAGCTTATGGCAACGGATAGTCGGGTAACCTTTAATAATATGCCAGCAGATTTGCAAAATGCTTGCGATATGACCATGACAACATTTAAACCTGCACAGCAGTATACGTTTGGTTTTCCAATTCAAGAGTGGGGTAAAAATGACTACTCGCGTTCTTTAGTTAATTATACAAAAGACTATAAAGTTGATACGAAACTCTTTGAGTTTCCTAAAGGCTACAAACATTATACGGTAACGGATTTGCGCGAAGGCAAAGTTGCTTTTGATAAATAGTTTAGGTTTTGCTTTATCAAACTCAGTTTTTGATAGAGCATAAATTTTAAATAGTTTCTAACCGGCAGCCTGCTTTATCGCATAGTAATACGCTGCCTTGTTCATACCAATCTCCGAGCACAATACGTTTCATTGGTTTTTCATTGACGTTGAAGTTATGAATGGCAGGACGGTGGGTATGACCATGAATAAGCTGTTGGATGTTTTGTTCTAGCATTGCAGACTCAACCGCTTGTTGGTTGGCATCCATAACATCCATTTTTTTATCTGCCATTGAGGCCTTACTGATTTCGCGATATTTTTCTGCCATCGCCAAACGTTCTTCTGTTGACTTAGAAAGAAAATCTGCTTGCCAACCTGGGTCTCGTACCATGGAGCGGAATTTTTGATAATCACTATCATCGCTGCAAAGCGTGTCACCATGCATAAGTAGGGTAGGGGTGCCATAAAGATCGATAACGCTAGGATCATCTATTAAAGTACTACCTGATATTTCACTAAAGTGTTCCGCCATTAAAAAGTCACGATTACCATGCATTATAAAAACTGGTACACCACTGTCAGCGAGTTGCTTTATAGCCGCAATACTTTCCTGATAGTCAGGTTGGATCATATCGTCACCTGGCCAGACTTCAAATAAGTCACCCAAAATATAAAGGGCGTCTGCATGAGACGCCCTTTCTTTTAGAAATGCAATGAACAGCTTTGAGATATTTTCTCGTTCACCACTGAGGTGAAGATCGGATATAAATAAAGTGCTCATTGTTTTCCTTTTATTTAGTCTTCGACTTCTACACTTTCGATAATAACATCTTCAGTGGGAACGTCCTGATGACCGCTGTTTGAGCCTGTAGCCACTTTTTCAATTTCTTCAACAACGTCCATGCCTTCAACAACTTTACCAAATACACAATAGCCATAGCCTTGCGCATCAGCAGATGTGAAGTTTAAAAAGCCATTATCTTTTAAGTTAATGAAAAACTGTGATGATGCTGAATGTGGATCGGGTGTACGTGCCATTGCAATCGTGCCACGGTCGTTGGGTAAGCCATTGTCCGCTTCATTTTTAATGCTGGCGCGAGTCGCTTTCTCGTTCATGCCTGGCTCCATGCCACCGCCTTGAATCATAAAACCGCTAATGACACGGTGAAAGATTGTGCCGTTATAAAAACCATCTTTTGCATATTGCTCAAAGTTTGCAACGGTTTCAGGTGCTTTTTCGGCATTCATCTCAATCATGATGGTACCTTTGTTTGTCGTCATTTTAATCATAATAAAAATCCTTAGAGTGTTTTAAAAATTATTTCTTTGTATTTACGTTTGTGTTCATTTCAATAATGCTGGCTTTGTTGATGGTTACGGTCTTAACAGGAACATCGCCACGGAAAGGACCGCCAGGACCTGTGCGTGTGTTACGGATTTTATCGACAATATCCATGCCTTCGTTCACTTTTCCAAATACGGCATAGCCCCAACCACGTGGTGTTTTATTTTTGTGATTAAGGAATGGGTTATCGACAACATTAATAAAAAATTGTGTCGTTGCTGAGTGCGGGTCATTTGTTCTTGCCATGGCGATGGTACCGCGGGTATTTTTCAAACCGTTGTCTGCTTCGTTAATAACGGGAGCATTGGCTTTTTTGCGTTGTAACCTGCTGTCGAAGCCACCGCCTTGAATCATGAAGTTGCTAATAACACGATGAAAAACAGTGCCATCATAAAAACCAGAACGAACATAATTCATGAAGTTCAGTACACTGTGTGGTGCTCGGGTGATATCAAGCTCAAGAACAATATTTCCTTCTGATGTTTCAAGTTTAACGTGTTTGCTGGCAAAGTTATCTGCGGCATTTGCCGTTGAAATGAGAAGAACAAGAGCGGTTATAGTTGTTAGTAAATAGCGCATAATATTTAGTTTCTTATTGTCGTTGGTTTTAGTGGGCGGCAAACTTCTATCTAAGCCGGGTTATGAGGCGTGAATAATAATAGGTTTGTCGCGGTTTGTCTCTAATCTAGGCATAAAACCATTATCGTATCTAAAACACCTGCCTTTTTGGAGATTCAATCGCTGAAACTTTGAGGCTGCGGCTTATTTCCGTTACTCTAGCGTTCTTTGGCTAAGTACGATTGCTCGGCCAAATTTTTCATAACTTTTAGAATAAGAAGACACATTTTCATGCTGCAAATACACAATACTTTGACCCGCCAAAAAGAAGAATTTACGCCTTTAGATGCTAATAACATTCGCATGTACGTTTGTGGTATGACCGTGTATGACATGTGCCACATTGGCCATGCCCGTGTGTTGGTGGTGTTTGATGTGATTTACCGTTATTTGTGTGAGGTGTATGGCAAAGAACACGTGACCTATATTCGTAATATCACTGATATTGATGACAAAATCATCGCCAGGGCGAACGAAAATGGTGAGGATTTTAATGAGCTAACAGGACGCTTTATCGATGAAATGCATACGGACTCAGATGCACTAGGTATTTTGCCGCCGAATCAGGAGCCACGTGCCACCTTATATATGGATCAAATTATCCGCATGGTTGAAACCTTGGTGGAGAAAGGTTTTGCTTATGCCGCGGATAATGGTGATGTTTATTATGCCGTGAACCAATTTAAAAATTACGGCCAGTTATCAGGCAAGCAAATTGAAGACTTACGCTCGGGTGAACGTGTTGCCGTGGATGAAGCAAAAAATGATCCGCTTGATTTTGTTTTATGGAAGTCGGCAAAACCTGAGGAACCAAGCTGGGATTCACCCTGGGGCAAAGGTCGTCCCGGTTGGCATATAGAATGTTCGGCAATGTCGACAGAGTGTCTGGGGCATAACTTTGATATTCATGGTGGTGGTATGGATCTACAGTTTCCTCATCATGAGAATGAAATCGCACAATCCGAAGCTGCAACCGGTGAAAAGTTTGCCAATGTTTGGATGCATAATGGTTTTGTGCGCATTGATGACGAAAAAATGTCAAAGTCACTGGGTAATTTTTTCACGATTCGCGACGTAACAGCAAAGTATGATGCTGAAGTATTACGTTACTTTATTTTAACCAGTCATTACCGTAGCCCATTAAATTATTCAGATAAACACTTAGACAACGCCAAAGCAGCACTAACCACCCTATATACAGCTCTACGAGGCGTGGATGTTCGTGGTGTAAAAATGAATAGCGTTGAAATAAATGACACTGATTATCATCAGCGCGTTCGTGCTGCGATGAACGATGATTTTAATACACCCGAAGTTTTGCCGGTGTTATTTGATTTGGCAAAAGAAGTAAACCGTCATAAAGAAAGTGATATTGAGAAAGCAAAAGAGTTTGCCCGTTTGTTGCGCCAACTTGCAGCAATGATTGGTTTATTGAATCAAGACCCGGAAGAATTTTTACGTGGTGGAAGTCATGCTGATGGAATCTCCGAAGCAGAAATTGAAACTTTAATTGCGCAACGAAATGCCGCCCGTGAAGCAAAAGACTGGGCAGAAAGTGATCGATTACGTGATGTATTAAAAGAAGAAGGTATTGTTCTGGAAGACAAGGGTGGTGAAACCACGTGGCGTCGAGAATAGGGAACTCGTTATGTTCTTTGTGGTCACAATCCTACGCGTGTTTTAATTCAAAAAATAAAAAAGGACGTAGCGGCGATGAAGTTACCTGTATTAATTCTTTTATCTTTTAGTATTATGTCTATCGCTTCTGCTACAGAGCCAATGAAAGGCGATAGCACTCATGTCCGTGTTTGGAATAAGTTCATGGACGATAGTCTCGCGTTACACAAAAAAATTACCTCTGGTAACGATATTGAAATTAAAAAATCGATAGGAGGCTATGCACAAATTAAGAATTTTTATACTGAGTATCGTTATTATAAAAATGATCGCTTAATCAGTCAGGTGCAATGGGAAAAAGATAACCCGGAACAAATCCATACCATTGAAGTTTTTTTACATGATAAGAAGGGACGTTTAGTACGTGACTTTATGGCAGCCTATTTACCTTACTATCACAATGCGCCGACGCAAACCTTGATTACGTTTCATCACTACAACGGTGATTTACATGCCTTCCGTAGTTTTGATGCATCGGGTGATACAACGTTAGAACGTTGTGTTGGTAAAAACAAAAAAGGGCAGTCGATCAATATAATTTTAGATGAAGATGATTTCTTCAACGAAGAAGATGACACCATGGAAACCTTAGAATATCAGCAGTGTTTTGCTGGGTTAAGGCAAAATAAATTGGGTAAGTATATTATTCCGCAGTAGCTGAAATGTTTTATATTGATAGCAAAACGTGAGGAAGCATTCGTATTTATTTATCGTGAAAGTTTTCAGCAGCATCCACCGTATTTTGTAATAACGTTGCTACTGTCATTGGTCCAACACCACCGGGGACAGGGGTGATCCAAGACGCTTTTTCTTTTGCGGCATCAAAATCAATATCACCACTTAATTTTCCATCTTCTGAACGGTGTATGCCGATGTCGATGACGGTTGCGCCCGACTTTATCCATTCACCTTTTACGATGCCTTGTTTACCAACCGCGATAACCACAATTTCAGCCTGACTCACTTTAGACGCTAAATCTTTGGTAAAGCGGTGACAGACGGTAACGGTACAGCCCGCAAGCAATAATTCTAATGCCATAGGACGGCCAACATGATTTGAGGCACCGATGACAATCGCATCTTTACCGCGAATTTCTTCGCCGGTACTTTCTAACAAGGTCATGACACCGCGTGGCGTGCATGAACGTAAAACCGGCATACGCGAGGCCAGTCTGCCGACATTATAAGGATGAAAACCATCGACATCTTTATCGGGGCGAATGCGTTCAATGATGGTTTCGGTATTAATATGGTCGGGAACAGGGAACTGCACTAATATACCGTCAACTGAATCGTCGTCATTCAACTCATCAATTAAGCTAAGTAATTTTTCTTCTGAAGTATTCACGTCTAAATCATAGGCGGTGGATTCAATGCCGGCATCTTCACAGCCCTTACGTTTATTGCGCACATACACTTCAGAAGCCGGATCGTTACCCACTAAAATGACCGCAAGTCCCGGTTTACGCAAACCTTTACTTAAGCGCGTATCAATACGGCTTTTGAGATCTTTACGTAATTCGGAAGCAATTTGTTTACCATCGATAATTTGGGCAGTCATGCAGTTTTTCTCTGAGTTTGGCGGTTGATTTCAGGGCGCTATAATCTCATGTGGGGCAGGGTTAAGCAAAGTAATAAAGATTAATTAATCAGCATTGACCTTGCTGCTTTTCGCTAGTATTATCGCGCTCCTTGTTACAGCACCCAGAAAAAGTTTGTAGCAATGTCGGGATATAGCGCAGCC
>Ga0316207_10000252_pt1 | contig 102624 bp, 92 predicted proteins | sample 6weekpyrite_MG_FD_204943 | JGI IMG/M metagenome (GOLD analysis project Ga0316207, IMG submission 204943) | Microbial mat bacterial communities from mineral coupon in-situ incubated in ocean water Damariscotta River, Maine, United States -... | ecosystem: Environmental > Aquatic > Marine >...
GATCATCCGCAGCCTTAAAAGCGGCACTAAACTTGAAATAATCGAAACCAATAAAGACAGCGGTTTTTCTTTGGCCCGCACCCAGGGTGGCACCGAAGGCTGGGTGTTAACCCGCTTTCTGACCAGCCTGCCTTCAGCCAGGCAGCGGCTTGAAATCGCCAATAACAAAATCAAGCAACTCGACAAAGAACTGTCAGAACTTCGCAGTGAAGCAAAAATAAGCAACAGCGAACGTAGCTCATTAAGCAAAACCAGCAGCAGCCTGGAAAAAGAAAACACCAAATTAACAAAAGAGCTAACTCAAATTAAAGAGATCTCACGCAACGCCATTAGCCTCAGCGAAGACAATAAAAACCTGCGCGAAAAACTAATTCGCATTGAAACCGATCTGCAAGCCATGGAACAGCACAATTCCATACTAAAAGACCGCAGCTCTCGCGACTGGTTTATTACCGGCACCTTCGTCACGATCTTCGGCATTCTAATTGGCCTGCTTGTACCGAGGATGCGAGTCAAACCCAAATCAAAATGGAACGAACTGTAAATAAAAAGCCCCGCAATGCGGGGCCATCTTATTATAGATAGGTACACAATGCGCACCCTACCGTTTTAATTGCCCCACATCCCTGACCGCCCCGCGTGAAGCACTGGTAGCCATCGCCGCATAGGCCTGCAAGGCCGCGCTCACCTGGCGCTGACGATTTACAGGCTGCCAACCCAGCCCTGCATCCATCGCCTCACGCCTCCCAACTAACTCTTCAGCCGTCAAAGCCACATTGATGCTGCGATTAGGAATATCAATCTCAATAGCGTCCCCCTCCTGAACCAGACCAATGGCTCCACCCTCTGCCGCCTCTGGCGAGACATGCCCAATCGACAACCCGGAAGTACCGCCGGAAAAACGCCCATCCGTAATCAAGGCACAAGCCTTGCCCAAACCTTTTGATTTCAGGTAACTGGTTGGGTAAAGCATCTCCTGCATGCCCGGTCCACCGCGCGGCCCTTCGTAGCGAATGATAAGCACATCACCTTCTTTAATCTCGTCACCCAGAATCGCAGCCACTGCATCATCCTGACTCTCGAAAATACGTGCCGGACCTGAAAACTTGAGACTGGCATCATCCACCCCAGCCGTCTTCACCACACAGCCATCCTCGGCGATATTACCAAACAGCACAGCCAGACCACCCTCCGTACTGAAGGCATGCGCCATGTCGCGGATACAACCGTTGGCACGATCGACATCGAGCGTAGGCCAGCGCTTAGCCTGACTAAAGGCCTGCTGAGTCGGCACATTACCCGGCGCCGCCCTAAAGAACTGTTCTACCTCGGACGCATCAGAACTGCAGACATCCCACTTTTTCAGAACCTCTGGCAAACTTGGTGCGTGAACCATATTTACATCACGATTCAACAGGCCACCGCGATCCAACTCAGCCAAAATCCCCATCACACCACCGGCGCGATGCACATCCTCCATATGATAAAGCTGGGTTGATGGTGCGACCTTGCACAACTGCGGCACCTTGCGTGACAGCCTATCAATATCTGCCACTGTGAAATCCACTCCAGCCTCTTGCGCCGCAGCCAACAAGTGCAGAATTGTATTGGTCGAACCCCCCATTGCAATATCAAGACACATGGCATTTTCAAACGCCGCCTTGCTGGCAATCGAACGTGGCAACACCGAGGCGTCATCCTGTTCGTAATAACGCTTGGCCAGATCAACAATCAAGCGACCCGCACTCAGAAACAGCGCTTCACGATCAGCATGAGTCGCCAACATCGAGCCATTACCCGGCAGCGACAGACCCAGCGCCTCGGTCAGGCAGTTCATTGAGTTGGCGGTAAACATACCCGAACAAGAGCCACAGGTCGGGCAAGCCGAACGCTCCATGGTCGCCACATCCTCATCAGACTCATCCGGGTTAGCCGCCGAAACCATGGCGTCCACCAGATCCAGATGCACCTCTTTACCCTTGATAATGGCCTTGCCAGATTCCATTGGCCCACCAGAAACAAAGATCACTGGAACATTCAGCCGCAGTGAGGCATTCAACATCCCTGGGGTAATCTTGTCGCAGTTAGAGATACAGACAATGGCATCAGCACAATGAGCATTAACCATATACTCCACCGAATCAGCGATCAGCTCTCGCGATGGCAGTGAATACAGCATGCCACTGTGCCCCATAGCGATGCCGTCATCGATGGCTATGGTATTAAATTCCTTCGCCACGCCACCAGCCTTCTCGATCTCACGCGCCACCAGCTGCCCCATATCTTTCAGGTGAACATGGCCCGGTACAAACTGGGTAAACGAATTGGCCACCGCAATAATCGGCTTACCGAAATCATCGTCCGTCATGCCAGTGGCGCGCCACAAGGCACGAGCACCGGCCATATTGCGGCCGCCGGTGGAGGTACGGGAACGGTATTCAGGCATGATCTAAACCTCTGTTTAACATTGAAATCGGAAAGGAGCTAAAGATAACAAATTTGGCGCCATGAGGCGATGCGGAACATCAAACCAAGCAGCCATCCCAGCTCAAATCAGCCCTGGAATAAAACGATACTTCACTCGCTTCATGTACTCTCGATACTCCGCATGCTGGCGCAAATGTCGCTCTTCCGTAAGCGCCCGCATCACATAAAGTGCATTCCAGGCCAGATGCCCAATGATCAATTGCGGCGACATCCAGAACTGGGCATAAAAGGCGGTCTGCAACCACCACAGCGATAACTTACAGACTGTGCCGGGATGGCGAATTATTCCATACGGCCCACGCGTCTGCAGCCGCTTCAGCGTAATATTGACACCCGACGGCCCCAAGGATAGGTCTGAATAGACCAGCGCCAGCAACAACACAATCTCCACCACCTTGAAAATATAAATAGCCGGCTGGTCCGCAAATGCAAAACTCTGCGGCGCCACATTAGCAATAAGCGGTCCAAATGGAAACAGCGTGCCCGTGACCTGATTAAAGGGCTCATAACAGGCCATGCAAACCAACCACCCACCCACCGTCATATCAATGGAGCGACTGCGGTTCTCCGCCCAACGCGATTCAATACTGTAACCCGCGCTGGCACAAAGGGCATCCATGAACCACAACAGCGACGACAGCCACAAGAGGATCGCCATCAGATTGTAGTCCTGGAAATCGTCGGCCGAAAAACGAACAGCATTGTTCATATTTGCGTAGACCTGCACCACCATGAAGGGGATGAAGTAAGCTCGCATCACCAGATTCAGCAAAACCTTTCTGTTGTAGGGCTTGGACAGAACCGCAAACGGTCTGCCGTTGCGCTGCAACAAACCCAGGCCAATCTGTTTGATGATATGAATAAAGCGCACAGCCGGATCGTAAAAATCCTCAACCCGCGACGCCTTGAATATCAGTGTCAAAAGAAAATAGGGCAACCCTGCAACCAAATAGATATCTAGGAGAACATCAAGAAACTGAATACTCTTATCATAGCGCTGGTAGAAAGAATGGCTCTGCAGAAACGTCAGCCCAACAAACAACACCACCATCCAGACAACGTAACGCACCACAGCCCGTTGCAACAACGACAGCATTCGGATGTTGGTATCAATATAAAAATCACTCAACCCACACCGCTGACGGATGAAGTTGGCTAAACCCCAAAATGCCGCCAAGCCGAAAATAGGCAGAAAGAACCAGCGTTCCAGCTCACCAAACGCTTTAAACCCAAGATAGGAGAAAGCCGTCACCAGGACCGTCATCAGCACATAAATGTGCGGAGAGATGTTGCTGTTCATTTTCAAACCGAAATCTAGCCCTGAACTCTATCAAAAATGCCCGCCTGGGCCCGCATACAGAAACCAACACCCTACCTACAGCATATGCATATTAGCAGGAACCTAGGCGACACCAACCCTACGCCACGCTTCAACACAAATAAACAAAGGAAAAGCTTAACTATGCCTCCACAAAGAGCGGAGCCCGCCGAAATATCGTAGAATTGGGCCTCTTTCAAAATATCGAACATCCCGGAGCACGCATGACGCCCCCCGCAAACCAACTTGCCAAACTGGAAAAAAAACTGCTGCATTACACCGGCAAGGCCATTTCCGATTTTAATATGATCCAAAAGGGCGACCGGGTAATGCTGTGCTTGTCTGGCGGAAAAGACTCATTCACGCTGCTCCACCTTCTCAACAAATTGCGCATCCGCAGCAACAACAAGTTTGAACTGTTTTCCTTTACTCTCGATCAAGGCCAACCGGGCTGGGATGATTCCAAGCTGCGCGCCTGGATGGAGAACCAGAAGATCCCTTACGAGATCTATAAGCAGGACACTTATTCAGTCGTCATCGACAAGGTGCCGGAGAATAAGACCTACTGCTCGCTATGCTCACGTTTGCGCCGCGGCTCCATTTATACCTATGCAGCCAAACACGGTTACACCAAGATCGCCCTGGGGCACCATCGCGATGACATGATTCAAAGCCTGATGATGTCGATTCTTTATAATGGCGAAATCAAGTCAATGCCACCCAAACTCCTGACCGATAACAAAGATCACATTCTGATCCGCCCCATGACCTACTGTCAGGAAAGGGATATTGCCGACTTTGCCGAGCTAATGGAATTCCCCATCATCCCGTGCAATCTGTGCGGCTCACAGGAAAACCTGGCGCGGCAGCGAATCAAGAAACTGATCAACGATCTTGCCGATGAAAACCCAAAAATCCCCAGCAATATGCTACACGCCCTGCAGGCACTGAAACCCAGCCAACTAATGGACAAGAACCATTGGGACTTCAAAAACCTGGAACAACAACGCCGGCAAGCGAGCGAAAAAACTGCCAACACCCCACAAGCCAATCCGTTTTGATCCCCAAACGAAAAGGGGAGTAGACATCGTCTACTCCCCTTTTTTGACTCTTCCAACCAAGGTCGGAACACTCTTGTCTCTCAACTACACCATCAACTGCCCTGAGACCAGCGACAACGAGATAACCACACCCAGGCCGCCAAGCAAAAGCGAAAGCGTATGTTCCATCACGGGTTTTTTGATTTCTCTATACATGGTGTTTCCCCTAGGGAATTGAGGACGGAGTTAAGCCATCAATTCAGTTGCGAACAGAGCAACAGAAACAACAATACCCAAAACACCCATTACCGCACCAAAAGTCTTTTCCATGATAAATCTCCTCAGATTTGTATTGAATGAAGGTTCCCCAACCTATCCGCTCGGCAGATCCCGTAACGGCTGGAAAGTACCTTAGCAAAGTACTGGGGATATTTTCAAGTATTTTTTACTAAAAAAGTCAGGATTAAAGCTTTTGATAATTATAGGGTTTTTTGTCAACACAAATATAGCGGACGTTTTACCCCCTACACAACAGGTGCAAAATAAACAAAAAACAGCGACAATCATTTGCAGGAAATATAGAGACACATCTATGAATTCAAAGACTTACAAAATAAGTCAGGAATAAAGCCAGTATGGATAACGAGGCAAGCAACATCAATCAGCAGTTCGTTCACTGGTTTCGCCAGTCGTCCCCTTACATTCATGCCTTTCGCGGCCGCACATTTGTACTGGCGTTTGATGGCGCCGCAGTTGCCGATGAAAACTTTCCCGGCCTGATTCACGATATTGCCCTGCTCAACAGCCTCGGTATTCGCTTGGTCTTAGTACACGGCGCACGACCGCAGATTGAAAAACGTCTACAGGAAAAAAACACCAAATTCGACTATGTAAATGGCCTGCGAATTACCGATGACATCGCCCTGGACTGCGTTAAACAAGCCGTCGGCAGCGTGCGTGTTGAAATCGAGGCACAGCTGTCGATGGGACTAGCCAACTCACCCATGGCCGGTGCCGGTATCCGTGTCGCCTCAGGTAATTTTGTCACCGCCCAACCGCTAGGCGTTCGCGATGGTATCGATTACTGCCATACCGGTGAGGTGCGCCGGATTGATTGTGAGGCAATTAAACAGCGGCTTGATAATAACGCCATCGTACTAGCCACACCGCTAGGTTATTCCCCCACCGGCGAAACCTTCAACCTGACCGCCAACGAGGTGGCGGCCGCAATCGCCGAGGCCTTACAGGCAGACAAACTGCTGTTTTTGACTGAAGAGAATGGTATTCACGACACTGAAAACCATCTACTGCGTGAACTGAATACCGATCAGGCCCAACAGCTTTTGATACGGCAGCAAAATACAGCTGACGAACTTCAATATTTACGTCATGCCATTCAGGCCTGCCAGCGTGGCGTGGCGCGCACCCACCTGATTGATCGCCACATTGATGGTTGCCTGCTACAAGAATTATTCAGCCGAGATGGAATCGGCACTTTAATAACCTCAGGCCATTTTGAGGAGACACGTCAAGCCAATATCGATGATGTCGGCGGCATTCTCAAACTGATTCAGCCTTTGGAACAAGACGGCATGCTGGTGCGGCGGTCGCTTGAGCAGCTGGAGCTGGAGATAGAACACTTCATCGTCGTCGAGCGCGACGGCACTATCGTCGCCTGCGCGGCACTATACCCCTATGCCAAAGAACAAGTGGCAGAACTTGCCTGTCTGGCCGTACACCCAGATTACCGCAACGCCAACCGCGGTGGCGAACTGCTGGCCTATACCGAAAAAAACTGCAAGCAACAAAAGATCAAGCGGGTTTTTGTTTTAACCACCCACACTGCACACTGGTTTCAGGAACGGGGTTACGAGAAAGCTAAACTCGAGGCCCTGCCGATTGAACGCCAGTTACTTTACAACTATCAGCGCAAATCCAAGGTGTTTATCAAACAGCTATAGAGTTTAAGGACACCTCTAAAAATTCAATCAAGACGATGGGAGCCTGCTCAACGAAGTGCTTTGGGTATGGCAAGGCGTAAACGCGCGAATAGCCAAGGACCGGGCACAAGAAAGCGCAGTTTACACGTAGTAAACGAGCATTCTGAGCGAGTTTATAACGTAGCCAGCGTGGCTTCAGTGGATTTTTTTAGAGACGCCCTTAACTGTAACCGGCCCGGATCAGCCCACCTAAGCCTTCTTCAACCAAGGCATGGTCCAAGTGTTGACCGATCTCAGTTGCAGTTTCCATTGTTAGAACATCTGCCAGGAGCTGCTGGGCGCGACTGCGGCTAACCCGCCTAATCACCCATTTGATCCGCAACAAACTTGAAGCACTCATACTCAGACTGTCGACACCCATTGCCAACAACAATAATGCAGCACGCGGGTTACCGGCCATTTCGCCACAGACACTAACAGCACAACCATGCTTGGCAGCACCATCGACAACCTGTTTTATAGCCATGATCACAGCCGGGCTCAAACTATCGTAAAGCTCGGCAACACTGCCGTTATTACGATCAACAGCAAGGAGATATTGGGTCAAATCATTGCTACCAACCGAAACAAAATCGACTCGCCTGGCAACCGCTTCAATCTGATAAATTAACGATGGCACCTCTACCATAACGCCAAGCTGAGGCCTCGCAAGCCGCTCACCAACTTCCAGAAGCTCACTGTAACTTTGTTCGATCAGCGCCATCGCCTCATCAAGCTCACAGATATTGGTGATCATCGGCAGCAGGATTCGGAGATTATTATAACCAACACTGGCCCGCATCATTGCTCGCACCTGGGCCAGAAACAACTCTGGATGATCCAGCGTAACGCGAATTCCACGCCAACCAAGAAATGGATTATCTTCCTTAATCGGAAAATAGGACAGACTCTTATCTCCACCAACATCAAGAGTACGCAAGACCACCGGCTTGTCTGGGAATGCCTCAATCACCTGACGATAAATACCCACCTGCTCATCCTCGGTAGGAAACCTATCACGCACCATAAATGGAAACTCGGTGCGATATAAACCAATGCCCTCGGCGCCACTCAACTGTGACGGGGTAATATCCGACAATAAACCGGAATTGGCATACAAGGGAATACGAAAACCATCTGAAGTCTGAGCGGGCAGATCACGCAGCTCAGCCAGTTCGGCAGTCATCTGTGCCTCTTCCCTGGCAAGGTGTTCGTATTCATTACGGACATTGTCTGAAGGTGAGACATAAACCCGACCGTTATAACCATCGGTAATAAGCGACTGACCTTCCATTCGCGCCACAGGCAGATCTTTCAAGCCAACAACCGCTGGAATCCCCAGGGCGCGTGCCAGAATAGCCACATGCGATGATGACGAACCTTTGGCCGAAATCACCCCGACCAAACGCTCAATCGGTGCCTCAGCAAGCATGGTGGCAGTAATCTCATCACCAACCAGAATAGTCTTTTCAGGATAGGGCGGCGGCTTGTGTCGACCCTTTTGAATAAACCGCAAAATGCGCCGACCGAGATCTTTTATGTCCTCAGCCCGCTCGCGCATATATGGATCATCCATCGCCTTGAACATCTGCTCGTGCTCGCTGATGGTGGCGCGCAAGGCACCCGAGGCCCAGCTGCCTTGACGAATACGGCTTTTGATCTGATCCGTCAGACTGGCACTACTCAGCATCTGCAGATAGGCATCAAATAAGGCCTGATCATCCTGAGTTAAAGCAACACTCAGGCGAGCCTGCAGACCACGAATATCAGCCTTGGCCAAATCCACGGCATCTTCAAACACCTCAATCTCAGCCTCGACATCCTCTACTTGCCTATCAGGTACCGCATCCAGATCAGCAGGCGGATAGATAACCAGACCAGTACCAATACCTACCCCAGGAGAACCAGGCAAGCCCTTCAAGGCAACGCCGTCATTGATTCCAGTTACCAGCCTGGCAATCCCCCCACTGACTTCGGCATGAGCGATAGCACCTGCCAACTGCGCCGCAACCGTTAACAAAAAGGCTGTTTCATCCTCTTCAAAACGGCGCTGAACACGTTGCTGCAATACCAGCACGCCCAACACCTTCCGATGATGAATAATGGGCACACCAAGAAAGGCATGGAACTCCTGCTCGTCTGTGCCAGAAAGAAAATGGAACTGCGGGTGAGCCGGGGCATAATCCAGGTTGACCGGCTCTGCACGCTCAGCGACAAGGCTGACCAATCCCTCGCCAAAGGCCAGTCCAGCCTGCCCCACTGCACCTGGATTAAGACCATCAGTAGCCATCAAGATATAACGCTGTTGTTGCTGATTGGCCAGGTATGCGGAACAGACGTCTACCTGCATTGCCTCTTTAACACGCTGGACGATAATCGTCAGCGCCTGCTCAATATCACCGGCCTGGCTAACTTCCTGAATGATGCGTTGTAGTATCGCCAGCATAATCGATTAACGCCTATAGAGATCCTGCTTCAGCGACAACTCTTGTTTGTCGTATCCAAGCAGGTGAGCCAACTCTTGTAAGGCCCGGCTATAAACACCGCGCTTGAAGTGCACCACATCTTTGACAGGAGACCAGTAATCAATCCAGCGCCAGTGATCAAACTCCGGCATAGGCGTGGTATCAAAACGCACTTCGGATTCTTTCGCCAGTAAACGCAATAGAAACCAGACTTGTTTCTGGCCAATACAGACAGGTTTACTATTGTGGCGAATCAAACGTTTAGGCAATCGATAACGCAACCAGCCGCGGGTAACCCCCAGAATTTCAACATGCTCAGCAGACAGGCCAACTTCTTCGGCCAGCTCACGGTACATAGCCTCCTCAGGGGTTTCATCGGTGCGAATCCCCCCCTGCGGAAATTGCCACGCATCCTGTCCTATCCGTCGGGCCCAAAACAACTTGCCTTCGCCGTTGCTTAGAATAATTCCGACATTTGGCCGATATCCATCTGAATCAATCACTTAAAACCTGTTTAAAATTATCAATATATGTAAACCATTGTTCCACAAACTGGCCACCCTGATCAATTGGACAATCGCCTTATCTTATTGTTCGGCATTTACCTTTAGCCATTAAGCGCCTATTCTTAGCCGTTTTACAAAAAGCCGTGGAGAACCCTGTGAATCTGGCGATTTTCGACCTCGACAACACCCTGTTAAATGGCGACAGCGACTATCTGTGGGGCCGCTTTCTGGCAGCCGAAGGAATTGTGGATGGTGATTTTTATGAACGCGAAAACCAGCGTTTTTATGACGAGTACAAGGCTGGCACCCTGAACATTTATGAGTTCCTGCGCTTCTCCCTACAACCCCTGGCAGACAACAAGTTGGAGAAGATGCTGGCGTTACGGCAGAAATTCATGGAATTAAGCATTGCCCCCATCATACTGCCCAAAGCCCGCAAACTTCTGCAAAAACACCGTGATCAGGGACACGAATTATTAATCATCACTGCCACCAACCATTTCGTCACCCAGCCGATTGCCGAAGCCCTGGGTATCGACAGCCTGATCGCTACCGACCCGGAATTTAAAGACGGCCGCTATACCGGCGAGGTTAGCGGCATCCCCTCATTTCGTGATGGCAAGGTTAAACGTCTCAATACCTGGCTGGAGCAGAATGGCTACAACCTGGCCTCAAGCTGGTTTTATTCTGACTCGCACAACGATCTGCCGCTGCTGGAGATGGTAACTCACCCCGTCGCCGTCGACGCCGATGACACCCTGCTGCAGCATGCCGCTGCCAAAGGCTGGGGCTGCATCAGTCTCAGAGATTAAAAACAAAAAAAAGGGTGGCAATGCCACCCCTAATCGTAGCGATTAAAAACTACAGGAAACTATCTTTATTCATCGCACGAAGCTGGGCGTCATGTTTGGTGATAACACCCTGACGCACCAGTTCCACCAGACACTGATCCAGAGTCTGCATCCCCAAACCCTGGCCGGTCTGAATGGCCGAATACATCTGCGGTACTTTATTTTCACGAATCAGGTTACGAATCGCCGGCGTGCCGACCATAATCTCATGTGCGGCAACACGACCTCCGCCAACACGTTTCAGCAGCGTCTGAGAAATTACTGCGCGCAACGATTCTGACAGCATGGAGCGCATCATATCTTTTTCCGCTGCCGGAAAGACGTCGATGATACGGTCGATAGTCTTGGCTGCCGAGCTGGTATGCAAAGTGCCAAACACCAAATGACCGGTTTCAGCTGCCGTCAGGGCCAGGCGAATGGTTTCCGGATCACGCATCTCGCCCACCAGGATGATATCCGGATCTTCACGCAAGGCAGAACGCAGTGATTCGGCAAAACCCAGGGTGTCTCGATGCACCTCACGCTGATTCACCAGGCACTTTTTACTCTGATGCACAAACTCGATCGGATCCTCGATGGTAAGAATGTGACCAAACTCGGTATTATTTTTGTAATCCACCATCGCCGCCAGGGTGGTTGATTTACCCGAACCGGTTGGCCCTGTCACCAACACCAAGCCACGTGGATTATTGGCGATATCTTTAAATACCGCCGGACACTTTAAGTCTTCCAGCGACAAAATATTCGACGGGATGGTACGGAACACGCCGCCCACACCACGATTGTGATTAAAGGCGTTGACACGAAAACGGGCCAGACCTGGGATTTCAAACGAGAAATCGGTCTCGAAGAACTCTTCAAAATCCTTGCGCTGACGGTCATTCATGATGTCGTAAAGCATATTGTGCACCGCCTTGTTGTCCATTGGCGGCACATTGATGCGACGTATATCACCATCAACACGAATCATCGGCGGCAAACCCGCCGACAAATGTAAATCCGACGCGGCATTTTTAACACTAAAAGCCAGCAACTCGGCTATATCCATGGCATTCCCCTTTGTAATCTCTTTAAGTGCGTTTCGCGGAGATGATTCCCTATCCTTAGCGGCATAATTTTCGACATCTTAACGCATCAATAAACTGCCCTAGCCAAGCTGATACAATAACGCCCCATTACTGCACGAGCAATCAACATGAGCAACATCAAACAACACCTCAACCAGGTATTGGATCAGATTCGCGCCGCTGAAGAAAAATACCAGCGCCCGCGTGGTTCGGTAAAACTGTTGGCGGTGAGCAAAACTTGGCCGCTGGAAAGCATTCTCGAAGCCGTCGCCACTGGGCAACACTGTTTTGGCGAAAACTATGTCCAGGAATCCGTCGCCAAAATTGATAGCTGCACAGAAAATCTTGAGTGGCATTTCATCGGCCACCTGCAATCAAATAAATCTCGCGAGATTGCGACACGCTTTGACTGGGTTCACAGTGTCGACCGACTCAAACTGGCCAAGCGCCTCAGCGAGCAGCGTCCGACCGACCTGGTGCCTTTAAACATCTGCCTGCAGGTCAACATCGACAATCAGCCAAGCAAGTCTGGTTTTGTCGCTAGCGAAATACCTGAATTTGCCGAACAAATCAGCCAACTGCCAAACCTTAAACTGCGCGGCCTAATGGCCATCCCCGCACCCAGCGATAATTTCGAACGACAACGGGCCGCCTTCCACCAGGTCGCTACAATGCAGCAACAGCTGGTTGAACAAGGCCTGGGGCTGGACACATTATCAATGGGGATGTCTGGCGATATGGAAGCAGCTATCGCCGAAGGAGCCACCATCGTCCGCGTCGGCACGGCAATTTTTGGCCCACGCCACTACCCAGGCCTGATTGGGCGAAACAACTGATTGCGGTACACTCGCATTTAATAATTCAATAGCAGCATTAAAAGCGAACAAAATGGAAAAACTCAATATCAGTTTTATCGGCGCCGGCAACATGGCCAGCAGTCTCATTGGCGGCTTACTGGAAGATGGCAAGACACCAGCAGACATCCACATCGCCGACTCCAACCCTGAACAACTCAGCGCACTACAACAACGTTTTGCTGTAACCGTCTGCAAATCAAACAACGCCGCCACTGAGGCTGCTGACATCTTGGTCCTGGCGGTCAAACCTCAGGGTTTGAAACAAGTCGCAGAAGAAATTCGTGACAGTGTCCAGTCAAAACAGCCCTTGGTGATCTCCATTGCCGCCGGGGTACAGGAGAAAGACATTAACCGCTGGCTCGGCAACAATGTCGCCATCGTTCGCGCCATGCCCAATACCCCTTCTCTAATTCAAACCGGCGCTTCAGGACTCTACGCCAACGACAAGGTGACAGAAGATCAACGCAACATCGCCGAGACCATCATGCGCGCCGTTGGTGTTGCCGTCTGGGTTGATAACGAACAACAAATGGATGCCGTCACGGCCATTTCCGGCAGCGGCCCAGCCTATTACTTTCTGTTCATGGAAGCCATGCAAGCTGCTGGAGAGGAACTAGGCCTGGATGCAAAAACAGCACGCCTATTAACATTGCAAACCGCTTTTGGCGCCACCAAGATGGCCTTGGAAAGCAGTGAAGACTGCGCCACCCTACGCCAACGGGTTACCTCACCTGGCGGAACCACCGAACAAGCACTAAACACATTCGAACAAGGTGATCTACGCCAGCTAATCAAGCAGGCCGCCACTGCCGCCGCTAACCGTTCACAGGAACTGGCTCAACTGCTTGGAGAAGACAAACAATGACCGGCTATTTTTCTTCCGCCGCCGCCTTTTTGATCGAGGCTGTGTTTGGTCTATACATGTTGATTGTGTTGTTGCGTCTGCTGCTGCAAATGGCACGAGCCGACTTCTACAACCCGCTTAGCCAATTCATCGTCAAGGCCACCAACCCACCACTCAAACCCTTGCGCCGAATCATTCCAGGCATCGCCGGCATCGACATGGCCTCAGTTATGCTGCTGTTTATTCTACAAATGGCCAAACTAGCACTAATTGCCCTATCAGCTGGTGTAATGCTATCTATCGCCGGATTGGCGGTAATATCCATCGCCGAACTCATTGCCCTGGTATTGAACGTATACATGATCAGCATCCTGATCCAAATCATTCTTAGCTGGGTCAGCCCCGGTGGCCACAACCCGCTAACCGGAATTCTCTATTCTATTAATGAACCGATCATGCGACCTGCCCGAAAAATTCTGCCTCCCATGTCCGGCATCGACTTATCACCTATTCTAGTATTTCTTGGCATAGGCCTATTGAAGATACTGATCGTCAGTCCACTGCTAGACCTAGGCCGTAGCCTGGCGTAATTACAGGATATTTTTCCATATACCCAACAGTCGCGCGTCTCAATTTACGTCCCATGCCAGTGCCCCAAAATCACAACCAAAGTCACAGAAAAAATAAAACCACTAAAGGCTTGCAAAAGTATGACCGATAACTAATTGGCATCGAGCACAAACTCGCTGGCAGGGCAGCAGAAACAACAACTTAGTTCAACTCAACAGGCACGGATATCATAGGGATTATGATGGAGGAAGATCTTTTCAAACAGCAGATGCGGGCTTTCGACCGCTGGAAAGCTGAACTAATCCAGGTTATACAGGATTATCATCACTGGCTTGAGACCCAGGGCAAAGGGACTGCCGATATCAACGTTCGTCTTTTCGACGTCATTGAGTCGCTCAAGTCTGACCACCTGACCATTGCCTTTGTCGCAGAGTTTTCACGCGGCAAGACCGAATTAATTAACGCCATCTTTTTTGCCGACTATAAACGACGGCTGCTGCCATCAGAAGCCGGTCGCACCACCATGTGCCCAACCGAACTCTTCTATGACCATGAAGAAAACCAAGCCTATATTCGTCTATTACCAATTGAAACGCGGTTGCAGGAAAAAAGCATTTCCGAACTGAAAAAAGATCCCGAGCAATGGAAGACCATCAGCCTGGACGTCAACTCGCCCGACCAGATGGTCGAGGCCATGAAGGAAGTGATCACCACCAAGAATGTTTCATTACAACAAGCCATCGATCTAGGCCTGTATAGCGATGATTCACCACGACGTCGTAAAACCGACGCACCGCCACCAGAAGAAATTGAAGTACCTCAATGGCGCCATGCTCTGATCAGTTTTCCGCACCCCCTGCTGCAACAAGGCCTGGCCATACTCGACACCCCCGGCCTAAATGCCCTGGGGACCGAGCCGGAACTGACCTACAATATGTTACCCAATGCCCACGCAGTGCTATTCGTACTGGCTGCTGACACAGGCACCACTCGCAGCGATCTGGATGTATGGGAATACTACATCAAGGAACATCGCGCCAGTGGTGACAAAGGACTGGTTGCCGCACTCAACAAAATCGACACCCTCTGGGATGAAATGAAGAGTGACGACGAAGTCAGCGCATCTATAGAAGCACAGCAACAAGATGTAGCCAATTCATTAGCAATTGATGCTGGCAATGTCTTTCCCGTTTCCGCGCAAAAAGCTTTGTTGGCCAAGACAAAAGATGACCATGAACTGTTGGAAAAAAGTCGCCTAATAGAACTGGAAGGTTATCTGGCCAATGAAATCATTCCCGCCAAACAAGGCATCATCCGTGACAACATCGTTGCCGAAATCGGTAATCTGATAAAAAACGAACGCAACTCTATTGCCGGTCAATACAAGCAGGTCAAATCACAACTCAACGACCTGAAATCCGCCAGCGGTAAAAACACTACCCTAATTCAGCATCTGATGCGCAAGGCACGCGAAAAACAAGCTGCCTATAACGACAACATGGAATATTTTCAGTCCAGTCGTCGCTCACTAAATCAACAGGCAAAACTATTGTTGAATGAACTCAGTCTGAAAAAGTTTGATAACGTCGCCGCCACCGCACGCAAGCAGATGACCGACAGCTGGACTACTGGCGGCCTGAAAAATGGCATGAAGACCCTGTTTGATGGCATTCGCGAAACCATGAAAATATCCACCCGACATGCCGACGAAACACACCAGCAAATCATCAGTATTTATCAAAAATTCGAGAAAGAAACAGAGCTTGAGGCACTTGACCCCAAACCATTTTCAACTGACAAATACGATGCCGAAATAAAAAAACTCTATGAACAGGCTGAAGAGTTTCGCACCAGCCCAGTCACCACAATGACCGAGCAAAATTTCGTAGTGAAAAAGTTTTTCATCTCCCTGGTCAGCCATGCGCGTGATATCTTCTTCCAGGCCAATCAAGAAGCGGAAACCTGGTTCAAAGACATCATGATTCCGCTAGCCAAACATGTCACCGAGCACAAGCAGCTGCTGGAACAGCACATGGAAACGCTCTACAAAATCAATGAATCCAAAGACAACATTGCCTCAAAAACAGCCGAGCTGGAAGGCCAGTGCAGGGCATTAGCAGAGCAACACGCAAGCCTGGATGGCATGTACAAAAAACTGCAAATCCCCATTAACACTGAAATCGACACAGATACACAAAGGGTAGCAAGTGCCTAGCTGTGACAGCAGAGCAGTCACTCCAGAATATACGGCCCCGCTATAAGCGGGGCCTTTTTATATGAATAGGCTATAAATCGCCGTCGTAATCAACAATCAATGGCGCATGATCAGAAAAACGCTCATCCTTATAAACCGATGAGCTCTTTACCTTACCTTTCAATCCTGGAGTGATGACCTGATAATCAATCCGCCAACCGACATTATTGGCCCAGGACTGACCACGATTTGACCACCAAGTGTATTGCCCTGCCTCTTGATTGACTTCACGAAAGGCATCGACATAACCCATTGGCCCAAACAACTGATCCAGCCAGGCACGCTCTTCCGGCAGACAACCCGAGTTCTTTTGATTGCTCTTCCAATTTTTGATGTCTATCTCTTTATGAACGATGTTCCAGTCACCGCAGATGATGAATTCACGTTGTTGACGACGCATCTTTTTCAGGCGTTCAGTGTAGCGATCCATAAAACTGTATTTAATCTGCTGCCGTTCATCCTTGGCTGAACCAGAAGGCAAATACAACGAGGCCACCGATAGTTTGCCAAAATCAGCCTGGATATAACGACCTTCGGCATCCATATCCTCGAACCCTTCACCCAGGCCACAAATCACTTTATCCGGTTTCTGTTTGCAATAAATCGCCACGCCAGAATAACCCTTTTTCTCGGCATCAAAGAAATAAGCGTGATATCCCTCAGGGTAATGCAACTCTGGCGAGAGTTGATCTTCCTGAGCTTTGGTCTCCTGAATACAAATCACATCGGCATCCTGGCTCAACATCCAGGGGAAAAAACCTTTGCGCTCAGCGGCGCGTATGCCATTTAGATTGGCTGAAATAATTCTCATATATAACTCTTTTTTGTTTAACGATTGGCCCACTGACCTCATCCAGCGTAAAATGCTAACCTTTATTTGCTCAGCACGGAATGACTATGCACGCTTATCAACGCGAATTTCTGGATTTTGTTATCGCCACCGATGTCTTACGCTTTGGTGAGTTCACTCTCAAGTCAGGTCGTGTCAGCCCCTATTTTTTCAACAGCGGTCTGTTCAACACCGGCTCAGCCATTGCCAAGCTAGGACGCTATTATGCCGCCGCCATTGAAAATTCCAAGATTGAATATGACATGATTTTTGGCCCTGCCTATAAAGGCATCCCGCTGGCCACCACTGCCGCCGTTGCCCTGGCTGATCACCACGGCCGAGACCTGCCCTATGCCTTTAACCGCAAAGAGGCCAAAGACCACGGCGAGGGCGGCACCATCGTCGGTGCTGCACTGGCAGGCAAAGTGCTGATCATCGATGATGTGATCTCGGCCGGCACCTCGGTACGCGAGTCCATCGAAATGATTAGCGCCGCCGGTGCCACCACTGCCGGCGTAGTCATCGCCCTGGATCGTCAAGAGAAGGGCCAGGACGAGCGTTCAGCCATCCAGGAAGTGGAACAGCAATATGGTTTCTCAGTCGCCAGCATCGTCAAGCTAGACGACCTGATCAGCTATCTGGGCGAAAAGCCTGAGATGGCCGATGCACTCAACAGCGTCAGCGCCTACCGCGAGCAATACGGCGTCAGCTAAGCCCAGATAAGACTAACCCCCATTAACAGGGTAACCACCTCAAAGACACGTTTAATGAGGCGGTTGCCCTTCACAATAGCGTAGTGGGCGCCTAAATAACCGCCTAACAATGAGCCCAGCAACAAGGCCGGCAGCCAGTCCCAGCGAATCTCACCCAACATGCCCAGGGTTACAGCACCTGCACCATTCCAAAACAAACCAACCAGAATCAGCGTATAAGCCACGGCTCGCTTGTAATCCAGGCCAAACCAATACACCAGCCACAAAGTCACAAACAGCCCCGTACCCGAGGTCAACGAACCATTCAGCACACCAATCAACAACAACACAGTGCCGCCTAGCAAATAGCCCGATACACTGCGATGCTGCAACTGCTGTTCTGAGCCAAGCTCAGGCTTAAGGAATGAATACACCCCCAGCGCAATGGTTAGCACCCCCAGGGCCACCTCAGCAATACGATCAGGCACCGCCAAAATGATACTGGCCCCCAGCACCACCCCGGGCAAACCGGTCGCCAAAATAAACAAGGCAAAATGGTAGTCAATATTCCGTTCACGCCAATGGCGTGTGGTGGCACCAACACCCAGGGCAACACTGGCCACTTTGTGGGTTGCCAAGGCAACAGAAAATGGCAGCCCAAGAAATATCAAGGCGGGTAACTGAAGCAGCCCTGCACCACCACCTGCCAGGGCAGAAAAGGCATTAGCCACCAATGCGACAAAAAACAACAGCAATTGCTGATCCCAATTCAATCGTGATCCTTTCCGGGCTACAATAGGTAATAAGACATTATATTAATGGATGTTATGGATGACTTGCCGATATGGGTAATAAGAAATCATATTAATGGATGCTGTTTATGACTTGCCGTTACCGAAAATCAATTCTTTCAAATTCACTTGTTTGCATTTTAGCCACACTAACAATTGCTTCATCAGCCTATGCCGCTGACCTGTTTCGCTGGAAGGACGAACAAGGCAATACCCATTATACGGATCAGGTGCCACCCGAATATATAGAACAAGGCTATCGCGTTATCAGTGAACAAGGACTCACCATCCGCACTATAAAATCAACCAGTGAAATAGAAAGCAATCAAACACCAATCACGCCACAGCCTCCGAAAGAACTGGCCCTTGAAGATCAACGCTTGCTGATGACCTATAGCAGCGAGGAAGAAATCATCTCTACCCGCGCCAGAAAACTTGCCGACACCGAGGCAATGATGGGATTAACCCAGGAGACTATCGACCTGCTTGATACACAATTCCGCCAACTGGCAAAGCAAGCTGGCGATTTTGAAAAACAGGCCAAGCCAATCCCTGATTCATTACTGACCCAGATTTCCGGTGTCAAAAAGAAAATAAAAAATCATAAAGCCAGACTAAAACAAGGCACCGACAACATGGCAAAAATCGAACAAGAGTTTGACGAAACCCTACAGCGTTATCGCCAACTCAAAAGTACTATGGATGAGTGAGGTAGAGCAATAACCCTAAGCTCTGATCAGCGTACCTATTCCCTGATCGGTAAACAGTTCCAGTAATACGGCATGTTTTATCCGACCATCAATGATATGAACCGCACGCACCCCACCTTGAGCCGCATCCAGAGCACACTGAATCTTAGGTAACATGCCACCATAGATAGTCCCGTCAGCAATCAGCTCATTGACCTGTTCAGCACCCAAGCCTGTCAGCACATTATCCTCTTTATCGAGAATGCCACCCGTATTGGTCAACAAGATCAGCTTCTCGGCCTGTAACACTTCAGCCAACTTACCAGCCACAAGGTCGGCATTGATATTATAGGACTGGCCATCGTCACCCACACCGATTGGGGCAATCACCGGAATAAAATCACTATTGCCAAGCATCTCAAGCACATCACTGTCGATAGATGCCACCTCTCCGACATGACCGATGTCGATAATTTCAGGCGCATTCATTTCCGGGGCATTCTGTTCAAACTTGAGTTTACGTGCCCGAATCAAGTCGCCATCTTTACCCGTCAGGCCAACAGCGCGGCCACCGTGTTGATTGATGAGGTTTACAATCTCTTTATTTACCAGGCCGCCCAACACCATCTCGACCACATCCATCGTCTCACTATCGGTCACCCGCATGCCCTGAACAAACCGGCTTTCCTTGCCAATCCGTTCTAATAGTTTGCCGATTTGCGGACCGCCACCATGAACAATCACCGGATTGATACCCACTAGCTTCATCAGCACCACATCACGGGCAAAGCTGTTTTTCAATTCATCATCAACCATGGCATTGCCGCCATATTTGATCACCAAGGTCTTGCCGGCAAAACGTTGTATGTATGGCAAAGCCTCAGTCAACACCTGTGCAACATTCATGGCTGCATTTTGATCTAATGTCATTTCTGTTTCCGTCTAAAAATTCTTAAGGCACTAAAAAGGTAATTGTAATTCAGGCACCAGCTTTTGTAGCTGCATTCTGAACAGCGCTTTGATGTGTTCCAGCTCCTGATCACTGTCAGCCTCGAATCGAAACATCAAACACGGCGTTGTATTCGATGCCCTGACCAGACCCCAACCATGTTTGAATTCTGCCCGTATGCCGTCAATGGTAACCAATTGCGCATCAGGCAAATCAATTTCCTGTTCCAAACGTTGCATCAATTTAAAGTGTTCGCCTTCAGCCAAGGGCAACATCAGTTCTGGCGTATTGATGGCGTCTGGCAACTCTGCAAACACCTCGGCACTGCTGCGCTGATCTTTTGATAAAATCTCCAACAGCCTCAGCGCAGTATACAAACCATCATCAAAACCATACCAACGATCCTTAAAAAACACATGGCCACTCATCTCACCAGCCAGAACCGCACCACTCTCTTTTACCTTGGCCTTCATCAGTGAGTGCCCTGTCTTACTCATTATGGCCTGCCCACCGGCCTGCTCAATCACTCGATGCAGGTGACGACTGGATTTAACATCATAAATAACCTTCGCTCCAGGCTGCTGCCTCAATACATCGATGGCATACAGCATCAACTGCCGGTCAGGCCAAATAATATTACCTTGAGAATCGATCACGCCAAGGCGATCACCATCACCATCAAAGGCCAGACCAACATCAGCACTATTCTTTTTCACTGCGGCTATCAAGGCCTGCAAGTTGACCGGCTGACTGGGATCTGGATGATGAAAAGGAAAATTGCCATCCACCTCACAATAAAGTTCAGTCACATCACAGCCAATGCTGCGCAACAAGGCTGGCACGACATTGCCAGCAACACCATTACCACAATCAACCACCACCTTGAGCTTACGCTCAATCTTGATATCGGCCTGCACCCGAGCGGAATAATCCGCAATCAAATTCTGTTCTGCATAACTACCTTCACCGACGGAAAAGTCCTCCGAAAGAATACGTTGATAGATTTGCTGAATCTCAGCTTCAGTCAGCGTCTCGCCCTGCAACACCATTTTGAAGCCGTTATAGTCAGACGGATTGTGACTGCCGGTTACCATGACTGCCGAACGGGCATTAAGATAGTGAGTGGCAAAATAGACCACCGGTGTTGGCACCAAGCCCAGGTCAATGACATCGCGACCACTTTCACACAAGCCCTTGATCAAGGCATCTGCTATTTCCTGACTGGTGAGGCGACCATCGCGTCCCACAACAATCGCCTGCTCACCTCGCTGCCAGGCTTCGGTACCAAAGGCTCGACCGATCTGATAGACAATCCCAGGCGTCAGTGTCCGACCAACCACACCGCGAATATCATAGGCACGAAAAATGGATTCCGGCACAACACCTGCCTCAAGTTCCTCTTCCACCACAACAGGCTCTAAAACTTTGGCAACCTTATTTTCGACCTGCCCGGCATCAGCCTGATTATTTTCTTCTATCTCGATAGCCGCTTCATTCTGATAAAGGATATTTACATATGAACTTTCAAACTCCTTACGCCCGGCCTCTGACTCTTCTGCGGCACTGCGTTTTACTTCTGCTTCAGATACAGCCACCTTCTCAGTCGACGGCAACGCCGACCAATTCAACGTTTGCAGATTATTCAAGGTAGGTTGCAACTCATCCAAGCCAGCCTTGTAGTCCTTGCCCATCCATTGACCTGCCAGTCGGTCACGAACATAGCCATATAAAACATTGGCGCTTGCAACCACAGCCTTATCCATCACCCGAGAAAACACCCGCATCATCAACGTCAACACAATCGCGACAAGCACATAACCAAGCCAAAAAATCACACGCCAATCCTGCCCCATAACGAGCCAGGTTTTTGGTTTCTCCCAATAAGATAATCGCCACTGGGCATCAGAAAAATCACTATTGAATTCTTGCGCAGTCGCCTTGATGGCCTCGTCTCCTCGACCAACAAACGGCTCTATAGAACCGTTGCTCAGCACCTGACTCAATTCAAGCCTGGCATCATTAATCACCAACTGCTTAATCGCCGCATCCAGAATCGCTGAATCAAACCGCACCAACACATAACCAATAAGATTCTGCCCCTCTTTAAACGGACGAACGATATCAAGATGACGACTACCATCCTGTAACTTATGATATTCAAGCCTGGCCTGCTGTCCCTTCTCTGCCTCATAAATCAGATCCAGTTCAGAAAAACTCAGCAGCGGATAATGACCAGCCAGCTGCTTTTCTTCACCCTTGGCAAACATCATCACCTGGCTGGCATCAATCATGGCGGCCAGATCGTTCTCACGCACCTTGCGGCTGTCAGGATAATTCACCAGCTCCAACAAGTTGGGATCAGCTGCCAGCAAATTAACCCGCTCAACATAGCGTTTGAGCAAGGCATCAACTTCAAAGTTAAGCCTGATTTTTTCGGCCTCAGCGTGCTGGCTAATCTTTTCCTGCTGCAATGACGTCAACAATAAATAGCCTACCAACGCCAGCAAAAACAACACAGCGACTCCCGCCAGGATTGCCTTACCGGCGATAGACGGTAATGAAGTTTGTCGCTGCAGGATCTGGCCAGTCCCAGTCTCTGCCTGTTTCTTTTTAAACATACTGATTCCCAGTCACCTTCACTGCCAGCACCCCATCGAACTTAATGACGACCAGTATGGCCAAAACCACCCTCACCACGATGACTCTCTTCAAACTCATCGACCACTTCAAAGGCAGCCTGAACCACCGGCACAAACACCAATTGAGCAATGCGCTCACCGACATTGACCTCAAACTCATCATGGCCGCGATTCCAACAAGAGACAAATAACTGGCCCTGATAATCTGAATCAATCAAACCCACCAGATTACCCAACACAATACCGTGTTTATGGCCCAGTCCTGAGCGCGGCAATATCACCGCTGCCAGGCTCGGATCACCCAAGTGAATAGCAATACCGGTGGGAATCAACTGAGTCTCGCCCGGTTTCAAAATAATAGACTCATCCAAACAGGCGCGCAGGTCCATTCCCGCTGCACCACCAGTGGCATAATCCGGCAACGGAAACTCGTTGCCAATACGCTTATCCATTACCTTAACTTGTACTTTGTGCATGAAATCTCTCTGCAATTAACGTGATTAATTCCCGCGCCACAATAGATTTATCGGCGCGTGTTATTTCCTGTTTTCCGTCTTGCCACAACACCGTCAGGGCGTTGTCATCGGCATTAAATCCCAAACCATCGCCAACCAAGTTGGCGGCAATCATATCCAGGCCTTTACACTGCAACTTGTCGCGAGCATATTTTTCCAGATCATGGGTCTCGGCGGCAAAACCAACACAAAAAACCTTGTCTGAGGACGCTGTCGACATGGCCACCTGAGCCAAGATGTCTTCGGTACGTTCCAGGCGTAGCGATAATTCAGCTGCATCCTTTTTCATCTTTTTGCCCTGCACCTCTACCGGGCGATAATCCGCCACTGCCGCTGCGGCAATAAAGATCTGGCTCGGCCCGATATTCGTTTGGACCGCATCACTCATTTCGGCCGCCGTTTCCACCTCGACACGCTCAACACCACTGGGACAGGTCAGCGCGGTTGGGCCGCTAATAAGCACCACCTCTGCCCCGGCGGCGGCTGCCGCCTCAGCCACGGCGTAGCCCATTTTGCCGGAACTATGATTGCTGATGTAACGTACCGGATCGATAGCCTCACGGGTCGGGCCGGCCGTCAACAACACTCGACAACCGGCCAGCGGCCCTTGCTGCCAGTGTTTACCCAGCACGCCCACCAACTCTTCTGCTTCAAGCATGCGCCCTGCACCACTCTCACCACAAGCCTGCTCACCTTCTGCTGGCCCTAAAATTGTTACGCCGCGTTGCTGTAAGAGCTGACAATTTTGCTGCGTGGCCGGATGAGCCCACATCACCCGGTTCATGGCCGGGGCGACAAACACTGCTGCTTCGGTTGCCAAACAGAGAGTGGTAAGCAGGTCATCAGCCAAACCATGTGTCATACGCGCAAGAAAGTTGGCACTGGCTGGCGCGACCAACACCGCATCAGCCCAGCGCGCCAGCTCAATATGCCCCATCGCCGCTTCAGCTGAGGTATCCAGCAGAGTGGTATGCACCGGCTTGCCCGACAGGGCCTGCATGGTCAACGGAGTAATGAATTCACAGGCAGATGCGGTCATCACCACCCGCACCTCGGCGCCTTGCTTTCGCAGACAACGAACCAGCTCGGCACTCTTATAAGCGGCAATCCCCCCTGTCACAGCAACGACAATTCGACGCCTACTCACTCCCGCAATTGCTGCCACAAACTCTCCCATGGATTTATAAATAATAAGAGGGGTAACATACCATTCTTGGGGGCATAAATCGAAACACGGATGCGATATTCGACAAGGAGTAGGCATGGCAATTACCGACTGGCCGGCGGACGAGCGGCCGCGTGAAAAACTGTTGCAGCGCGGCCCGGCTGCACTATCTGACGCCGAACTGCTAGCGATCTTTCTACGCACAGGTATCGTCGGCAAGACCGCCGTTGATCTGGCTCGCGACTTACTCGACGAACACGGCAGTCTGCGTGCCCTGCTGGATGCCGATCAAAAGCAATTCTGCCGCAGCAAAGGCCTGGGCACGGCCAAATACGTGCAATTGCAAGCCACAATAGAGATGAGCCGCCGCCACCTCGACGAACGCATGCGCCGCGGCGATGCCCTGGCCAATCCACATGATACGCGCCGTTTTCTCAGTGCCCGGCTACGCGACTACCCGCACGAGGTATTTGCCTGCCTGTTTCTCGACAATCGCCATCGCGTCATCCAGTTTGAGGAATTATTTGTCGGCACCATCGACGGCGCCTCAGTGCATCCACGCGAAGTGGTCAAACGCGCCCTACACCATAACGCCGCGGCAGTAATCCTGGCCCACAACCACCCCTCCGGTATTGCCGAACCTAGCCAGGCCGATCAACACATCACCCAGCGGCTGCGCGATGCCCTGAGCCTGGTGGACATCCGCATGCTGGATCATTTTGTGGTTGGTGATGGCGAACTAACCTCATTTGCCGAACGCGGCCTATTATAAGCTAAGCCATTGTTTTATAATGTGCGACGCTCTGCAATGGTGAGTTGTTTCCACATTATTATGCCAACTAGGCCGTTTTTACTTGAGCCCAGCCCGCGAATCTGGTATAAATTCGCCCTTCCTGCGCTGGGGCGCGGATACAGAATTGATTTTGGAGAAAGACTCATGTCTAGAGTATGTCAGGTAACGGGCAAAGGCCCTATGGTTGGAAACAACGTTTCCCATGCCAACAACAGAACCAGACGCCGTTTTCTGCCTAACCTTCACAGCCATCGTTTTTGGGTTGAAGGCGAAAACCGCTGGGTAAAATTACGCGTCTCTACACACGGAATGCGCATCATCGACAAGCGTGGTATCAGCGATGTTTTGGCTGACATCCGCGCTCGTGGCGAAAAGGTTTAAGGAGACTGAGTCATGGCTAAAAGTGCACGCGAAAAAATCAGATTGGTCTCAAGTGCCGGCACCGGTCACTTCTACACTACTGACAAGAACAAACGTAACATGCCTGAAAAGATGGAGATCAAGAAGTTTGATCCCGTTGTTCGTCAGCACGTAATGTACAAGGAAGCCAAGATCAAGTAACTTCTGATCTAGACTACCTTGATAAAAAAACCCGCTTCGGCGGGTTTTTTTATGTCTAGTAGAAAACCGTGGCAAATAAACCTAAGTTATCAAATCAACTTCTATATTCAGCGTTAATTTTAACGTAATCATATGACAAATCAGTCGTCCAGACCTGCGCCTGCGCAGAACCACGACCAAGATCTATTCTGATAGTTATTTCCTCTTCATCCATCACCGCCTGTCCAGCAGCTTCGGTATATGTCACATCACGCCCACCATCACAAACAATACGAACATCACCCAGATGGATGCTGATCTTATCAACATCCAGGCACTCAATACCCGCCCGACCAACTGCAGCCAGGATACGACCCCAGTTTGGATCTGAAGCAAAAAGCGCGGTCTTCACCAAAGGAGAATGCGCCACGGTGTAGGCGACCTGACGACTCTCAGCTTCATTGCTACCACCATTAACCTCGATAGTAATGAACTTTGTCGCACCTTCACCGTCACGAATAATCGCCTGAGCCAAAAATTTAAGCACCCCTGTAACGGCAGCAGCGAACTCACCATAACCGGCATCTGTTTCGGCAGCAAAGGCAATGTCAGCCTGACCACTCGCCACCAGCACACAAGCATCATTGGTCGAGGTATCACCATCAACAGTAATACTATTAAAGGAACAATCAACTGCCTGCTGCAATAACCGCTGCAACAGAGCCGACTCCACACCCGCATCTGTCGCCACATAAGCCAGCATGGTTGCCATGTCCGGACAGATCATCCCCGAACCCTTTGCAATTCCTGAGATGGTGACAGTCTTGCCGCCGATCTCGACCTGACGCGAAACACCCTTGGCCAGGATGTCTGTCGTCATAATCGCTCTAGCAGCCTTTAACCAATTATCAGCCGATAAATCAGCATAGGCTTGAGGCAAGGCACTACGAATTTTTTCAGATGGCAGCAACTCACCTATAACGCCAGTAGAAAAAGGCAATACTTCTTCTATCTTACAATCAGCCACTTCAGCCACCACAGCACACGAATCAAGCGCCGCCTTCATACCCGACTCGCCGGTACCCGCATTGGCATTGCCACTGTTAATCAGAAGATAGCGTGTTGCCGCAGCCCCACCGTGCTGGCGAGCCAGCGTTACTGGCGCAGCGCAAAATGCGTTGCGTGTGTAAACAGCTGCCGTTGTCGCAGCCGAGGCGATTTCCATTAGCGCCAGATCATTACGATCAGCATATTTTATGCCTGCCGCGGCTATCCCCCAACGCACACCTGCTACCGGCAATAATATCTCTGGCTCAAACAAACCTACCGGCATGACTAGTCCAACTTACCGTGACACTGTTTATATTTTTTACCTGAACCACAAGGGCAAGGTTCGTTACGTCCCACCTTGCGGCCATCACGCACAAATGGCTCAGCTTGCTCACCTGACTCAGTCTCTGCCTCTGGCAAGGCCGAAGCATTGGCATGCTGAAACTCCATATCACCTTGACTGCGACGCTGCTCGTCCACAGCATCAACATCAGCTTGATCCTGCACCTGCACCTTGGAAATAATACTGACAACTTCATGCTTGATACGATCCAGCATCTCAGTAAACATTTCAAAGGCTTCGCGCTTGTATTCCTGCTTGGGATTCTTTTGCGCATAACCACGCAGATGAATACCCTGACGCAGATAATCCATCGCCGCCAGATGTTCCTTCCACTGAGTATCGAGCACTTGCAACATTACCGCCTTCTCAAAGTGACGCAGCACTTCGCCACCCGCCTGCTCTTCCTTGACCTGATAGGCTGCCTCCAACTCCTCCAGAATACGCTTACGCAAGATTTCTTCATGCAAATCATCATCGGCATCAAGCCACTGCTGAACAGGCATGACCTGAGCAAACTCGTGTTCCAGCGCAGCCTCTAGACCTGGCACATCCCACTGCTCTTCCAAACTCTGCTGCGGAATAAATTCATCAATAACCTTGCTAACTACATCAGCTCGAATACCCTTGACGGCATCAGAGATATCATCCATGGCCATCAGCTCATTGCGCTGCTCGTAAACCACTTTACGCTGATCGTTGGCTACATCATCAAATTCCAGAAGCTGCTTACGCACATCAAAGTTATGCCCCTCTACCTTGCGCTGAGCATTCTCAATGGCCTTGCTGACCCAAGGATGCTCAATCGCTTCACCCTCTTCCATGCCTAATTTTTGCATGATTGCGGCGACACGATCCGAGGCAAAAATACGCATTAGAGTGTCTTCCAACGACAGGTAAAAGCGCGATGAACCAACATCACCCTGACGACCGGCACGACCACGCAGCTGATTGTCAACACGACGGGACTCATGTCGTTCAGTGCCAATTATGTGCAAGCCACCCGCAGCCAGGACTTGATCATGACGTTCCTGCCATTCAGTACGAATCCGTTGCACAGCAACCTCATCATTTGGTTCAACACCCTCAAGGTCTGCTTCAAGACTCCCACCCAACACAATATCCGTACCACGACCGGCCATATTGGTGGCAATAGTCACCGCACCAGCACGACCAGCCTGAGCCACAATCTCAGCCTCACGGGCATGCTGCTTGGCGTTCAGAACCTCATGTTTAATGCCACCCTTTTTCAAAAAATCCGATAGCAATTCCGATACTTCGATTGAGGTGGTACCAACCAGCACAGGCTGACCACGGCCATTACAGTCCTTGATATCTTCAAGTATGGCCTTGAATTTATCTTGCTGATTCAGATAAACCAGGTCCCCCATATCTTTACGGGCTGTCGGTTTGTTGGGCGGAATCACTACAACCTCGAGACTATAAATTTCCTGAAACTCATAGGCCTCGGTGTCCGCTGTGCCAGTCATCCCTGACAGTTTATTGTAGAGACGAAAGTAGTTCTGGAACGTGATAGAGGCCAATGTCTGACTCTCACTCTGAACCTTTACCCCTTCTTTGGCTTCAACGGCCTGATGCAGCCCCTCTGACCATCGTCGACCAGGCATGGTGCGGCCGGTAAACTCATCGACAATGACAATTTCGCCATTCTGAATGATGTAGTCCACATCTTTTTGAAACAAAGCATGGGCACGCAATGCGGCATTCATATGATGCATCAATGCAATATTGGCGGCATCATAAAGGCTCTCACCCTCTTGCAACAGCCCATTTTCCACCAGCATTTCTTCAAGCTTTTGATGCCCTGCCTCCGTCAGAAAGACCTGCTTCGCCTTCTCATCAACCGTATAATCACCATCACCCTCAGCGCCATCCTCACCCTCGACCTGCTGCTTTTCAAGACTAGGGATCAGCTTGTTCATTTTGCTGTAGAGGTCTGAATTATCATCACTTGGGCCGGAAATAATCAGCGGTGTTCGTGCTTCATCGATAAGGATCGAATCAACCTCATCGACCACGGCAAAATTTAACTCACGCTGCATCTTGTCATCGGCACGGAAGGCCATGTTGTCCCGCAGATAGTCAAATCCAAATTCGTTATTGGTGCCGTAGGTAATATCTGCAGCGTAGGCTGCTCGCTTCTCTTCCGGATCCTGCCCAGAAAGAATTACTCCAACCGTTAAGCCCAAAAATGTATAGAGCTGCCCCATCCAATTGGCATCACGTTGCGCCAGGTAATCATTAACCGTCACCAAGTGCACACCCTTACCTTCCAGGGCATTCAGGTATACCGCCAGCGTCGCCACCAGAGTCTTACCTTCACCTGTGCGCATCTCGGCAATCTTGCCGTCGTTTAGCACCATGGCACCAACCATCTGCACATCATAGTGGCGCATATTCAAGGCACGTTTGCCACTCTCACGAACGACAGCAAAAGCCTCAGGGAGAATCGACTCCAAGGTTGCACCATCTGCCAGACGCTGGCGAAACTCCGACGTTTTCGCTCTAAGCTCATCATCTGACAGTGCTGCCACCCCCCCTTCCTGAGAAGTGATCTGAGCAGCAAGCTTATGCATCTTCTTCAACACCCGATCATTGCGGCTGCCAAAGACTTTTTTCAATAACTTAGTAACCATTGGTCTTTAGAATTCTTCGCTAGAAAACACATTTACGCTGGATTGCGCATAGATAGACGATCATAAAGCAAATCGCTTCATTTATAAAACAAATAGGTCTAAATCAGGAGGGAAATACGGTTCTAACGACGAGCAGTGCGGACATACTTAACTGGATTAACTACTCGGCCATGACGCAGCACCTCAAAGTGGACATGCGGACCGGTTGACCGGCCACTTGAACCCATCAAACCAAGGGGCTGTCCTTTTTTGACTGTATCACCAGCCGCCACCAGGTTTTCACTGTTATGAGCATAGCGCGTCACATATCCGTTGCCATGATTGATCTCCACCATAGTGCCGTAACCATAACGATCGCCAGACCAGGTAACTACACCGGCAGCCACAGCCAGAATCTTGGTACCCAGCTTACCAGCAATATCTACGCCATTGTGCTGGGCTGGGCGGCCAGTAAATGGGTCTGTACGTGTACCAAAAAATGACGACAACCAGCCCTTCTCTGCAGGAAAGCCCGCAGGAAAAACCTCATCCTCAAGATTTTTTGACATTAACAAAGACTCTAACACCGCCAACTGCTGCTCACGATCATCCAATTGCGCGCTCAAACCAGTAAATGAAGACATAAAATCACTTAACTCAGCCTCAGCAGGCAAACCATCAGCCATCGCTGCAGGGCCACCTTGGGCCGGGGCGTTATGAAAATCAAACTCGCCTTTTTCAAGGTCCGCCATCTCTGTTAGGCGCTCCCCAAGAGCATCAAGTCTCACTACGCGTGACTGCAATTCCGCCAGGCGCAGGGTTAGGGCATTAATATTCTCTTGTGCCCCCTGCTTAGCTCCCTCAATATCCTCACGCTGCAACTCCAACTCAACACGCAGGCTTGCAGCCAACCGTTCCTTTTGTACCACAACATCATTAACGCCCATGGAATAACCGGCAAACATAGCAACAACAGGCACTAACAACACTATTACTGATAAACTAAAAAAGACTGAGCGACGGCTGAAACGCCGCACCGCGCCTTTTGAGTTTTTAGGTAATAGAATAATAGCCATAGTTACTTTTGCACCCGCATCCATCCATGAATCACTGTTCAGCCGGAAATCAACGTGAAAACACCGACCCCACTAAACAAAATTCTCAGCTCCAAACCTACTACACAACGTCTCGTCCAACAGGTTAACAACCTAAAAAGCCTCAACAGCCGCCTCAGCCGTATTTTGCCCACCCCCATCGCTCAACACTATAAAATAGCCAACATTGATCGAGGGGCACTCACTATTTTATGTTCATCATCCGCATGGGCAACACGCCTGCGATTACAACAAACCAAAATTATCAAAGGTTTTCGGGATCTTCATATCCATTCTCTGAACATTCAGATTACACCAACAAAAGCTGATGACAGTATCAACAAACCCAAAAAACCAGCCAGAAAAATATCACAACAAACATCTAAGTTATTGATCGATCTGGCAGAAACAACATCAGACCCAAAACTAAAACAGGCACTCCAACGCCTCTCAAAACGCGCCAGAAATTCCACCTAGCCAGCCTACTTATTTATAGTTATCGATCGGACAAGGACCAGCTTGACACTAACAATGCAAGTTTAGTTGAAAATTGCGATGAAAGTCTAAAGTCTATTTGAATTATGTCGCCAATAGCGGCTGCATAAAGGAGATAGGCGCCTGTTCACCACCCTCAAATGTCACCAACTCCCAGGCATCCTCCTGCGTCATCAGGGTTCGAAGCAGCTGATTATTCAAGGCATGGCCAGATTTATGACCGCTAAAAGCACCAATCAGACTGCGGCCAAGCAGATAAAGATCACCGATTGCATCAAGAACCTTATGTTTGACGAACTCGTCTTCATAACGCAGACCGTCATCATTGAGAATCCGGTAATCATCAACAACAACCGCATTTTCCATGCTGCCACCCAGGGCCAGGTTTTTAGCGCGTAGCGCCTCGATATCCCGCATAAAACCAAAGGTACGCGCACGGCTAACCTCTTTAACAAACGAGGTAGTAGAAAAGTCTATGCAGGCTTCCTTAGAACGGCCGTGAAAGGCAGGGTGATCAAAATCGATGGCAAAAGAGACTTTAAAACCCTCAAAAGGCTCAAACTTCGCCCATTTATCACCATCTTCCACCACCACAGGACGCTTTATACGAATAAAACGTTTTGGCGCTTCCTGCTCTTCAACCCCGGCAGACTGCAGTAAAAACACAAATGGCCCAGCACTACCATCCATGATCGGGACTTCTGGAGCACTCAGGTCGATACAGGCGTTATCAATACCTAGCCCGGCCATCGCCGAAAGCAGATGTTCAACCGTCGAAATACGCACACCGTCCTGAATCAGAGTCGTCGACAAACGGGTATCACCAACATTTTCCGCCCTAGCGGCAATCTCTACCACAGGATCAAGATCGACGCGGCGAAATACTATCCCTGAATCAACCGGTGCAGGACGAAGCGTCAGGTAGATTTTTTCACCTGTGTGCAAACCGACGCCAGTCGCGCGGATAACGTTTTTCAGGGTACGCTGCCTAATCATTACTGACCATTCACTCCAATTCTAGCCACAGCGACCATCCCCCGGGCAGGGACTGGCCATAATTGCGGCAAAGAATAGCACAAATCTACCCCAGCCGCGACGAGCCACAGCCCCTACCCTATGATCCAGATTTACCTTCCATCAATCAGCCTGGCGGCGCAAGAAGGCTGGAATATCCAGATAATCCAAGCTTGCATCTTCCGTTGTAGCCGCACCCGCTGATGCGGCAGGCTGGGCACGCATGATTGTTGGACGTTCCAGCTCTTCGTATTTTGTTTCTGTAACTGTAGGCTCACTGCTCTGCTGGTTCTGATAAACCAGTTTAACCGGCGCATCAGCTACCACTGCTTGCGCCTGACCCAGGCCAGTTGCAACCACGGTTACACGCAGCTCGTCGACCATTTCAGGATCAATTACAGTACCAACAACAACGGTTGCATCATCAGAAGCAAACTCTCTGATTGTGTTACCCACTTCTTCAAACTCACCGATGGACATATCCAAACCAGCCGTGACATTCACCAGAATTCCACGCGCGCCAGCCAAATCGATATCTTCCAACAACGGACTAGCGACAGCTGTCTCTGCAGCTACGCGGGCACGATCTTCGCCACTGGCCTTGCCAGAACCCATCATCGCCATGCCCATTTCAGACATCACCGTACGGACATCGGCAAAGTCGACATTGATCAACCCTGGACGGGTAATCAGCTCAGCAATCCCCTGTACCGCTCCCAGCAGAACATCATTGGCAGAGGCAAAGGCCTGCAACAGCGAAACATTCTTACCCAACACATGCAGCAGCTTTTCATTTGGAATAGTGATCAAGGAATCAACATGCTGCGACAACTCTTCAATCCCGGCATTAGCAATACTGTTACGCTTATTGCCCTCGAATGAAAACGGACGAGTCACAACTGCCACGGTCAAAATACCCATTTCTTTGGCAACTTGAGCAACAACTGGCGCCGCCCCCGTGCCTGTACCACCACCCATACCAGCAGTTATAAACAACATATCCGCGCCATCAATCATCTCAACAATGCGTTCACGATCTTCCATTGCCGACTTACGGCCGATCTCAGGATCAGCCCCTGCGCCCAGACCTTTAGTAAAACTTGAACCCAGCTGCAACACAGTCTTGGCTGACGACTTTTTCAATGCCTGGGCATCGGTATTGGCAGCAATAAAATCCACTCCGTCAATATTACCCGCCACCATATGCTCAACGGCGTTACCACCACCGCCACCAACTCCCAGCACCTTGATAACAGCGTTTTGCGTATAGGTATCCATTAATTCAAACATAATAAAATCTCCTCAATTTCCGACAAAATAAATACTTTTAAAAATTACCCTTAAACCAATTCTTCATCCGTTCCCACACACCCTTTGCATTCACCCCGGCCGCCGAATCACCGCCGCGGTCATTCCGATGCTGATTCCCAAACAGCAACAGCCCCACTCCTGTGGCGTAAATCGGGTTTCGTACCACATCCACTAAACCAGTGACGTACTGGGGCGAACCCAACCGCACCGGCATGTGGAAGATTTCTTCTGCCAACTCAATCACACCTTCCATTTTTGAACTGCCACCCGTCATCACAATCCCAGCAGCAATCAAGTTCTCGAACCCACTTCTGCGCAGCTCAGCTTGAATCAGGCTTAGCAATTCTTCGTAACGCGGCTCAACCACCTCGGCCAGTGTTTGGCGCGCCAAACGACGCGGCGGACGCTCACCCACACTAGGCACCTCAATAGTTTCCTCTGGACTGGCAAGCTGAGTCAGGGCACAGGCGTATTTAATCTTGATCTCTTCAGCGTGTTGCGTCGGCGTACGCAGCGCCACAGCAATGTCATTCGTGACCTGATCGCCAGCAATCGGAATAACCGCGGTATGACTGATCGCACCATCAGTAAACACGGCAATGTCAGTGGTACCACCACCAATATCCACCAGACAGACACCCAGCTCTTTCTCATCATCGGTCAACACCGAGTAGCTAGAGGCCAACTGTTCAAGAATGATGTCATCAACCTCCAGCCCACAGCGGCGCACACATTTGATAATGTTCTGCGCCGCACTCACAGCACCTGTCACCATGTGCACCTTGGCCTCCAGCCTGACACCTGACATGCCTACCGGCTCACGAATCCCCTCCTGCTGATCAATCACAAATTCTTGTGGCAGGATATGCAGGATTTTTTGATCCGCAGGAATCGCTACCGCACGAGCAGCATCAATCACCCTATCCACATCAGCAGGGTTCACCTCACTATCACGAATAGCGACGATGCCGTGTGAATTAAGGCTGCGAATATGACTGCCAGCAATCCCGGCATAGACCGAATGAATCTGGCAACCGGCCATTAACTCAGCCTCTTCAATGGCTCGCTGAATTGATTGCACGGTTGATTCAATATTGACCACCACTCCCTTCTTCAAACCACGAGAAGGGTGAGAGCCAATACCAATTATCTCCATGCCACTCTCATCCGAAACCTCGGCGACAATCGCCACCACCTTGGAGGTGCCAATATCGAGACCAACAATCAGATTTTTTTCAGTCTTTTTTGACATCTAACTAAACTCTCCAGTACTCATCAGCACTAAACTCGCCACTGCACGGCAAAGCCGTTGGTATAACGCATATCAATCCGCCTGACCTTCTCAGCCGCAGCCAATAATGGCGAATAAAACTTCACAAAACGTTGTAAACGCTTTTCCATATCACTGCGACCAAGCACAACAGTGACACCGTCACTCAATTCCAATTCCCAAGCCCGTCTTGGCGACAAAACAACTCGCTTCATATTTAAACCAGCCTGCTCAAGCGACTGATTAAATACACTGAACTGCTGCGCCATGCTGGCAACGCTTTTGTCAGGACCATGCAACTCCACCATCCCGACAGGAAAACTTTCTAGCGCTGGCGAAAACAACTCACCACGCACATTAACCAAAGCCTGGTCACGCCAACGCGCCAACGCCACCTGCTCTTTAACTATGACATGCAAGGCATCCGGCCAGACACGGCGCACTTCGACAGCATCCACCCATGGCAGCGCGCTAACGGCTGCTGTTACAGCCGCAACATCAACACTAAAAAAGCCACCATCTACCTGTGCACTAACCAGCTCATGCAACTGCTCTTTGCTGACCTTTTCAAATGGCGCCTCGAGCTGCACCTGCTGCAAAGGCATGGTCTGCGGATCCATCAACTTCAGCCAAACGGCATAACAAACAACTATCAACAACAGAGTCACACCGGCCTGAGTCATCAACCGTGGATTAAAATCCCAGCGCCACCACTGAGCAGTGGCCTTGCTCTTCTCTGGATTTAAACGACGGTTTTTCTTTTTGTTTGCGCTAGTTTTCTGCCATGGAAGTTTCATCGTTCTCCCCCCTTACCAAAACTGGTTTCTAGCACACGCCAGACAAGCTCATCAAAACTCAAACCTGCCGCCTTAGCTGCCATCGGAACTAAACTATGGTCTGTCATACCCGGCACAGTATTTACTTCCAACAGATAAAAGTTGCCCGCCTCATCGGCCATAAAATCTACTCGTCCCCAGCCATGAGCACCGACTGAGTTAAATGCATGCACTGCCAGTTGTTGCAGCTGCGCCTCTTTATCCTCAGACAAACCGCAAGGACAGCAATAAACCGTGTTATTGGCCTCATACTTGGCGGCAAAGTCATAAAAGGCATTTGGCGTTTGCAGTCGAATTGCAGGCAACGCCTCACCATTCAACACCGCCACAGTATATTCAGCACCCTCAACCCACTGCTCAACCAGCACGCTGTCACCACTGGCGGCAGCCTCACGCACAGCATGGGCAAGCTGCGACGGATCGACCACCTTATTCATACCAATACTAGAACCCTCACAGGCAGGCTTGACGATCAATGGCAAACCCAACACATCGACCAACTCAGCAAAGTTGCTTGCCTGGTCCGCTACAGCGTAAGTTGGCGTAGGCATTCCCGCCCCTTGCCACATAAGCTTGCAACGCAGCTTGTCCATTCCCAAAGCAGATCCCAACACACCACTACCGGTATAAGGCATTCCGATTGTTTCCAAAGCACCTTGCATGACACCATCTTCACCGCCACGGCCATGCAAGATGATGAAGACACGATCAAACTCACCGGCTTGCAAATCCATCAATACGTTGTCCGACACATCCAGACCATGAGCATCGATAGCTTTTGCCTGCAACGCCGTCAGCACGGCGGCACCGCTGTTAAGTGAAACCTCACGTTCGGCTGAACGGCCACCCATCAGCACAGCCACTTTGCCAAAGGCCTTTGGATCAGTGATCTTTTGCTGCGGCAGGCTCATTTATGCCACCTCCCCAACAATGTGAACTTCTCGAATCAGTTGCACGCCATGCTGAGACTCAACTTCAGCCGCCACTTTTTCGATCAGCGCCTCTATATCCGCCGCTGTAGCCTCACCTGTATTAATAATAAAGTTTGCATGTTTCTCAGAGACACAGGCGCCTCCAACACACACACCTTTCAGACCGCACGCCTCAATCAAACGAGCAGCATGATCACCTTCCGGGTTTCTAAATACAGAACCACAACTAGGCAAACCAATCGGCTGCGACGAATTACGCTTTTCCAGCAATTCTTTAATACGCGCTGTGGCTGTTTCACTATCACCACAATACAATCTGAGATGCGCGGCAACAAACCATTCATCACTAACACCCTTGACGTGACGATAAGAAACAACAAATTCTTCCGGCTGACGTAGATGGCGTTGTCCATTACGATTAATGGTTTCCACCGCCACAACGTGCTGCCAGGTTTCACTACCAAATGCACCGGCATTCATCGCCAGAGCTCCGCCCATGGTGCCGGGGATACCCGCTAGGAATTCAACCCCAACCAATTGCTGACGGGCACAAAAACGAGCCGCCTTGGCACAAGCAACACCAGCCTCGACCCTGACCAAACCCTCATCCAGCAATTCGATTTCATTTAACAGACCAGAGGTAATGATCACTGTGCCGCGAATACCGCCATCGCGTACCAACAAGTTACTGCCAAGCCCCAACCACATCAGCGGCTCTGCCTCATCTTGTTGTGACAAGAACTCAGCCAGATCTTCAAGGCCGGCAGGCTCGTAATAACACTCGGCCGGACCACCCACACGCCAGGTGGTATGACGCGCCATCGACTCATTCAATTTCAAACTGCCACGCAATGCCTGCTGGATCGCCGCCATCATGCCGACTCCCCCTGCCATAGCTGCAACAAGTTTGCCGCAGCCACGCCAACATTGCCTGCACCCAAAGTCAGGACGATGTCACCTTCCTGGATCACACCTTCCAGCGCATGAGGCAAATCATCAATCGTCTCAATAAAGACCGGATCAACCTGACCACGGGTACGAATCGCCCGGGCCAGGCTGCGCGAATCAGCTCCGGCAATCGGCTCTTCACCAGCGGCATAAACTTCCAGCAATACCAACACATCCACTTCAGACAAGGTTATGCTGAAATCTTCAAACAGGTCACGGGTACGGCTGTAACGATGCGGCTGAAAGGCCATCACCAAACGCCGTTCCGGCCAACCGTCACGAATGGCTGAGACAATCGCCGCCACTTCACGCGGATGATGACCATAGTCATCAATCAACATGACTTTGCCCTTGGCCGTTTCAACTTCACCGTTAATCTGGAAGCGTCGACCTATCCCTTCAAAGCTAGACAAGGCACGCACGATAATGTCATCCGTGACATCCAGCTCCTGCGCCACAGCGATGGCCGCCATGGCATTCAAAACATTATGTCTGCCACCCATATTCAAGCTAATTTCAAGCACACCTTCATGGCCTGCACGGCTGACATCAAACACAGTGACGTTGCCTTGCTGACGGACATTACTGGCACACAGGTCGGCCTCTTCTGAGAAACCATAGGTCAACATGGGACGAGTACATTCTTCCATCACCTCGCGTACACCGGCATCATCAACACAGACTACCGCCAGACCATAAAAAGGCAGGTGATGCAGAAACTCAATAAAGGTTTGCCGCAAACGATTGTAATCACCGCCATAGGTAGACATATGATCGACATCAACGTTGGTCACCACCGCCAACATAGGTTGCAGATATAAAAATGAAGCATCACTCTCGTCTGCCTCGGCCACCAGGTATTCACCCGAACCGAGACGAGCATTGGTACCGGCACTATTGAGCTTGCCACCGATAACAAAGGTTGGATCCAACTCCGCCTCTGCGAGCAGACTGGCAATCAGGCTGGTTGTAGTTGTCTTGCCGTGCGTACCTGCAACGGCAATGCCAAAACGAAAGCGCATCAGCTCGGCCAGCATCTCCGCTCGAGGCACAACAGGAATACGACGTTCATGTGCGGCAACTACTTCCGGGTTGTCCTGATTCACCGCCGATGAGATCACCAACGCATCACAGCTTTGTACATTGCCGGCAACATGATCGTGATCAATCTTAATGCCCAGCGATGACAGACGCTGGGTCATGGCATTATTGCCCAGGTCAGAACCACTGACCTGATAACCCAGGTTGTGCAACACCTCGGCAATACCACCCATGCCAGCGCCACCAATGCCGACGAAGTGCAGATGTTTAATCCGACGCATCGCTGAGTTAAGCATTGCTTGCCTCCATGCACAAATCGGCGACCTGCTTTACTGCTAGTGGCTTGGCCAAAGCACGGGCACTATTGGCCATCTGCAACAACTCACTGCGATTATTCTCAACACAGTCGCGCATGAAACCAGTCAGAATTTCTTTTAAACTCTCAGTTCCCAACTCTGCTTGCAGCAACAATAAAGCAGCGCCGTTATCCGACAGGTAACGGGCATTGGCGGTTTGATGATCGTCAACTGCAAATGGAAATGGCACCAACATGGCACCGACACCTGCCGCGGCCAATTCAGAAACAGTCAGCGCACCGGCGCGACACAAGACCACATCAGCCCAACCATAGGCCTCGGCCATATCAGTTATGAAAGCCTCTAAGCGCACGTCAACATTGGCATCTTTATAGGCTTTTTGCGCAGTATCAATGTTGCGCTTGCCGGCCTGATGCCAAACCTCAGGACGCTGCTCTGGAGGCAACATAGCCAAGGTCTGGGGCAAAATTTCATTCAAGGCCTGCGCCCCAAGACTGCCACCCAAGACCAACAGGCGCAGATTGCCTTCGCGATTGGCAAATCGTTGTTGCGGCTCTGCCAGAGCTATTATTTTTTGTCTGACAGGATTACCGCTATCCACCAAACGGTCAGATTTTTCGAAGGTATTGGGAAAGGCTTGCATCACCGTATTGGCCACACGCGCCAACAACTTATTGGTCAGACCGGCAATGGCATTCTGCTCATGAATCAACAGTGGCTTTTTCAGCAACCAGCTCACCAGACCGCCAGGACCAGCGACAAAACCGCCCATACCCAGGATTACCATCGGCCGTCTACGCATAATCACCTCCAACGACTGGAAGGTCGCCCTGGCCAAACGCAGTGGTGCCAACAACCAGCCCAGCAACCCTTTACCACGCAAACCGGAAATGGAGATCCACTCCATCTCAATACCTGCCTGGGGCACCAACTCTGCTTCCATGCCCTTACGGGTGCCTAGCCAGAACACCTCGGCACCCCGGGCACGTAACTCGTCTGCCACAGCCAAAGCCGGGAACACATGCCCACCAGTACCGCCTGCCATGATCATGATCCGAGCCGTCATACTGCAACCCTCCGCTCACGCTTTCTGCGACGGGTATCAGGATTACCTACACGACGCTCAGCCTGAATTGAACTGCGACGCTGTTCAAAATCCACCCGCAGCAACAAGGCCACCGCAACACAACAGACCATAATACTACTGCCGCCATAACTCATCAGTGGCAAGGTCAAACCCTTGGTTGGTAACACACCCATGTTGACGCCGATATTAATAAAGGCCTGCATGCCAATCCACAGCCCCAAACCATAGGCCAGGTAAGCTGCAAACTGTTGTCCCTTCAGTTCGGCCTGACGCGCAATAGCAAAGGCACGCACCACAAACACGACAAACAGAGCGATTAACAAAAGCGAGCCAATCAAACCAAGCTCTTCTGCCGTCACCGCAAACAGAAAGTCGGTATGGGCTTCGGGCAGATAAAACAGTTTTTGCACACCACTACCCAGACCCACACCCCAGATCTCGCCACGCCCAATCGCAATCAAGGCCTGCGTCAACTGAAAACCACTATTAAAAGGATCTGCCCAAGGATTAAGAAAGGTAGTCAAACGCTCCATGCGATACGGTGATGTGATTGCCAACATCGCCAGCGCAGAGGCCACCAAGGCCACCAGCAAAGCAAACTGCCATAGCCGCACACCAGCAATAAACATCATTGCCAGCGCCGTGCTAAAAATCACCACTGAAGAACCAAAGTCAGGCTCCAAAAGTAACAACAAGGCCACCAGCGACAACATTGCCATTGGCTTTAGAAAACCACTAAAACTTGTCCGCACTTCATCACCGCGACGCACCAGGTAACCCGCCATGTAGATGATGACAAATAGCTTCATCAGCTCCGACACCTGCATATTAAAAACGCCAAGATTGATCCAACGGGTTGCGCCATTAACAGTGCGACCAATGCCTGGGATCAATACAAACAACAGCAAAGCCAGACCAGCCAATAACAACCATGGCCCCAAACGCTGCCAAACAGAAACAGGGATCTTGAAGGCAACCAGGCCAGCCACCAAACCCATAGCAATAAAAATGATCTGACGAATGGTATAAAACCAGGGCTGACCATAATCCTCTGCCGCGATATGCAACGAGGCCGACGCCACCATCACAAAACCAAGCGCCAGCAACACCGCCACGGCACCTACCAACAAGGGGTCGTACATCAGCTTGTCCATCGATGGTGCAGATTTGATGACTGGAGCACTCATGCCAACACCTCCGCCACCGCTGCAGCAAACTGATTGCCACGATCTTCATAACCGGAAAACATATCGAAACTGGCACAGGCCGGTGCCAGCAATACGGCATCTCCAGCGTGCGCCAGTGTTTGTGCAAGCTCAACCGCGTCAGACAAGTTGTCCGCACACTCTACTCGCACCACACCATTCAATGCAGCTGCAATCTGATCTGCATCAACACCAAACAAGACAACCGCTCGGCCCTTTACCGCCACGGCTTCGCGCAATAAAGTGAAGTCTTGGCCCTTGGCTTCACCACCTGCCAGCAACACTACCTTACCTGCCATGCCGTTTATCGCCGCCACTGCCGCACCTACATTGGTGGCTTTTGAGTCGTTGTACCAACTAACAGAATCCTTTTCTGCCAACCACTGACAACGATGTGGCAAACCAGCAAAATTTCGCAAAGCCTTTAACATCAACTCCATTGGCAAACCAACACTCTCACCCAGTGCCAGTGCCGCCAGGGCATTAGCAACATTGTGTTTACCTGCCACCTTCAATTCTGAAACAGACATCAACAACTGTTCGCCTCTGGCCAACCAGAACTGGCCATCTTGTTGCGCCACACCATAGTCATCTTTATGTTGCGGTTGCTGCAAGGTAAAACGTAACCAGCTTTGATCTTCACCACACCAGCCAGCCACAACAGGATCATCCAGGTTGACTAACTTGATTGCCGCACCTTCATAGATACGCTGCTTGGTATCAGCATAATCCTGCATGTCACGATAACGATCGAGATGGTCCTGACTGACATTCAAAACAACGGCAGCTGCAGGTTTGAGACTGACAGTTGTCTCCAACTGAAAACTGGACAGCTCCAGCACATATAAATCAGGTTCATTTTTTTGCAGCAAATCCAGCGCCGGTGTGCCGATGTTGCCACCAACACGGACATCCTTGCCGGCAGCCTTGGCCATCTCGCCGACCATGGTGGTGACCGTGCTCTTGCCATTTGAACCAGTAATAGCAATCACCGGCGCCTGGGCGTGACGGGCAAACAATTCAACATCACCCACCACTTCAACGCCGGCATCAATTGCTGCAGCAATCTCAGGCGCCAATAAAGAAACGCCGGGGCTAACTACCAACATTTTGGCCTGCTCAAACAATTCAGTATCAAAACTACCTAGGCGTGTTTCAACACCTGCTAACTCGTTGCGCAGCTGTTGCTCAGCAGGTGGATTGGCACGACTATCCACCACCATCACATCAACAGCCTGAGACACCAGAAAACGCGCGCACGACAAACCACTCTTGCCTAAACCGACAATAATGGTCTTACCCTGTGCTGTGTTGTCAGTCTGCTTCAACAATGCCAGTCCCATCGTTATTACCTAACGCAACTTCAAGGTAGCTAAACCAACCAGAACCAGAATAACGGTCACAATCCAAAAACGGACAATGACACGCGGCTCCGGCCAACCCTTTAATTCAAAATGATGATGCAGTGGCGCCATGCGAAAAATGCGACGACCTGTCAGCTTGTAAGAAACCACCTGCAGGATGACCGAGACGGTCTCCATTACAAACACGCCGCCCATGATTAACAACACCAGTTCCTGACGCACCACCACGGCAACGATACCCAGCGCAGCGCCAAGTGCCAACGCGCCAACATCACCCATAAAGACCTGGGCGGGGTAGGTGTTAAACCAGAGAAAACCAAGACCAGCGCCACAGATAGTGGCACAGAAAATCATCACCTCACCAACACCCGCTATATAGGGAATACCCAGATATTCTGCAAAGCCGGTATGTCCGTGGGCGTAAGCAAACACCCCTAATGCGCCCGCAACCATCACAGTAGGCAAAATAGCCAGACCATCCAGGCCATCAGTTAAATTGACTGCATTGCTGGTACCGACCACCACAAAGTAGGTCAGCAGGATGAACATCAAACCCATGTCGATGGCCACATCTTTAAAGAAGGGTACAAACAGTTGTGTTTCAACCGGTGAGACCGCACTCTTATATAGATATACGGCAACCACCATGCCGAACACTGATTGCCAGAAATATTTGGCCTTGCTCGACATGCCTTTGGGGTCTTGCAGCACCAGTTTTTTATAATCGTCGTAAAAACCAATCACACCAAAGGCCAGGGTAGTCAACAACACCACCCAGATGTAACGGCTTTCCAGATCAGCCCATAGCAAGGTACTTATGGCGATAGCGACCAGAATTAAGGCACCACCCATGGTTGGCGTACCGGCCTTGGAAAAATGCGTCTCGGGGCCCAGCTCACGAATCGGCTGACCGACCTTGTACTGACTCAACTTACGAATCATTAGTGGGCCAACGATAAAACTAATCACCAGCGCCGTCAGCACACCCAGAATCGCTCGCAGAGTGATGTACTGAAACACAGCAAAGCCACTGTGAAACTGAGTCAGGTATTCGGCCAGAGACATCAACATCAGTCATTACCCCCAGCCACAAGCGCATCTACCACTTTGTCCATGGCCGCACCGCGAGAACCTTTCACCAACAACACCGCATTTTGGTGATCCGGCGCAGCCAGCATTCGCAATAAATGTTCAATCAAGGCCTGCTGCGTTTTGAAACAAGTCGCGCCTTCACCAAACCCCTTTACCGCCTCCGGACAATGACTGCCACAGGCCAACAGCTGGTCGATACCCTTCTGCCGAGCTTCTTCACCAATGCTGAAATGATGCTGAGCAGCGGTCGCACCCAACTCCGCCATGTCACCCATGACCAAAATCTTTTCACCCGGCGCCTGCAGCAACACATCTATCGCCGCCCGGAACGAATGCGGATTGGCGTTATAACTGTCATCAATCAGCAGCTGTCCATGACCGGTCACCTTGGGACGTAAGCGCCCTTTGACTGGCGCCATACTCTCCAGGCCAGCCTGAATTTCAGCAGCAGTCGCCCCCGCCGCCAAGGCCGAAGCAGTGGCCGCCAAGGCATTCATGACGTTGTGTCTGCCAGCCAGATTCATTGCAACATCAATCATTCCAGCAGGCGTTTGCATCTTGAAACGGCTCTTGTAACCGCTAGCAGAAATCTGCCAATGCACACCACCATCGGCCAGACTGACATCGGCGGTTGGCAGCATACCGAAACCAAGACTCTTATAGTCGGCGACCAGTTCAGCCCAGTAGCCGGTAAACTCGTCATCCTGATTAACAATTGCAGCGCCATCTTCGCTCAGGCCCTGCCAAATTTCGGCCTTGGCGCGAGCAACCTCCTCCAGCGAACCAAAGCCTTCCAGATGAGCGGTTGCGGCATTGGTCACTACTGCCACGTCGGGCTGTGCCAAGCTGGTGAGATAAGCTATTTCACCGACATGGTTGGCACCCATTTCAATCACGGCGGTTTGATGCTGTTCGGGTTTGAGGCGTAACAACATCAGCGGTACACCAATATCATTATTAAGATTACCTTCGGTGGCCAATACCATGCCCTTTTGACCCATGATGCATGCCAACATTTCTTTGACCGTAGTCTTGCCGTTACTACCGGTAACTCCAATGAGGCGGCCTTGAAACTTCGACCGCCAGGCAGCAGCCAAGCGACCCAGGGCTAAACGTGTATCCGCCACAATCAGTTGCGGTATGTCACTTTCAACTTGTCTGCTCACAACTGCCGCAACAGCACCCTGCTCCGCAGCCGCAGCAACAAACTTGTGGCCATCAAAATTAGGACCCTGCAAGGCAATAAACAAATCCCCTGCGGCAATCTTACGACTATCGATAGAGACGGCATCAAAACTGATTTGAGCATTGCCAACCAGCTCGGCATCCAGAATTTTGGCTGCCTGCTGCAGCGTCAACATAGTCATGCTGCCACCCCCAGCGCCTGCCGTACTTGCTGACGATCGCTAAATGGAATCTTTTGTTCGCCAAGCTGTTGATATTCTTCGTGGCCCTTGCCAGCCACCAGCACCACGTCATCAGCCGCTGCCTGACTCACGGCATGACGAATGGCTGCAGCTCGATCACGCAATACAATGACATGCTCAGACTGAACACCGACCATGATGTCTTTGATAATTGCATCAGGGTTTTCATTGCGTGGATTGTCATCGGTCAACACCACATGATCGGCAAACTGCGCAGCAATGCTGCCCATCTGCGCACGCTTGCCCTTGTCACGCTCGCCACCACAGCCAAACACACACCAAAGCTGCGCCGCACAATGTTGACGCAGACTCAGCAACACCTGCTCCAGCGCATCTGGTGTATGGGCATAATCCACCACCACCAGCGGTTGTACCGCCACACCACCAAAACGTTCAACCCGCCCAGGCACAGTCTTAAGCTGTGATATTTTTTGCAGCGCCTTACCCATTCCCATGCCATTCAACAACACGGTAGACAAGACAGCCAACAGGTTACTTGCATTAAACTGACCTAAAAGTTCGCTATGAATGCGACCATCACCATATGGAGTCTGCACATCCAGCAACAAACCATCACGGCCCTGACTGATTAGTTCACCACGTACCACATTTTCTTCGCTATGATTTTCGGCCTGGGTATACGCCAGTGTTTCAACAGTCGCTGGCAGGCTCAACAACAAGCTGCGGCCAAATTCATCATCCGCATTGATCACGGCATAGCGCAGTCCCGGCATATCAAACAGTCGCGCCTTGGCCCGACCATAGGCTTCCATATCAGCGTGATAATCAAGATGATCTCGTGATAGATTGGTAAACACTGTCAGATCAAATGACACGCCAGCGACACGGCCTTGCTCAAGCCCATGCGAAGAGACCTCCATCACCAGACATTTAATGCCGGCATTAACAAACTCGCGCATCATGCGATGCAAGCTGATGGCATCCGGCGTGGTATGCGTCGCCGGCTGCAGCTGTCCGACAGGACCATTCCCCAGCGTTCCAATAACAGCTACTGGCACTGTTTCTGTATTCAATACCTGGGCGATAAAGTGGCTGCAAGTGGTCTTACCATTGGTGCCGGTAACACCAATCACAAACATCTGCCGCGAAGGAAAAGCATAAAAACGCTCAGCAACCAGGCCGACCTTTTGCTTAAGCTCAGCCACCGCCAAACATGGCACTGCAACATCATTCAAATCACCGGCCACAGTTTCATCAACCAGCACAGCAACGGCACCCGCTTCGATGGCCGCAGCTATATATTGATGACCCTGCTGGCACATACCTGGCAAGGCAACAAACAAATCACCCGCAACCACCTCACGGCTGTCGAGCCGCAAGCCACTGACACAAACATCGACATCAACAACATCGATCACGTCCTGCAGCAGCTCATTCAGTTTCATGGAGTTGGCAAAGGACATTAGTCAGCTCCTCCTGCAACTCGCAACATATATGCATCATTAGCTGCCTGACGCTGCTTGATCGCCTGCGTGTCGTCCGGCGGAATATTCATCAGGCGTAGCGCGCCATTCATCACCTTTGAAAAAACCGGCGCCGCCACCTGACCACCATGGTAATCACCCAGCTGCGGATCATGCACTACCACCACCATTGCCAGGCGCGGTTTTGAAGCCGGGGCAATGCCCGCAAATACGGCGACATAACGGTCTTCGGAATAACCACCACTACCACTCTTATGAACAGTGCCGGTCTTGCCTGCAATGCGATAACCATCAACCTTGGCTTGCTTGCCAGTGCCTTCCTCCGAAACAACACTCTCCAACATTTTGCGCACCTGAGAGGCAATAGCTGCTGACATCACCCGTTCGCCTTCAGGGGCCTGATCAAGTTTGAGAAATGAAATGGGTTTCAACAGGCCATCATTGGCCAAAGCTGAATAGGCACGCGCCAGTTGCAACGCAGACACCTGCATACCATAACCATAGGCACGACTGGCCTGCTGCATAGGGCTCCAGCGCCAGTAGTCACCAATTTTTCCATCCGCCTCACCAGGGAAACGACTGCCACTGCTCAAACCAAAACCAAGCTTATCGAGTGACTTCCAAATCTCTTCCGCCGTCATCGACAAGGCAATTTTAGTAACGCCGATATTGCTGGATTTCTGTAGGATCTTGGTGATGTCCATATCGCCATAATTGACCGCATCACGAATGGTATTGTTACCAATACGCATGTAGCCAGGTGAAGTTTTGATCACGGTCGATGATTTAATTTTGCCCAACTCCAATCCCGCAGCAACGGTAAACGATTTCATGGTTGAGCCAGGCTCGAACACATCAGTCACGGCGCGATTGCGATAATTGGCAGATTCAAAACTGGCGCGATTATTAGGATTAAACGTTGGTTGATTTACCATCGCCAATACTTCGCCGCTCTGCACATCCAGAATCACCGCCGAAGCAGAACGGGCACGATTGGTTTTTACCGCCACCTTCAACTCACGATAGGCCAGATACTGCAGACGCTTGTCGATACTGAGAACAACATCTTCACCAGGCTGCGGCTCCGAAATGCTTTCCACATCCTCAACCACCTCACCCATATTGTTTTTCAATACCCGCTTACCACCTTTGACACCATGCAAGCTATCGTTCAGGGCCAGCTCAATCCCTTCCTGACCGAGGTCATCAATATCTGTAAAGCCAACCACATGCCCCATCACCTCGGCCATAGGGTAATAACGACGATATTCACGTTGCAGCGCCACACCCGGCACAGCCAGGCGTGTCACCTTATCCGCCAGCTCAGGTGAAACATGACGTTTGAGATAAACGAATTCACGGCCAGCGCGTGCCTTAATACGCTGCTGCAACTCCTTCACCTCTAACTTCAACACTTTTGCCAGTTGCGCCACTTTCGTGCCACCCTCGTTAAGCAAATAGACTTGGGGGTTTACCCAAACCGAATCAACCGGCGTACTAATTGCTACCGGCTCACCGTTCCTATCCATAATCACACCGCGGTTAGCAGCCAAATCCATTACCCGCAAATGACGCGCATCACCCTGGCCCTGCAAAAAATCCTGCTCAACCCACTGCAGGTAAACCGCGCGCCAGCCAAGCACAACCGCAGCCAACAACAACACCGCCAACAACAACCAACGCCGCGCCGCAATCAAGCGTGCGTCCCATTCTTTCAAGGCCTGACCACCACTATTTGGCTTGCCTCAGGCATTACCATCTGCAGACGCTGCTGCGCCAAACGTTCAATCCGGCCGTGAGCCGCCCAAGTGCTTTGCTCCAACTGCAACTGCCCCCACTCAACATCCATCCGGTCCTGCGCCTTGCTCAAACCCTGCAACTCGACAAACAAAACACGACTCTGAAACTTGGCATACACCACCGCAAGTGCCGACAACACTACCGCCAAACTCAATACGACAACAAAGCCTGTCTGCCAGCTTTGGTCTGAAACTGCTCGCGACTGCCCATTTGCAGCCACTCAGAGCTTCTCCGCCACGCGCAATACAGCACTGCGTGCCCGAGGATTTTGTCCAAGCTCTTGCTTGCTGGCGCGAATCGCCTTGCCCACCAATCGCATCTTCGGGTTGAGCTGATCAACCGTCACCGGCAGGTCCGCAGGAAAATCATCACCACGGGCCTGGTCACGCACAAACCGTTTAACAATCCGATCCTCCAACGAGTGAAAACTAATCACCGCCAAACGACCATGCTGGTTCAACACATCCAATATCTGTTCCAAACAAAGACGCAAATCATCCAGCTCACGATTGATAAAGATCCTGATCCCCTGAAAACTACGTGTCGCCGGGTGCTTGTCCTGCTCACGCTGTCGCGGCATGACCGCCTTAATGATTTCCGTCAATTGCGCCGTGGTTTCAATCGGTGCTTCCTGACGCGCCTCAACAATGACCCGCGCAATTCGTTTGGAAAAACGCTCCTCACCATATTCTTTCAACACCTTGGCGATATCCGCCTCTTTGGCTGTTGCCAACCACTCAGCCGCCGACATGCCATGACTGTTATCCATGCGCATATCCAGAGGACCGTCACGCATAAAACTAAAACCACGTTCCGCATCATCCAATTGCGGCGACGAAACTCCCAAATCCATCAACACGCCATCAACCTTGCCCAGCAAACCCTGCTCAACCAACACCTGCTTGAGCTCGGCAAAACTGCCGTGATAGATACTAAAACGGGGCTCAGCCCCGAATTTTTGTTGTGCTTCTGCAATTGCCTGTGGATCCTTATCCAAACCCAACAATCGCCCATCGGGCCCAAGTCGCTGCAAAATCGCCGCTGCATGCCCACCACGACCAAAGGTGGCATCCACATAGACACCATCCGGTTTAATTCTCAAAGCCTCCAGACATTCATCCAGCAATACCGGACGATGCTCAAACTCCCTATTTACCTCACTCAAAACGACAGATTTTCCAATTCATCTGGCAGTAAGCCCTCGCCAGACGCAACTTCGGACAACCACTCATCACGACTGCCGTTCCAGGTTTCTTCATCCCAGATTTCAAATTTATTTCCCTGACCAACCAAAACAATGCGCTTGTCGAGTTTGGCGTATTCACGCAACACGCTCGGCAGCAAAATTCGGCCATTACCATCAAGCTCACATTCGCTGGCATACCCCATCAACAAACGTTTCAAGCTACGGGCCTTGGAATTGAGATCAGGCAAACGAGCCAACTTACGTTCAAGCTGCTCCCAATCGGCCTCAGGGAAAAGCATCAGGCAACCACTAAAATCAACAGTCAGCACCAAACGACCGTCACAAAGCTCCCGCAGGCGCTCCCGGTATTTGGCCGGCATCGCCATGCGACCCTTGGCATCGACATTGATAGGGCTTACCCCTCTGAACAACCGCTTTCTCCCTTTGGTGTTTTAAACCACTCTTAACCCACTATCGACCACTTTGCCCCACTTCTTGACACTATAGGTATTTAAAAGCCTCAATGCAAGCAAAAGCAGCACCTGCAAAATGCTAATTCTTTCTTTCAGGACAATAACTTAGGTGAATGAACAACAAAGTGGGAGAAGCTTTAAAATCAAGCTAAAAACAATCAATTTTGGAATCAAAATGTTGACCACCGAACCTAAAGCTTTACTTTAAGTTTGAGGCTATTTTTTTATAGGTACCGGTATTTTTGAAGGGAATTAAAAATGGAGTCGGCCGATAAGCCGGGTTCTGTCGTGGGCAATCATTCATCTGGGATGTGCGTCACCGCACACCTCAAGCAACCTACCCGGGAACAGTGCGGGCCACACCATTGTTCCCCTATTTGGTCTTGCTCCGAGTGGGGTTTACCAAGCCATCGAATGTTACCACCGACGCGGTGCGCTCTTACCGCACCATTTCAACCTTACCGGTCTCGAAAGACTTAGGCGGTATATTTTCTGCTGCACTTTTATCCGTAGGCTCACGCCCCCCAGGCGTTACCTGGCACTCTACCCTATGGAGCCCGGACTTTCCTCCATACCTGGAAAACTCCAAATATAGCGATTGCCTGGCCAACTCCGGGCGCAAAGATAACAGCTGATGGATAAAAACTCCACGCCCGCCCCAAACAATTAAGCCTTTACCTGGACCATTGACAGATCTATCCTCTAAAACCTCACTAAAGCAGCTGTACACTCAAACAAATATCTATGCCATATCAGCAACGAACAAACTTACTTCAAAAACGACTGCTCACACTGACAACCGTGGGCATTCTGACGACCGCAATACTCGTTGCACTTGCTGTCACCATGCCGCTTTATCAACGTGACAAAAACCACCATGAAACCAATTTAAGAGCCATAGCAGAAAATCGCGCCCTCGCCATTAAAGAACATCTTTCCATGCTCGGACAATTGGCGACGCAAGTCTCTAGCCGCACCTTTGCCCGTCAAAAGCTCGAACAATACCAGGCAGGCAACCTAAGCCTTGATGAGTTGAAGAGCCTGACCCAGCCAATCTTCTCAGATGCCATGAGCGAGGCCCCTGAGATCGTGGCCATCACACGCCTGGATCTACAGGGAAATACCCTGATCGAAATTGGCCAGACCATCCCCGCTTCGCTGCACCCAATCCCAATAGATGACATAGACCCAAAACACCTCATTAGTGCACCCGTCAAAATTGCAGATGAAGCCGTGTTACTGATAGGCACCAGAATCCGCAACCGCCAGCAACAACGCATCGGCACAGATATCATCGCCTTCAACATCAACACCCTGAGCAAATTACAACACCAACACCAAGGTCTGACAGATGGAGAAACTACACACATTGGCATGCTCGACAAGGGCGTAATGAAAGTAGTTTCGTTTAACGTAGACACCTCCACACCAGCCTTATCAGCCGTACCTAATAACAGAACCAAGACCGCTCTGTTGCAGGCCATTCAAAGTGGAACAGGTACCAGCCAATACACCAGCCCCACAGGCCAGGAGTTCATCATTGCCCATGCTCGGATCGGCACAACCCCCTGGGCCTTAGCGATTTGGGTAACAACACATGAACTCTATGCCTCTTTGCGTCAGCAAATCCTGTTGATCGCGCTTATTGTGTTTGCACTGGCCAGTGCAGCTGCACTAGTTATCATCCGGCTACTACGACCACTAACGGGCAAACTCCTAATCCACACTGACGAACTGCAAGACCAAATACACAAAAGCACTACCGAACTACGACTCAGCAATCGAGCGCTTCACACCCTAAGCGCCTGCGGCAATGCCCTGATCCACGCCGACAGCGAAGAAGAGTTGTTAAACGAGGTCTGTAGCATCATGGTCGGAATTGGTGGCTATCGCCTGGCCTGGATTGGCTATGCGCAGAACGACGCCGACAAAACCGTGCTACCCGTAGCCCAGGCAGGTTTTGAAGACGGCTACCTCGACACCCTCCAGCTAAGCTGGTCTGAAGACAATAAACGCGGTCGCGGTCCAACCGGTACAGCAATCCGCACTGGTTCAGTTTCTATAACCCGCGACATTCTGAACGATGCTCGCTATGAACCCTGGCGCGATGAAGCCCACAAACGTGGCTTTGCCTCATCCATTGCCCTACCGCTGCGCCATGGAGAAAACAGCTTTGGCTGCCTCTCAATTTACGCCGCCGAACGCGATGCCTTTAATCGAGAAGAGGTCAGACTACTGACCGAGCTTAGCGAGGACCTAGCCTATGGCATTACGACCTTACGCATGCGTACCGAGAGAGAATGGGCCGAATTGGAACTAGCCGACTCAGAAGAATGCTGGCGCTCTCTGACCGAAAATTCACTTGATCATATCCTGACACTCAACTCGGCATTACGGATAGAGTTTGCCAACGCTGCGCCCCCAGGCCTAAAGATTAAAGACCTCATCGGCACATCAATCCTGGACTATATTCAAAACCCGCTCAAACAGGGCGATGTTCAAAGCAAATTAGAAAAGGCTTTGAGCGATGGCTCACTTTGCACTTACGAAACCGAATACCAAGACCCCGAAGGCAATAACATTTGTTATGAGTCACGCGTGGCGCCGCGCTTCGTAGATGGTGCAATCGTCGGCCTGACCTTGAACGCCCGTGACATTACTCAACGCAAACAGGATGAGGCCCGCATCCAGCATCTGGCCTATCACGACGAACTGACCAACCTGCCCAACCGCCGGCTACTAATGGACAGACTGGAACACAGTATCAATATTGCAAAACGTCACCAGAGCAAAGGAGCGCTGTTGTTTCTGGATCTGGATCGTTTCAAAACCATCAACGACTCGCTTGGTCACGCCACCGGCGATGCCATCCTGCGCGAAGTCGCTAATCGCCTGAGCCTGAATGTGCGCGCCGAAGACAGTGTCGCCCGTCTCGGTGGTGATGAGTTCATGGTGCTGCTACCCGAGCTTAACCATGACCCAGAGGAGGCTAGCTACGAAGCTAAGCTGGTGGCCGAGAAACTACGCAAAAGCCTTTCTGAACCTTATCATCTCAACGGCCATCACTATCACACCAGTCCCAGCATCGGCATCGTTATCTTTCCCATCAACGATGAAACTGCCGACGATGTACTCAAGCATGCGGATACCGCCATGTATCGATCCAAAGCCGCTGGCGGAGATACCATCCACTTTTACAGACCGAGCATGCAAAAGGCGGCTGACCAGCGCTTGAGCCTGGAAAAAGACCTGCGTATTGCGCTGGAAAACGAACAATTTGAGCTGCACTACCAACCCCTGACTGGCAACAACAGTCGGTTGATCGGCAGCGAAGCTCTGCTACGCTGGAACCACCCTACGCAAGGCTGGATTTCACCGGAAACATTCATCCCGGTTGCCGAAGAAAGCGGTCTAATCCTAACGATAGGTGAATGGGTGGCGCAACAAGCCATCAAACAACTGAAGCTATGGCAAGGTTACAGTTGGAGCCAACAAACCGGTTTTCTTGCTATCAACATCAGTGCCCGCCAGTTCCACCAAGCCAATTTCGTCAACGACATTACCCGCATCCTGCAGCAGCAACAGATCAACCCCGATCACCTCAAACTAGAGCTAACCGAATCACTGGTGATCGAGGATATCATCGACACAGTCACCAAAATGGAGGCACTGCGCAAACTAGGCGTGCGCATCGCCATTGATGATTTTGGCACCGGTTATTCGTCACTGGCCTATCTCAAGCGCCTGCCAATCGATCAGATCAAGATCGACAAATCATTCGTTCTCGATATCACCGAAGACAGCAACGATGCAGCCATAGTTGAAACCATCATCTCAATGGCCGATCACCTCAGTCTAGGGATCATTGCTGAAGGCGTTGAAACTGAAGATATATTGAACACTCTCAAAAACAAGCAATGCCAGATATTCCAGGGCTATTATTTCAGTCGTGCCCTGCCGGCCGACGAATTCGAGCAATACGCCGATAACATCAATTCACTAGAGCCGGCATGAAGCAGACCAATTAGTGTTGCTATTTTTCCGCCAGGCTCAGACCCAGGCGATAGAGATCATTCTTTTTCAGGCCCGTAATCTTCGCCGCCAGGGCAGCAGCCTGTTTGAGCGGCAACTCATGCATCAGAATGGACAGCACATTTTTCGCTTCGGCATCAACAGCCTCATCCTCAACCGCGGTTGCCCCCTGCACCAGCACCACAAACTCACCCCGACATTGATTAGCATCGGCCTCCAGCCATGCCTGCAAGGCAGACAGACTATCGCCATGAATAGTTTCAAAACGCTTGCTCAGCTCACGGGCAATGACAGCCTGGCGCTGCGCTCCAAACACATCAACCATATCCGCCAGCGAAGCCTGAATACGATGGGTAGACTCATAAAAGATCAAGGTTCTGGGATCATCCGCCAAGCCCTGCAGACGTTGGCAGCGTGCCGCTGACTTGGACGGCAGAAAGCCTTCAAACACAAATCGATCAGAGGCCAGACCCGAGGCCGACAGTGCGGTAATCATGGCGCTGGCACCGGGTAACGGCACCACCTGAATCTCGGCCTCACGAGCAGCGCGAACCAGGTGATATCCAGGATCGCTGACCAGGGGCGTGCCGGCATCAGAAATCAGAGCAACACTTTCACCTGCCTGAATTCTTACCACCAGTTTGTCGCACATCTGCCGCTCATTGTGCTCATGATAGGCCAACGCCGGCGTTTTTATGCCGAAGTGCTGTAATAATCTGGCACTGTGACGCGTGTCTTCTGCGGCAATCACATCCACCTGATTCAACACCTCAATTGCCCGTGGCGTTATATCACCGAGATTACCAATCGGCGTGGGAACCACAAAAAGCTGCCCTTGATTTACCATTACCTTCAGACCTGTTGACTGCGCAGGCTACAGGGTAGCATGCCGTGATATACTGCTTGGATTCAGCTTCATGCATAAACAAAACACACTATATTCATAACCTTATATGCCGCACCCTGCTATGCAAAACAAGCGCCTGGGCTACCTGGGACTCCTGGCAATCATCGCTCTGTTTAGCGGCTGCAGCACAGCGCCCGAGCAACCCAGCAGTCAACCATTAGCCCCCAGCCAACTGATTAAACAGGCAGAAGACTCCAGCGCCAAAGGCAGCTTTGTCAGCGCAGCACAAAATTACCTGCAACTGGCACAACAAAGCAGCGCTAACGAGCAGCAAGTGCATCTGCTAGCTGCAGCCACCATTTTGGTGCGAGGCCAGCACATTGATTACGCCAACACTGTTATGGCGCAAATCAAGCCAGCCATGCTCAGCCCCCGAGATCAGTTCCAGTACCGCCTGACCCGAGCACGCATCGCCCTGTTTGAATTTCAGCCGGATATGGCTCTTGAACAGCTGCGCATGCCTGACATCAATATTCCAGCAACAGAAATCCAAACCTGGCACACGCTGCGCGCTGAGGCCTTTGCCATGAGCGGCAATCACCTCGAATCAGTACGTGAGCACATCGCCCTGGAAAACCAGCTCTATAGTTACGATGATATCCATCGTAACCATCAGCAGATCTGGCAAGCCCTGAACCAGTTAAGCGCCACCGCCATGCTGACACTGCGCACAGATCCAGCTCCTGATGTGCTCAGCGGCTGGCTGGAACTCGGTTATCTCTACCAGCAATCGCTCAACCGGCCTGATCATCTGCACAGTCAGTTACAGACCTGGGCGGCAAACTATCCCAGCCACCCAGCCGCCGATCAGTTTATCGATGAGCTGCTGACCTACCAGGACATTCAGCTCGATCGACCCAATCAGATTGCCTTGCTGCTGCCACTGAGTGGCAGCTTTGCCTCCCCCGCCAAGGCTATCAGGGATGGTTTCTTAGCGGCTTACTACAGTCGCAATAATCGCCGCTATTCACCTGAAATCCGAATCTATGACACCAGTGACAATGTCTTGATTGGCCTGGAGGTCTATCAGCAGGCCATTGATAATGGCGCCGACATGATCATAGGCCCACTGCACAAGCCGCTGCTGGAAGCCGTCGCCGCACAAGGTGAATTCCCAGTTAAAACGCTGGCCTTGAATTATCTCAGCGAAGAGACACTAATAGCTGACAACTTTTTTCAGTATGGCCTGCTGCCCGAGGATGAAGCCCGTCAGGTGGCCGAACGCGCCTGGCTGGACGGCCATAACAAGGCCCTGGTGCTGGCGCCGGAAGGTGAGTGGGGCGAGCGCATGCTCAATACCTTTCAAAAACATTGGCAACAACTGGATGGCAATACAGTCGAAGTGCAGCGCTACAACCCAGCTCTACATGACTTCGCCGCCCCGGTGATCAACCTGCTCAACATCGACGAAAGCAGACGCCGCAAAAATGAGCTGCAACAACTGACCGGACTGACGTTAAAATTCGAGCCGCGCCGACGTCAGGATGTCGACTTCATTTACGTCGCCGCCTTTCCCAGCCAGGCACGCCAGATTCGGCCCCAGCTGAAATTTTATTACGCCGCCGACCTACCAGTCTACAGCACCTCGCATGTCTTCAGCGGCAAAACCGACAGCACCCTGGATAGAGATATGAATGGCATCACCTTCAGCGACATGCCCTGGGTCTTCACCGATGGTAAGGGTCATCAACCCGACTGGAAGCTGTTTACCGACACCTGGCAGGGCAATGCACTACCCTTTAAACGCCTCTACGCCATGGGCATCGATGCCTATCGCCTGATCAGCCAATTGAATAACTTGCACAACAGCCGACAAAGTCACGTCAACGCCGAAACCGGCACACTCTATCTGGACGAGAACAACCGCATTCATCGTCAACTTCTGTGGGCCCGTTTTCGATCAGGCAAGCCGCGTCTTATCGACGCAACGCCTGCGCTACAAAACAAACCTTCATGAGTCGCGACAATAAACAGCGGACCGGTCAGGCAGCAGAATCAAAAGCCTGCGATCACCTGCAACAGCACGGTCTGCAACTGATTGAACGCAACTATCATTGCCGTCAGGGCGAGATTGACCTGATCATGTCTGATGGCGACTACACTGTCTTTGTCGAAGTTCGCTATCGCCGCAACAGTGGTTTTGGCTCGGCAGCCGAAAGCGTCGATCAACGCAAACAGCGAAAAATAATCACCACAGCATCACACTATCTGCAACAGCACAGCAAGCTGGCCCAACAACCTGCCCGCTTCGATGTCGTTTCCATTTCACCGCAAGGCAATGAAACCAGCATCGACTGGATTCAAGATGCCTTTCAGGTGACATAGCGTTAAACTTCGAAGACAACGCCTACAGCGAGGAATCACACTATGGATGCAGTAACACGCATTCAACAAACATTTAATGACAGCGCCAACAGCAAACTTGAGGCCGCTGAAAGACTGGCACCGGTAATTGCCAATGCCGCCACACTATTGGTGCAACAACTGCTCGGTGGTCACAAGATCCTCAGCTGTGGCAATGGTGGCTCGGCGGCTGATGCCCAGCACTTTTCATCTGAACTGCTCAATCGTTTTGAAATGGAACGCCCCGGCCTGCCTGCCATTGCCCTGACCACAGACAGCTCGACCATCACCTCGATCGCCAACGACTTTCGTTACGAAGAGGTGTTTGCCAAACAGATTCATGCCCTCGGGCAAGAGGGTGATGTGCTGCTGGCCATCTCTACCAGTGGCCGCTCAGCCAGCATCATCAAGGCCATTGATGCAGCCCGAGAACGCGGCGTCAAAGTAATCGCCCTGTCTGGCCGTGACGGTGGTGAGGTGCCTGCCCATCTCGGCGATGACGACGTCGAAATCCGCGTACCATCCGACTCCACAGCCAGAATCCAGGAAATACACCTGTTGGTCATTCACTGTCTGTGCGAGCAGATTGACCTGCAAATCTTTGGATAAAAGGATTAAATCATGCCCAGACTGGCCCGTTTATTTTTTGTCACTGTGATCAGCGCCATCCTGATTTCAGGTTGTGCCGCACCCGCCATTGTTGCCGGTGGCGCCATTGCCGGGGCGGCCGTCGTCGACCGACGCGCTGCCACCACCATCATCGACGACCGCACCATCGCCCTCAAGACCGAGGAAAAGATCTACACCGATGAAAGCATCAGACGCCATATCCACGTCAACGTCACCAGCTACAACGGCGTCGTTCTGTTAACAGGTGAAATCCCAACTGCAGAAATGCGCAATGCCGTAGTGAACCATGCCCAGCATGTTGCCAAGGTAAAAAGGATTCACAACGAAACCATTATTGCCCCGGCCTCGGACTTTAGCTCGCGCCGCCAGGACACCTGGATTACCACCAAAGTTAAATCCGCCCTGTTGAGCGAGAAAAAGATTAACGGCCTGCACTTCAAGGTGGTGACTGAAAACCAGATCGTCTACCTGATGGGACTCGTCAGCCGCACAGAAGGCGACATTGCCGCCAATGCCGTGCGTCAGGTTGAGGGCATCAAACAGATAATCAAACTGTTTGAATACCAAGACACCAACAAGTGAAAATTTCAGATGCAACACTAACGCGCCTGGAAGAGATTGTCGGCAAACAAAACCTGCTGACGGAGGCCTCAGACTGCTGGCCCTATGGCTACGACAACAGCCGTCATCAGGCCATGCCCGATGCAGTGGTGTTGGCCGACCGGCAAGAACAAATCCTGCCTTTAGTAGAGCTCTGCAATCAGCATCAAATCCCCTTGATTGCCCGCGGCCGCGGCACCGGCACCACTGGTGCCACCGTACCCATCCATGGCGGCATCGTACTGTCGCTGGAACGTATGAAGCGCATCATCAAGGTAGACCCAGCCAACCGCGTCATGGTGGTTGAACCCGGCGTGACCAACCAGCAAGTGCAGGACGCCGCAAAGGAACATGGCTTTTTCTGGTCGCCCGACCCCACCAGCGCAGCCTTTTGCAGTGTCGGCGGCAACCTGGCCTATAACTCGGCCGGACCACGGACAGTCAAATACGGCTCAACCCGTGATAACGTCCTCGGCCTGCGCGCCGTCACTGGGGCCGGCAAGCAAATTCGCACCGGCGTCTACACCAGCAAAGGGGTAGTCGGTTATGACCTGACCCGACTGCTGATCGGTTCAGAGGGAACACTGGCCATCATCACCGAAGCCAACCTTAAACTAACCCCTCTGCCCGAGGCGAAGCGCACCCTGCAAGCTATCTATAAAGATATGGACAGTGCTGCCAAGGCTGTTTCCGCCATCATGGCCCAGCCGGTGACGCCCTGCGCCCTGGAGTTTATTGATGGTCAGGCAATCGAGATGATTCGCAGCTACTCTAAAGCCGAACTGCCGCAAGGGGCTGGTGCCATGCTGATGATAGAGGTTGATGGTCTGGAGGCAGGCCTGGATCAGGCCGCCGAAACCGTCGCCGCGGCGGCCCGCACCGATGGTCTGCTAAGCACTACCCTGGCCAAGAGCAATCAGGAAGTTAAGCAACTCTGGGATACACGTAAAGCCCTGTCCCCGGCACTGCGCAACATCGCACCCAAAAAGATCAATGAGGATGTGGTGGTACCCGTCTCTGAGATACCCGTCCTGATCAACGGCCTGACAGAATTAGCAAAAAAACATAACATCACCATCGTCAATTTCGGCCATGCCGGCAATGGCAACATCCACGTCAATCTGCTGGTTGACCCTGACGATCCACAACAAATGCGACGTGCCGATCAATGCCTGGACGAGGTCTTCAGTCTGGTATTGAAACTCAACGGCAGCATCTCTGGCGAACACGGGGTGGGCTTGGTCAAACGAGACTTTGTCAGCCGGGAAATTGATGCCGCCACCCTTGAACTCATGCACAACATCAGGGTTCAATTCGACCCCAATAACATCCTCAATGCCGACAAAAAGCTGCCGCCACCCACTAGAGCAGATCGCTGAAAACCACGACGAAGCGATGAAACACATACTCACAATCCTGGGCTTTAGTTTTGTCGGACTCGGTTTTATCGGCATCTTTGTACCTATGCTGCCAACCGTTCCATTCATCCTGCTTGCTGCCGCCTGCTTCGCCAAGTCATCACCTCGCATTCATCAATGGCTGCTGGAACACCGCCATTTCGGCCCTGGCGTGCATCACTGGCAAACCCACCGCTCCATCCCCAAACGAGCCAAAATTATTGCCGTGATAAGCATCATCTGCAGCGGCGCCATTTCGATTTATTTGGTTAACATGGTTGCAATCAAGTTAATAATTGCCAGCCTGCTGCTAATCCCCGTATTTATTATTCTGCGTCTACCCACCAGTGAATCTATTGTCAGCGCAAAAACACCCCCACCCACAAATGACTGAATATAAAACAAAAATCCCTCACACCACAGACACTAGTCAATATTTACCCTATAGATGTGCCAAAACAAACCGATATATATAGGGAGGATCAATTTGCTTAGGGGTGGGTAAACAGACAATGAAACCTTTTTTGACAATTCTTGGCTTTGTTTTTCTGGGCCTGGCTGTATTAGGTGTCATCCTGCCGGTGATGCCAACCACCTGCTTTGTACTGATGGCTGCCGCCTGCTTCGCCAAATCATCACCACGCTTCTACAACTGGCTGCTGGCCAGCAGCATCTTTGGCCCCATGATCTACCAATGGCAAGCCACCCGTTCCATGCCCAAACGTGCCAAGATTATGGCTATCACCAGCATCCTTGTTTCAGGTGCGGTTTCAATCTACGTGCTTGACTCTGCAATGGTTCAAGGCATCGTCGCAGTAATATTACTAATCCCGATTGTAATTATTTTACGTGTTCGCAATACCGAGGATTTATGCCCGATACGTCACTCCAGTCTCAGCTAAGACTATGCCTGACCACTACTCGAGTATTGAGAAATAAATCTTCTCATCTGCTTCAGAGCGACAACAAGCAATAATTTCAGAAAAACGATTCTCAAAAGCCCGCATCTCTCTCAAGGCAATAATAGCTGCCTGCCTTTTCGGATAACCGTAGACGCCTGTGCTGATGCAAGGAAAGGCGATACTACGTAGATCTCTATCCATCGCCAGTTTAAAGCTGGCGCGATAACAGTGATGCAGCAACTCCGCCTCACCCTGGTCACCACCCTGCCAAACAGGACCGACGGTATGAATGACATATCTTGCCGGCAAATGAAAACCCAGCGTCAGGCGCGCCTCCCCCACCGGGCATCCATCAAGGCGCTCACAGGCCTCATTCAGCTCATGCCCTGCAGCACGCCGGATCGCACCATCAACTCCACCACCAGGGATCAAATCAGAGTTAGCTGCATTTACAATGGCATCGACCTTAAGCTGGGTGATGTCACCACAAACAACCTTAATCATCTGACTCTCCTGTTAGACATACATCTCTAATAATAACGTCATGCCGAACAAATCATTTACAAGCGGCTCAATTAACGAACACAAAAAAGGCAGGGAGAACCTGCCTTTCTATATGTTTTGAACTACTTCACCACTCTGAGACTTGGACGCCCCTTACCTGGTGGCACCGGAGGTTCAGGTGGAGTATCGTCCGGGGGCTCTGTTCCCTGGCCATCATCAAGCACCTCGTCATCTTCAGAAAAGACCATGCCTCGACCATTCTCTTTGGCATAGACAGCCAATACTGCCGGCGGCGGCACACTAACCTCCATTGAAACACCACCAAAACGGGCGTTAAACAAGACCCACTCATTGCTCAAATCCAAATCCCGCACCGCCTGAGGGCTGACATTCAAAATAATGCGGCCATCCTGAACATACTGCTCCGGAATAGTGACATTCGGGGCCTCGGCATTAACCAACAAATAGGGGGTCAAGTCGTTGTCGACAATCCATTCATAGATGGCACGAATCAGATAGGGGCGGGAAGAAATCACAATAAAATCCTTTGGCGAACTTAACTACGAATAGCACGCTCTTCTTCAGTCAGGCTGGTTTGAAAAGTTTCACGATTAAAAACCCGCTCGGCATACTCCAACAGGGGCTTAGCCTGAGCAGGCAGCTCAATGCCATAGCTAGGCAGACGCCACAACAAAGTGGCCAGAGTACAATCCACTAGACTGAACTCATCACTCATAAAAAATGGTTTCTGTTCAAAGATTGGCGCAACAGCAATCAAACCATCACGCAGAACAATACGGGCCTTATCGGCCTTGCTGTTATCTCGACCGGTCAGGTCATCCAACAGGCTCATCCAGTCACGTTCAACACGATAAAGAAACAGACGGCTCTGAGCGCGCGACACGGGATCAATCGGCATCAAGGGAGGATGGGGAAAACGCTCATCCAGATATTCCATGATGATACGAGAATGATATAACACAAGATCACGATCAACCAACGTTGGCAGAGAATTATAGGGGTTCAGTTCAAGCAGATCTTCGGGCAAGTGATGATCGTCGACGACAACCAGCTCAGCGCCAATATTCTTCTCTGCCAGCACAATCCGGGCGCGATGACTGTAGGGACAATTATGATCCGAATAGATAGTCATCACCGGTTTTCTACCTGCAGATACCGCCATTACACAAACTCCCTAATCAACAACCAAACAACGTCAGTCACGCCCCAACTACAAGGCCATAACATGCAAAAAACTGGGACGGGCATTATACCCTTGCGCCACACTGTTTGTCAGAACGGAGATGAAATAGTCAGTAAAATCATTTCACTATCAATTTGCCGCGATACATCCCCATTTGGCAGCTAAAACCAAACTCACCTTCATTTTCCAACCTTAACTCAATCTTTTTCGATCCTTCCAGTGGCAGCTCGGCACTCACACCCAGCTCAGCAAAGACCACCTGTTCTGCACAAGGTGAGGCATCGCGGCGAATAAAATTAAGAGTAATCATCTCGCCGCGGCTAACCTCAATAATTGAGGGTTCATAAACACCGCCATCAACAATCACATCAATTGACTTCTGCGCCACCTGAACTTCACGCGATTTGGCCAGCCAAAACCACCAGACAATAAATCCGATCAATGCCAAAGCCAGCAGATTAATCAAGCCATCCATTAGCGCTTATCCTGTGGTTTAAACCAACGTAAACGATTGGCATTGCTGACCACCGTCACCGAAGACATGGCCATCGCCGCACCGGCAATCACCGGGTTAAGCAGCATCCCTGTGAACGGGAACAACAAACCTGCCGCCACCGGAATGCCGAGACTGTTATAGACAAAGGCGCCAAACAGGTTTTGCTTAATGTTACGCACTGTCGCCTTGGACACGGCAATGGCATCGGCCACGCCGTGCAGAGAACCGCGCATCAGGGTGACATCAGCACTCTCGATGGCGACATCTGTACCGCTACCGATAGCAAAACCAACATCGGCTCGCGCCAGAGCAGGAGCATCATTAATGCCATCACCAACCATCGCCACCACTTCGCCATGAGCTTGCAGCCCAGCCACCTTGCCAGCCTTATCCCCGGGTAGAACCTCAGCCAGCACCTCATCCACACCAACCTGTCGCGCCACGGCTTCAGCAGTTGCGCGATTATCCCCCGTCAACATCACCACCCTTAAGCCGGCCTGATGCAAACGCTCAATCGCTTGCTTTGAATCAGGTTTAATGGGATCAGCCACCGCAACGATGCCACGATATCGGCCATCAACCGCCACAAACATCGGCGTCTGGCCCTGCCTGGCCAGATGTTGCACCTGATCAAGGTAAGCACTAATGTCTATCTGCATGTCGGCCATCAATTTTTGATTACCCAACAACAGCCGTTGGCCAGCCACATCACCCTGCACACCCTGTCCGGCGATAGCAGTGAAATTTTGCACTTTGGCCAGTTCGAGATTGCGCTGTTTGGCCCCCGTGACAATCGCTTCAGCCAGGGGATGCTCGGACCCGGCCTCAAGACTGGCCGCCACAGACAACAAACCCTGCTCATCACCATCAATTGCAATCAGTTCTGTCACCGCTGGCCGACCTTCAGTCACCGTACCCGTCTTATCCAATACCACCGTGGTCAACTGCCCCGCTCGCTGCAAGGCCTCACCATTACGGACCAGCACACCAAACTCGGCCGCCTTACCCACTCCGACCATAATCGAGATTGGTGTCGCCAACCCCAAAGCGCAAGGACAGGCAATAATCAGCACCGTCATGGTGGTGACCAACACATAAGCCGCCCTGGGCTCAGGACCAAAATTAAACCAGGCCAAAAAGGTCAACACAGCGATGATCAACACGATCGGCACAAACACTGCCGCAATCCTGTCGGCCAGACGTCCTATAGCCGGTTTGGAATTCTGCGCCTGACGCACCATCTCGATGATCCGCGCCAGAGCAGTATCCTTACCGATGCGCGTGGCGCGGAACAACACCGTGCCAGACTTATTGATGGTGCCGGCCACCAGCTCGTCAGCCATCTGTTTTTCCACCGGCATCGGCTCGCCGGTGAGCATCGCCTCATCGACACTGGTATGCCCCTCGATGATGACACCATCAACCGCAATCTTCTCACCTGGGCGCAGGCGCAGGGTTTCACCCAGCCCAACCTGCTCGATCGGCACATCGAGTTCCTGACCGTTGCGCACCACCCGCGCCGTCTTTGCCTGCAGACCAATCAGACGCTTGATCGCTTCCGAGGTTTTGCCTCGGGCACGCATTTCCAGGGCCGAGCCAAAATTGATCAGGGCAATGATGATTGCCGCTGCTTCAAAATAGACATGCCGCGCCTGTTCAGGCACCAGGTCTGGCAACAAGGTGATTAACAGAGAATAGCCCCAGGCCGTGCCCGTACCCAGAGCAATCAAGGTATCCATGTTGGCATTGTGATTTTTGAACGACTTCCAGGCGCCACTAAAAAACCGACCACCTGAATAGACCAGTACAAACAGACTCAGCACTGCAACAAGCAACCAGAACAGTCGCCCGCCACCACTCATGCCCGGCATGGCACCCAGCAGCCCCATTAAAAACAGCGGCACACCGACAACTGCAGCGGCCATGGATTTTTTCAACAACTGACGGTAATAGACCAGCTCGGCGGCCTCCTTCTGCTCCGCCTCTTCATCACTGCCTTTCAGCTCAGCCGCTTCATAACCCGCCGCCACGACTGCACCAATCAAGGCTTCGGCAGCCATTGAACCGCTCACCTCGGCTGTATGCTCGGCAAAATTGACACGGGCCTCTGCCACACCAGGCACAGTCTTAAGCGTGTCTTCCACCGCAGCGACACAGCCAGCACAGCTCATACCGCCGACAGAGAGTCTGATTGTGGTCTGTTTACTCACATTACTGTCCATTCAGGAGTACACCTTGAAAGAATATTGATCATTAATAACGGGCATCGATAGCCGCACCATAATGTTAGACCACAGTAACACGCAACTTTTTACAACCAGGGAGGAAATTCGCGAAATTATTTGCCGCTTAAGTCAGCCATCTCATCACTAAAGCGACGATAGCCTTTTTTACCATGATGCTTGCAGTAGTACATGGCCTGGTCGGCACTATGCAGCAACCGTTCTTCCGAATCGCCATGATCTGGATAGATAGCAATGCCGATACTGGCTGATATGGGCAATATTTCTGTTTCAGCACTTACCTCAAAGGTGAGATTCTTAAGCACGCGGTCAGCCAACACATCCACATCGTCCTTGTCCGCCAGCTCATTGAAGATGATAGCGAATTCGTCGCCACCCAACCGGGCTGCAGTATCGTCCTCTCGTATGGACTGCTCTATTTGCCGGGCAACCCTGACCAAGACACTGTCCCCCACCGCATGGCCGAGCCTATCATTCACCTGTTTAAAACCATCCAGGTCGATATACATGACAGCACAACAATTCTTGTGCCGATGCGCACGATGCAGCGCCGCCCGCAGACGGTCATGAAACAACATCCGGTTGGCCAGGCCAGTCAAGCCATCGAAATGAGCCAACTGCTCCAGATGCTGCTCCTTCTCCTTGATCTGGGTAATGTCAGAAAAGACAGCAACATAATTGCTCACCTGACCCGCCTCATCAGCCACTGCGCTGATGCTGACAAGGTTAGGAATCAACTCACCATCCTTGCGCCGATCCCACACCTCTCCCTTCCAATAACCAAGCTTATCCAGCTGCTGCCACATTTGTTGATAAAAAGACTGGTCATGCCGTCCTGAACTCAACATTGAGGGCCGCTGCCCCAATAGCTCTTCCCGCTCATAGCCGGTCAACAGGCAAAAAGCGGCATTCATATCGACGATATTTGTATCTCTGTCTGTTATCAGAATTCCTTCAGAAGTATCGTCCAACACCTTGCTGGCCAGACGCATGTGCCGCTCAGCCTGCTTGCGCACGCTGATATTGCGGATGGCAGCAATAGACTGGATCTCGCCATTTTGAGAGGTATAACTGAGGTTGATCTCAATCGGAATTTCCTTGCCTTCTTTAGTCAGCGCCACCAACTCGTTGCGTTCGTTCATTGGCTGCGGCCGTCCCAGGTCGAAGGCTTTTTTGACATAATTCGAATGCGGCCTGCGGAAACGTTCAGGCATCATCTGTTCCAATTTCATTCCAACCAACTCATCAATACTGTATCCAAACAGCGACTGCGCCTCGAGATTGGCATTCAAAACACAGCCCGCCCTGCTCACCACAATCAGCGCATCTGGCGTTGCCTTGAGCACATCATCGGCATACCGCCTGGCACTTTCCAGCGCTTCATTGCCTTTGGTCAGGCGAGCCAACATGAATATGACAATGATACCCACCAAAACAAACAACGGTAGCAGCAACCAACCCCAATCCATAAACGCCAAGGTCTTGGCAATATCCCGCCCGAGCTTAGCCTCAACAATACGGCCGTATTCCAGAGCCTCATCAGACAAGCCCTCTAACGCCTGCAGTGCTGGCCCATCATCAACACTCACTCGATTATCGATAAACTCAGAACCATGGCCTTGGCCGATCAACTGCTTGGCCAGCAAATATTTCTCTGCATAACGATCAACCACCTGGCGAAACTGTGCAATGTCCGAATGTTTATGCTGAGAAATAGTCAAGGATTCATAACGTTCGATCGCTTCATAGGTCTCGGCCAGATTACGATCAATCTGGGCTATACGACTGGCATCACGCCGCAGGACAAAGCTTTTAAAGTTATGGATAAAACCACCATAGCCAAAACTTCTGTGGATTCGACTAATGGCATAGGCGCTCTCGACGGCATGTTTGTTGCCAATATGCCAACGCTCTTCCAGGTACTTAACATAGGTTTTTGAAGCCGCACCAAGCCACCCCAACACAAGGATGGTAATAAACACGGTGACGGCAAAACCGAGTGAATAGCGAAAAAAACTGTTTCCAGGCATCCCTTTCCGGACCATGGTCGAATCAACTGTTTAGTTCATCGGCACATAGCAATACTTTTATAAGCAACCTAGAAATTACATTTATTTCTTTTGTTTTCCGCCACAGAGCAGCGGTAGAGATATTGCCATGTCAGACCAGAGCATCACGCACTTTCATCAATTTGCCACGCACAGTGCTTGCCAACTCTTCAACACTTTCCTTTTCCACCAACTGCAACACCGCCGCCGGGTCCATGAAGGCAACCGTAATCGCGCCGTCTTCCTCCTCGCGCACCACGACATTACAAGGCAATAACAGGCCAATGTCGGCATCCGCTTCTATCGCCTGTTTGGCCAAGGGAGGATTACAGGCACCAAGAATGCGATAGGGCAGACGATCATGGTCAATCTTCTTTTTCAAGGTGGCCTTAACATCGATATCCGTCAGCACACCAAAACCCTGTTTGGCCAACTCTTCGGTAACCCGATCAATCGCCTCATCAAATCCACAGGACACTTGCACACTAAAACCATATTTAGACATTGAGTTCCCCCTTAATCGACTTTCAATTTAGCCTGCTGCCTTTCATGCCAGACGTCATAAACCATGTCCGGCCATTGAGCCTGAAGCCAGGCAACAATCGACTCCATTTCACTGCCACTTAGTTTGCCTTCCCAGGCAGGCATATCCCCCCGGGGGCCGCTGCCTTCAGCAATCATCTCAATCAGCCTTTGTTTAGAATGATGCCAGGCATGTCCCTGGCCATTCAAAGGCGGCGGCGGATAATTGCCATCAGCGTTGCGCTGCCGCCAATTGGCGTCACCCTCGGCATCCATACCATGACATTCGGCACAGTGACGCTGATAAAGACTAGCCCCGGCAACGATCACAGCAGGATCAGTCACCCGGGCCAGTTCTGCCATGCCAGCTTGCTGATCAACAATTTGCTGCTGCAATGATTGCTCTTGAAAGGCATCACAACCAGACAACAAACTGGCAAACATGACTGTCACTATATATCTATTCATAACTACTCTGCATTGAATGCCTGAAACTTTTCATTGATTTAGCACCTCAATCAATGTTCATGATCATGACCATCGTTATGACCAGGCTCCGTACCCATGTCATCCATAGACATCTCCCCCATATCCATATCCATATCCATATCCATATCAAGACTCTCATGACCACCGGCCAAATCATCGTGACCATGTCCTGACTCAACATGACCCTCATCAGCGGCATGATCACCATCATGGGCGTGACCGGCATGATCATGTTTGTCTGTCTTGGGCAGGGACATCACCCCCAGACCATAACGATAGACCACCTCACCACCATGCCAGGCAGTGGACGCCAGCATGCCACCCACTAGCAAAAACAGAACCACAAAACCCGCCCCCAAAGTCCTGCCTTGACGATGAGAAACCACCGACCACAGCACCACCGGCACCAACAAGCCCAGGGTAATCAGCGCCAGATTTTTATGCTCGGTCATCGCCTCATGCGATGGGGTATCGTGGGCCACGGTGTTGTAGGCATAAAAGCCCGCCGCCAGTGTCAACAGACTAATGCCGGCACCTATCCAAAGATTCCACTTGGCGACCAGCACAGCCTGGTCACACTTAACAACCATACTCAGGACAAACAAACCTAGGGAAACACTTAACAGGGCAACGGTAAAATGCACAAACACCGGGTGCCAATTGGGGATGATCTCTATCATGATTCTGCACTCTTGATTATTCGTTCAATGGTAGTTGTCGACTCACCTGGCTAATCAGTGTAGTACAGACCCGCCTTGTGTTTTTTACCATCGGCCGTTTTAAACAAGATCATAAGTTGATGCTTACCCGCATGCCCCAAGTCATAACCCGCCATGTGCCAATCGCCCATCTTCATTGTTTTTTTAGATTCAGATTTACCATTAGGATGCACAACCTTGGTGTTCATAAGGATGTCTGTCAGCACTTTGCCACCCTTTTCCACCTTGATCATAAAATCATGACTGCCGCCCATCTGCTTACCTGGCTTTGCCGGCATGACATGAAAACTGACCTCATAACCATCAACATTGCGCTTTTCCAGAAACATCGCCTCGCTATCTGCCGACATCTCCATATTTTTACCACCATGCTGAGACATCCCATCCATACCACCATCATGGCCGTGATCATGTTTACCTCCAGCAAAAGCAGGTGCAAACAAACCCATTGCGCATATAAAGCTAACTGACAAAGCTATTTTTTTCATTTCTTAATTTTCCTTAACGTTATTATTTCACACTATTAACACTTTCGTAACAACTGACCTTGTTATTACAGCTTTTCACGCAGCTGTAATACCCAGCCGTAAATCACCGGCAACACCAACAAACTCAACACCGTGACACTAACCATGCCACCCACCATCGGCGCAGCAATCCGCTGCATCACTTCAGAGCCGGTACCCGACCCCCACATGATCGGCAACAGGCCGGCGGTGATCGCCGTAGCCGTCATGGCGATGGGCCGCACCCTTTCTGATGCCCCCTTATGCACCGCCTGCATGATCTGTTTTGCCGTCAACACCTGGTGCTCTTTACGCAGCTCGGCAACTGCCTGATCAATAAAGGTCAGCACCAGCACACCGATCTCAGCAGCCACCCCGGCCAGGGCGATAAAACCCACCACCACCGCTACCGAGATGTTGAAACCGAGCCAATAGACCAGCCAGAAACCACCAATTAAGCCAAACGGAATCGACAACATCACCACCAGTGGAGCAGAGACATTACGGAAGTTGAAGAACAGCAACAGAAAGATGATCAGCAGGGTCAAGGGCACCACAATCTGCAGCCGCTTGGCAGCACGCTCCATATATTCGAACTGACCCGACCAGACCAGGGTGTAACCGGGCGGAATCTTCACCTGATCTGAGATTAGCCTTTTCGCCTGCGCCACATATCCACCAATATCCGAGGTGGTGATGTCGACATAGACCCAGGCATTGGGACGCGAGTTTTCACTCTTGATCACCGGGGCGCCACGCCGCAGCTTCAGCTCGGCCACCAACGACAAGGGAACCTGCGCCCCATTCGGTGTAGGCACCAAAACACGGTTGAGCTGCTCCAGATTGTCACGCAGCTCACGCGGGTACCTTAAACTAACCGGGTAACGCTCCAAACCCTCAACCGTCTGGGTGACGTTCATGCCGCCGATGGCGATCTGAATAATATCCTGCACGTCACCCACCGTCAGGCCATAACGGGCCGCCTCCGCGCGATTGATATCGAAGTCGAGGTAATAACCGCCGGCCGCCTTATCACCGAAGGCCGACAGGGTATCGGGCAATTTCTTCAAGGTCTGTTCAATATCGGCAGCGACATTTTCCAGCACCTTCAGATCAGGGCCGCTAACCTTGATGCCGATCGGCGTTTTGATACCGGTGGAGAGCATGTCGATGCGGGTCTTGATCGGCATGGTCCAGGCATTGGCCAGACCCGGGAACTGAATTGCAGCATCCATCTCGTTCATCAACGCTTTAGTGGACTTGGCCGGATCAGGCCATTCTGATCTTGGCTTGAGTTTGACTGTGGTTTCCAGCATCGCCAACGGCGCCGGATCAGTAGCGGTATCGGCGCGACCCGCCTTGCCGAAGACATGCTCCACCTCAGGGAACGTACTCAGGATTTTGTCAGTCTGTTGCAGGACCTCCCGGGCCTTGGTGATAGATATGCCAGGATAGGTGGTCGGCATATACAGAATATCCCCCTCATCCAGCGGCGGCATGAATTCACTACCCAGTTTGCTCAACGGATAGAGCGTCACCAGCACCAACAAAACCGCAATGCCCATGGTCAGCCAAGACCAGCGAATAGCTCCAGCCAACAGCGGCGCATGCACATAATGCAAAAAACGGTTCACCGGGTTCCTGGCCTCGGGCAGGATCTTGCCACGGATAAAATAACCCATCAGCACTGGCACCAGAGTGATGGCCAACATTGCAGCCGCAGCCATGGCATAGGTCTTGGTGAAGGCCAGCGGTGCAAACAGTCGCCCCTCTTGCGCCTGCAGGGTAAACACCGGCAGGAACGAAACAGTGATAATCAACAGCGAGAAAAACAGCGCCGGGCCGACTTCACGTGAGGCATCGCCAATCGCCTGCCAGCGTTCACTATTTGTTAACTCACGTTTAACTTTGTCTGCCGCCAATTCAAGATGTTTGTGGGCATTCTCGATCATAACGATGGCGCCATCGACCATGGCGCCGATGGCGATGGCAATACCACCCAGAGACATGATGTTGGCGTTAATGCCCTGCCACTGCATAATGACAAAGGCAGCCAGGATGCCAATCGGTAACGACACGATGGCAACCAAAGCCGAACGGGCATGCAACAGAAAGATAATGGCAATCAAGGCGACAACAATGCTCTCCTCGATCAATTTCTCTTTCAGGTTGGTGACAGCACGCTGGATCAGATCGCCACGATCATAGACCGGCACGATCTCAACGCCCTCGGGCAGGCCGCTCTTTAGTTCTTCCAACTTAGTGCGCACCCGTTCGATGGTGGCCAGGGCATTTTCACCATAACGCATGATGACAACCCCACCGGCCACCTCACCCTCGCCATCCAGTTCAGCCAGGCCACGGCGCAACTCCGGCCCCAGCTGAATATGAGCCACATCCTGCAAGCGGATCGGCACGCCGTTGTCACCCACCGCAACGGGGATGGATTTGAGATCATCGATGGATTGGATATAACCCAGGCCACGCACCATGTACTCGGTCTCGGCCATCTCCACCAGCTTGCCGCCAACATCGTTGTTTGAACGCTGGATGGCATGCCTGATCTTGGACAGCGGTATTTTGTGTGCAAGCAAGGCATTGGGATCGACTTCAACCTGATACTGCTTAACATGACCGCCAACCGAGGCGACCTCAGCCACGCCCTCAACAGTCTGCAACGGATATCTCAGGTACCAATCCTGAATCGAGCGCAGCTTGGCCAAGTCATGCTGACCGCTTTTATCCACCAGGGCATATTCATAGATCCAGCCAACGCCGGTGGCATCCGGTCCAAGCGACGGCGACAGACCTTTGGGCAAACGACCACTGGCATAATTGAGATATTCCAGCACCCTGGAACGTGCCCAGTACATGTCAGTACCATCTTCAAAGATGATGTAGACAAACGAATAACCAAAGAATGAATAACCGCGTACCACCTTGGCATTGGGCACCGCAAGCATGGAGGTGGTCAGGGGATAGGTGACCTGATCCTCCACCACCTGTGGTGCCTGTCCTGGGTATTCAGTAAAGACAATCACCTGCACATCGGACAGATCAGGAATGGCATCCAGCGGTGTGTTTTTCACCGCCCAGACACCGGCCGCCACCAGCAACAGGGTGGCAATCATGACCAGGAATTTGTCGCGCAGCGAGGCACTGATAATGCGTTCAATCATATCGGCCTACTCCTGCATGTGCATGTGCATGTCATGCACATCCATGTCTGACATATCCATTTCATCCATCGACATGCCCCCCATTTCCATATCAGACATATCCATGTCATCCATATCCATCCCCGGTAAATCCATCTCAGACATGACGTGCCCCATAGGCGCTGACTCACCCGCTATCATCTTGGCAGTGGCTTCGCGCAACTTGGATTCGGAGTCGATCAGAAACTGACTAGAAACCACCACCTGTTCACCGACAGCGACCCCTTCCAGAACCTGGCTATAACCTGCCGCACTAATGCCCAGCAGCACATCACGCGGTTCAAACTTGCCGTCACCCCTGGCGACAAACAACTGCTCACGACCGCCTGAACGGACGATGGCCTCAGACGGCACCACCAGGGCCTCGGGGCGCGGGTCCACCTGCAACACCACGTTGGCAAACATGCCTGGTTTGAGCAGCAGATCGGGGTTGTCAAACTCCAGGCGCACCCGGACGGTGCGGGTCTTGGGGTCTTGGGTTGGATGAATAAAACTCACCTCACCGACAAACTTCTTGCCCGGTGCTGCACGCACACGCATTTCGGCCTGGTCGCCTATCTTGAGCCAGGGCAGATCATCCTCATAGACATCGACATAGACCCAGATACGGCCCAGATCGGCAATCATATAAAGCTCATCCTTGGGCGTCACATACTGCCCCTCACGCACGCCTATATTCATCACCCGCCCCTTAAAAGGTGAATGGATATGCAGCCTGCGCATCGGCTTGCGACTCTTCTCCAGCTCTTTAATCTGATGCGCCGGCACATCAAACAACTGCAGCCGTTCGCGGGCGCTCTGCACAACCGACAGGCTGGCCTTGTTATTGAGCCGTTCGGCATTGCTCAACGCCACCACATACTCCTGTTGCGCTGCCACCAAATCAGGTGAATAGATGCTCAGCAGAATTGTGTCATTGCTGACCTTGGTACCGGTCTCTTCGATCTGCAGATGCTCTATCCAGCCCGAAGTTTTGGGGTGCAGTCGCGCCAGGCGTTCTTCATTGAAATCCACATGGCCCAGGGCGTTGATATGCCGCGCCAGGGGACGCTGTTCAACGCTGGCAGTCCGCACCCCAATGTTTTGCACCACCACCGGATCGATAGTCACGGTCCCAGCAGGTTCGGAACCACCGCTGCCGCCATCGGCATAGACAGGGATGTAATCCATACCCATCTCATCCTGCGTGAATACCGGCGAGGTGATGGCCGGATTCATGGGGTTGCGCCAGAACAACACCTCAGGTTCGGTGGATGATTGGCTGACAGCCTGCGACTCAGTACTAACGCCTGGCGCCAACAAATAGCCAGCCACCGCACCAATAGCCAATGCCGCGACAGCGGTGATTAATACAGATTTATTCATGTGAACTCTCCTTACCCAAGGCCGCATCTAAAGCTGCCAACGCCTGATGCGCAGCGGTAATGACCTGCCAATATTGGGTTTGATAATTTTGTAGCGTGGTTTGCGCCTGAATCAGATTGGCAAATACCACCTTGTTGACCTGATAGCCGGCCAGCATCGCCTCAACGGTTTGCTCGGCCTGAGGCAGTATGACCGTTTCAAACAGGGAGACCCGATCCTGGGCGCGCTGATAGCGGGACAGTGCCAGCGAGACATTGGTCATGACCTTCAGCTCTGTTTCGCGCAGCTGTTGCTGGGCAGCAATCAATTCAGCCTGACGCTGGTCTTCGACTCGAGACTGCTTGCGACCCGCATATAGAGGCAGGCTCATGCTGAACTGAATAGAGGTTAGGTCATCGCGGCCATCACGAATGCCGTAGCTAGCGCCAACGGCAAAGTCTGGGTATTGCTGCTTCGAACTCAATTGTCGCAAACTGCGAGCCGCCTCAAGCCTGGCCAAACTGGCCTGCAAGGCAGGGTGTTGTGCCAACGCTTCAGCCTGAAGCTGCCTTTCTGAAAACGATGTAGCAGGCAACTCATGCCCCACATCTGCGGGCAGGACGACCGCCGTGTCAACTGGTCGATTTAGCTGACTGTTCAGACCAATAACAGACTCAATTCGCAGCTGTTTCAGCCGCAGCGCCTCATCCTCCAGTCTGGCCAGTTCCAGCTGAGCCAACAGCACATCCTGCTGCTGACCTCGGCCAACACTATAAAGCGTCTGGGCGGTCTCGATCAGCTGCAGCAATAAATCACGGTTAGATTCAAGCGCCTGCTGGGCATGATCAATATAAAAAACCTGCCACCAGGCCCGTTTGACATCGCGCAACAACTGCAAACGCAGCTCATCACTGCTTTGCACAGCAGCATCGGCACGAAACTGCGCCGCCTCTTCATGTAGGGCTCGCGTACCGGGAAAGGGCAAGGCCTGACTAAATCCTATTTGTAGCTGCGACATAGGATCTTTATCCAGCGACAGACTGCCACCAGGTAGATTGGCCAGCCCAATACTCAGGCGTGGATCGGCCAGGGCACCGGCCTGAGGCACGCCTTGTTTCACCGCTTCGGCATCAGCCCGGGCTACTGCCAAAGATGGATTTTGCTGCAGGCTCAGCGCAAGCGCCTGTTGCAGCGACAGGGTCACAACGTCTTGATGTGGTTGCGCGGCAAAGCCTGGCACGGCCAACAACATCGCGAGCATGGCGGCACAAAGCCGACCGGCAAATAATAGTTTCATGGTGATTCTCCAAAGCAAATCAGACGCCCACAAAAATGGACGACAATACGGCGCTAGTTCAACACTTGGTTCAACATGGCCGCAGGTTATGCTTTAGAGTTGTCTGGGAGGGCGGAACTCGACAGGTAAGTCGATAGAATAGTGAGAAATAATTATCGTCTGAGGCAGCACCGCATCAGGTTTGTCGAGCGTGATCTCGGTACTAACACTAAGAGCAGGGCTACAATAGACACAGTCATTGCAAGTGCTCTGGCCACTGCACTCCTGATTAGCACCATCTGCCATGGAATGATTCATCTGCTGATCATCATGCTGCTGCATAACCATTTCGTTGCCAGTCATCATTTGACTCATATCGTGGGCGACAGCGAATTCTAACGGCGCCAGCAATACCATCAGGGCCAGAAGCATACTAAGCACCTTTTTAACACCACAAAACATGATCTATATTATGTTGGCCAAATCTATTTAAGTAAATGTTGATCAGTCCGATCACTGTATCAGAGTCTAACAAGCTAATGAAGTTTCACAACCCTACAAAAAAACTGGAGTAGCATCATGGCCTTTGAGTCAGTGCACAATTATTACGAAAATCTGGTCTTCATTGAAATCAGAAAAACCCTGAAAAAGCGGAAAATTAATTCGGATGACGATGACTACGCCGAAGACATCGCCTGCGTCGCACTCAATCGTCTGCCAACCCGTTATGTACGCCACCATGTTGACCTGGCTTTCTATCTGACAGCAGAGGAACATGAAATGATCAATGACTCTGTCAAAACCGCTGTCGCCGATGCCTTTACCTTTGTCGACCGCCATCGCCGCTAGGCAAAAAACTAATCCCGCGAAAACACCACGGCATCAACACAGGCTGGCACTTTGTCTGGCCGCCAGCTCCTCATGGGCGCAAACCTCAAACGATATAAGCTCGGCCTACTTCGACATTGGCTTTGAAAGCCTCAATTATTCTGAAAATATAACCATCGGCGGGCAGACAGTAGAAACAGACGCCTGGACAACCAACCCGATTCAGCGCTCGGACAGATACATTGCCGTTGGAGACAAAAAGAGCTTTTACATCTAAAGTCACAAAAACTTCACTCGCCTGTCGCAAAACTGTAGAAAAGCCTGGCCAAAATAAGCACCACTCAATAACCCGTGGAGCTAAACATGAATTTTTATATAAAAGAATGGCCAGACAGATCTGCCAGCCTGATGACCGCGGCAGGGCGCCAGTTATTCACCTTCAAGAGTGTCGATAGCGCCCTGGCAGCCTGTGGCGATTGGTATGGCATCAACAAAAACAAGATCATCCCGGCATTAACAATTTGCAGCCCCCATATACCGCATTCGACCGGACCAATTACCACGGCAAACACATAAAGCATTGCTTAGCCTTACAATCAAAAATCCGGACTGTTATTTATGCCTCACCTACATCATAGCCAATGGCGAAGGCTCTACCAAAAATGGATAAATATGTGCAAGACATCTTTGGTCAGCACTACACGGGGTCATTGATAAGGTAGAAAGACTACCGAAGAATCTGCCACAGCAGGCGTGGCTAAATGGAAAGGTACTGATCCACAACCTCATAAAACTCTTTCACATCGATAGGTTTGACGATGTAGCCATCAAAACCGGCCTGCTTTGCCCGCGCAATATCCCGCGGCATGGCATTTGCGCTAACAGCAATCACAGGAATAGCCCTGGTTTCTTCGGCGGCGCGTATTTTGCTCAGCACATCAAAGCCATTCATTCCCGGCAAATTTATGTCCAGCAACACCAGGTCAGGTCTGAAGCTATGCAACTGCTCCAAACCGGTCACCGGTGAATCTGTTGCCACAAACTCACAATCATTCAATCTCTTTAACAAACGTTCAACCAGCCTCAAATTAGCGGGATTATCTTCAACATACAAAACCCGCTTTGCGTGGCCAGAACTGAGCAAGGCCGTTGTCGGCTCAACCTGTCCCACCAGCATCGTATTAGCCAACTTTAGTTCAAGCGTAAAACATGTGCCCACGCCCTGCGCACTCTCAACACTAATATTTCCACCCATCAGTTCCAGCAGGCGCTTGGCAATCACCAGACCTATTCCTGTACCCTCTACTGCCGTGGCTTCGGCACCAAGCCTGTCGAAAGGCTGGTATAGGTTTTGCAGCTGCTGTTCAGACAAACCAATACCGCTATCCTGAATGGTCAGGCGCATTCTTTCTGAACCAAGCCTATGGCAAGTCAAGGTTACCGAGCCATTAACCTTGTTGTACTTGACTGCATTCGACAGCAGGTTCAGCAGCACCTGCTTGAGACGAACATAATCAGCCTCAACACAACAACCCTGACACTGAGCCATATCAACAATCAGCTGCACATTGGCCTTTTCAGCCTGCATTTTAATAAGAGACACACAGGACTGAACCACATCACCCAGCCTGACACTCTCTATCGACAAGGAAATATTTTCTGACTCAATCCTGGATATATCAAGCACATCATCAATCAAACCCAGCAAATGATTACCGGCTTTCAATATCTCGTGAACAGAGTCGAGATGCTCACCGGATAAGGGGTTGTTAGTATCATATTCAAGCAACTGACCAAAACCAAGAATGGCATTCATGGGCGTACGCAGCTCATGACTCATTCGCGACAGGAATTCGGACTTGGCCAGATTGGCACGCTCCGATTCAATTTTGGCTGCCAGCAAGTCGGCCTCCTCCCGCTTCCTCTCGCTGACATCTCGAATAAAGACTTGCACCAAAGGCTCTTCGTCAACCAGGAATTTTGTTAACCGTACCTCGACAGGAAAGCGGCTACCATCCTTGCGCGTATGCTCACCCTCAACGGTCAGAGACTCACCCGATACCAGAGACGACCAGAAAGCTAAACCCTTATCTCTATTCGCCCCTTGTTCAATATCAAACACCGTCAGTGCCATTAACTCATCAGCGCTATAACCCAGACTTAAACATGCCTGACGATTAACCGTCATGATATTACCCTTCAGATCATGCACAACCAGTGGATCAGCCGCATTCTCGACCAGGGCCCTGAAACGATTTTCACTTTGCTGCAAGGCAAGTCTTGTTCTCTGACGCTCAGACATATCCTCAAAAAACAAAGTAACCCTACCCGTCGCTGTCTGAAAGGCATGAATCTCAAAGGCCTCACAAAAGGGGCAATCATCGCAATGCAGTTCATTTGCCTTCCAGGGCATGCCACTCCGGGCAACCTGTTTGAAAATATCGATTACCCCCATTGACTGCAAACCCGGAAACATCTGAGCAAAATCTTTCCCCACAAGCGCCTGACAATCCAGCCCCAAGATCGCATCTGCAGCAGGGTTTGCCCCTTTAATCAGCAGACTGTCATCCACTGTCAGCTCACAAAAAAAGACGCCCAATGGCGTCGACTCAATCACGCTGCGAAACTTTTGTTCTGATTCACGCAGTGCCTGCTCAGCCGCAACACGACTTGCAACTTCACTCTTAAGCGGGGTAATAGCAGTCCTTTGCAATGTGCGCCACAACAGAAAACCCAACAGAAAAACACCCAGTGAAGCCAAGCCAATCGACTGCCTGACAAAATCCAGAAACACCTTTTCGGTCGGTTCACCATCCATGACCAACATCAAGTTGGCCTCACCACCACGACCATATCGAACCTGGCCAGCCAGGCTGATGAGCATGCTGCTTGCCTGGCCCCGGTTAAAGCGTGCCAGCTCAAAACCATTATTGGAAACAAGTTGGATAGAAACCACATCACCACGCTGTTCACCCCAGTTGTTCAAAAACTGCTCAACCGTGACATAGTCGCCCTTGCTCAGGGGCTCAACAATCAAACTCGACATCATATTTAAACCATGCCGTGCCTCAGCCTTCGCCTGAGAATGAATCATCTCATGCTGCTGGTAGCCAACATAAGAACCTGCGACAACTAAAAAGGAAACCAGCACGGCAAGAAAAAACCAGAAGCTGCGTCGCCCCAGATGAGCCAAGTCAATTGTCATAGCTGGACACCGGCTCTGGACAAGACTGAAAAGACATCTCTTAGAACGTCATAATCGGCATCGTCTGCTGGCTCAAGCGCCGTAATCGTTTTTTTGATACTCGCCAGGGCTCGACGCCCCTCTTCAGTTTCATCCATACCAACCAGGGACCGCCTCAGTTCCAATATCGTTTCAGTCGCCAAGTCGCTACGGGCTACAAACAAATGTTCAGGAATCGACGGCGTTGTCGCCAGCGCTTTCAAACCCCGTGATTGATATTTATAGAAAACCGCCTCTTTAACAGCACCGGCATCAAAATCGCCTGTCAATACCCCCAGTGCAACATTGTCATGAGAACCAAGAAACTGATGTTCGGAAAGCTTTTCTGTCCCCAGACCAGCCTTAATCAACATATAGCGTGGCACAAGATGGCTCATGGTTGAAGAGGGATCACCAAAAGCAAAGCGTTTACCCAGCAATGCTTGCAGAGAATTTACAGGGCTATCACGCCTGGCAATGATCTTGCCTTGAAAAAATGGCTGACCGTTAATCAGCTGCCGCGCCAGAATAGGCTTGCTACCAAACTTATCCACCAGCAAGACGTAGGAAGCAGGGCCAAGATAGGCGACATCAACCTGGTTATTGCCAAGCCTGTCCACATGGGAGTGGTAACTGCTGGATATTTGCAGATCAACATCGAGATTCAGTTTTAGACTGAGATAATCTGCCAGCGGAGAAAACGCCTTGATCAAAGCTGAACTCGATTTATAGGGATGTACGGCCAACGTCAAACTTTCAGCAGCTGAAACCGCCGACAACAAAGCGCACCACAAAAACACGCCTGCAATCAAGCTATTAATTTTTTTCACCCACAGCCCCCCATGGCATCCAAAGCTAAGGTAACACCTATTGAAATCCCATAAAACATCACTAACCATCAAAACCGCTTATTGCCTAACACCAAAAAGGCCTCAAATGAGGCCTTTACAGTTCACAAATAAAACACAACTAAGCTGAAGGTTGCCGAGCAGGAAGCATATGATCTGCCGCCAAATGCTCCTGCAACTCTTGCACGCCAAGCTTGGTTAAATTCTTAACTACCTCCTTAACCTTTATTCCGCTCACACTTGCTCCCATCGCCTCACGCAGATGCCCCATCATTTGCGGATCTGCAGCAACAACCAGGCAGCCAGAGCTCTGCTGCACCACCGCATCAGCCGCCGCCGCGGCAACCTGCTTGGCAAAACGGCGCTCGCTCTCCTCAATATGCTTGTCACGATGATCATCATAGCCATGCGCACCAGCACCGGCAGGCGCAGCATTGCGGCCTGATTTATTATCGCTATAAATCTCCTTACCTGACGCTTCAATTTCCGCATTGGCCAGATCAGAAAACTCAACTAGGTCAGGGCCATATTCACCAATTTCTGGCTCACGTAATGAAAACAAACGCGCTCTCGCCCCATCAGCAACGACCACACAATATTTGCTCATTATTTTGTCCTCATCCAATTTAGAAAAATGACATCCAACTCTAAATTTTTTAACCACCCACTATATTTATAGTTCAGCAAGTTAGATCAGACAATGGAACCTTGCAGCCAGGCAATTCAACTGAAATACTCATTATATTTCTACAATCGGAACAATAAGATGAGACAACTTCCTGGCCTTATTCTGTTATTCATTACACTCTTGCCTGCCAGCCAGGCGGCCAACAGCAGCTCTCCTTATATTGAAATCACTGTTAACGGCCTCGAAGAGACAGCCCCACCATTAAACCGCCTGGCAGATGCCGTTGAAAAACTGTCTCAATCAGACAAATTAGGCCCTGAAGACCAACAAAAGATTATCGCTATCATTGACGAGATGAAGCTGCTCACAGACAAACTAGACCAGAGCATCGAAACAACCAAACAGAAGGTCAGTCAAACCCAGGAGGAAATCAGCGCCTCCATCAAACAAATGATTATTCTCACTCTGCTCGGTCTGATGGCAACTGTAATCATCATTTTTGCCGCTATCTTTATTCTTTTCCGAGTCCAAATTTCACCACTTGTTAACTCGACCTCATCAAGCCTGGATAAATTCTCCGAAGCAATGGAAAACCTCTCCTCGGCCACAAAACTCATCAATAATCACAATAAAGAACAGAGCAAGAAAGTTACCTAAAAACAACACAACTAACACTCCACTACGCCATATTAAACATAAGCGGTTGCCCTATTCGTCAAGCTAGATCAGAATATAGTTAATTACCAATTATTACTTAAATTTACTTAAGAAAGATCTCTGGTTAAGGACAAACAAAAATTGCATGTTTAAGTGCACCCTAACAACTATTTCTAGTTTTATTTTTATTTTACTGTTTAGCCACAACAGTTTTGCAGATGCGCACGACCGCACCATACGCTTTGGCTCTGTCGCGATGGATACGCCTCAGGTCATGCATAAACGCCTGCTTCCCTTAACCCAGTATCTAAGCCAGACACTGCAACGGCCAGTGGAACTGGTCGTGGCAGCCAATATGAGCACAGCCATTCATGATGTCTCAGCTGGAAATGTTCATCTTGCTTACCTCACGCCGGTTGCCTATATTCGTTCTCACGAAAAAACCGAAACCCGATTAATTGCCAAAACGATCACCGACAACAAACCAGGCTTTAAATTAAACATTGTCGTTCGTAATGACAGCCCCATACACACAGTAGATCAACTGGCAAACAAACGTTTTGCCTTTGGCGATCCTTCGGCTTTATTGCAACGTGTAGTTTTCAGCGATACGGGCATAAAGTTCAAGCAACTCAAGCATTATGACTTTCTCGACCACCACGACAACATCATTCGCGGGGTTCTGCATCGTGACTATGATGCAGGCATAGTCAAAGACACAATGGCCTACAAATGGCGCCACAAGGGAATCAGGACAATATACAGTTCAAATGAGTTACCCCCATTCAACGTCACAGCCGCACCTATGCTCGACAAGCAGCTATACCAGCAAATTCGCAACGCCTTTTTAAGGCTGGATATCAATAACCCTGAGCATCAGGAAGTGATCAGAGGGCTTGATCCCATATACACCGGCTTTGGCGATACAGATGACCGTGAATACGACATAGTCAGAACACTAACTCACCCCTTTGACAAGGCCGAGTAACAGAAAACCTTCACTGAGTCTGATGTGACCAGAAATTTTATCCATAAACTAAGCAAACTTATCTGGCCACAACGCTTACGCTACCAACTGGCATTCATTTTTGTCGCCATTATTTCCACAGCTATTGCCACCTTTAGCCTGCACCTGTCAGACGAAGAAACCAAAACCCTGACACAAGAGATGCAAAAACACACCGCAGTCCTTGCCGAGAATATTGCCAATGCTTCAGCGCAATACCTACTGGTTCGTGATTACACCTCAATTGAAAACATACTGATTGGGGCAGCGAAATTTCCCGGCATCATGCACATTGAAATCACCGATATGCGCGGCAAGATTATCGGCGCCGTTGAAAAAGATCACAATCAACGCATCAATCCAAAATATGGGGTTCAGCCACTTAGCACACCACAAAACCAAGGCCAAGCAATTATCATCAATGGTTACGAGATGCTGATATGGCAACCGATAAACCTTTCCAGCACCATTGGCTGGGCACGAGTCAGTTACGACCTGAAGCCTATAGAAATAATGAGTAATAAAATTTGGGATAACAATCTCCGTAAAGGCGGCCTAATTGTTGTAATTACTTTTTTTCTAATCATTATCTTTCTACATCGTCCAACCCTATCCCTATCTCGCTATACCGACTTTGCAGACCAGCTTAACCATAACCTGGGGCAACAGGTAGAGGTTGATAACCACGCTATCGAGTTCACCCGACTTGGCTCAGCACTCAATCACGCATCAAAGCTCCTCAAGCAACAAGATGATGAACTTAACACCCTACTGACCGATCTTCGTCGCGTAGCTGTGATGGCTGAATATAGTCCAAACATTGTTTTCTCGATGAATCAGGAAGGCGAAATCATTTACGCCAACCACCAAGCCAACCTGCTCATGTCGCAACACCAATTATCACGCAACGACCTGACTCGCTTGCTGCCCAAGAAATTCAATGCAATCCGTCAAAAATGTTTTAATGAAGGCCGTTTAAAAAAAGACACAGAGTCATTTTTTGACGGTACAACCTACCTGTGGACCTTTTCTCCCTTTCACGAACAAAACCTGCTGCACTGTTATGCCATAGACATTAGTGAAAGAAAAAAAGCCCAGGAAGACCTGAGCAGACAAGCCAACATAGACTCGCTAACCGGCTTGCCCAATCGAAACCTTGCCCTCGACAGACTTGAACTGGCCATCAACCGCGCTCACCGCGAACAACATCTTGTCTGTGTGATGTTCATCGACCTAGACAGATTTAAAACCGTCAACGACTCATTCGGCCACAGCACAGGAGACAAACTGCTGGAAGAGGTGGCAAAGCAAATTCTGCTCTGCGTGCGTGAAGGTGACACCGTCGCCCGACTTGGCGGCGATGAGTTCCTGGTTATTCTTGATGGGATTGATGAAGCAATTCACTCCGAACTCTATGCCGAGCATATTTTAGAAGCCCTGAATCGTCCCTTCCATCTCGACAACAACGAGTTCTTTGTGGGCGCCAGCATCGGCATCGCCATTTATCCGGATGACGGCATTGCACCGCATTTGCTTTTAAGAAATGCTGATACAGCAATGTATCAGGCCAAAGACAACGGTCGTGGCGGCTTCCGCTTCTTCACCCAGGCATTGAATGATGAAGCAGTGCTGCGGGTTAAAATGGAAGCCAGTCTCAGGCATGCCATCGAGAACGATGAACTACACCTTGAATATCAGCCTCAAGTCTGCGCCAAAACTGGCAAACTGCAAGGTGTCGAGGCACTGGTTAGATGGAATAATCCTGAACTGAATATTGTTCCACCAACAACATTCATCCCTCTAGCCGAAGACACCGGCCTAATTTTTGAAATCGGTGAATGGATTCTAAGAACAGCCTGCCAGGATTTAAGCAACTGGATGAAACTATACCCATCATCACTGTCAGTTGCAGTAAACATGTCTTCACGTCAATTCCGTTCAGAAAAACTCATCGATTCAATCAAAAAAATAATTACCGATACAGCTATCTTACCCACGCAACTGGAACTGGAAATTACCGAAGGTTTACTGCTTGATGACTCACCCAGGACACTGGAGATGCTCAACGAGCTAAAAGCCATGGACATTAACCTGGCACTGGATGATTTCGGCACGGGCTATTCATCTCTAAGCTATCTGAAACGTTATCCATTCGATATCCTAAAAATAGACCAATCCTTTGTCCGCGACATCACTAGCGACCCTGGTGATGCCGCAGTCTGCCAAACAATCATTGCCATCGCCAGCAAGCTAGGAATGAAGGTCGTTGGCGAAGGTGTAGAAACGGATGAGCAACTGAACTTCCTTGCCAAACATGGCGTGGATATTATCCAGGGCTACTATTTTAGCAAACCACTCAATGCTGATGACTTTTCTCATTACCTGAAAATAGCTGAGGTATAAAAAAATAACCGCCACTTTATACCCATTCCAAACAAACTAAAATAATGTACTATCAAGCCAAGTATGCATCAGCCTAAACAAGCAATAAGGCCACTCAGGGACTATGGCAAAAAGATCTGCAGATAAAATCATCGAATCTATTGTTCACGTCACCGGCCACGACGACCGTGAATTACTCGAAACAAGTCTTGCCAGCACACTCTACGAATTATTTAATCTTGATCGAATTTTCTTATACAAAATATTTTATGAACATAATCAACCTCAGTGTTATCTAGCGCTAGAGGTTGATGACGACCAACCCCATGTGCGCCATAGTGGTGAAGTCGCCTCAGCGTCCGAACTTATGCCGCTCTCCAGCCTTACAGAAAGTCTGACGACAAAATTACCGGCAACAACGCAGTTAAGCGACGGCTCAACACTCTACAGCCATCCGATCATCAACCACCTTGGCAAGATATCCGGCGTATTTTGTCTATGCGGCAAAGACATTCACTCAAATGAGAATGAGCGGTTTATCGATGGTTACTTTCAGATTTATCGCAACTATTTACACCTGCTGGATGAAAGTGAGCACGACACCCTAACTGGCCTACTTAACCGTAGAACATTCGACAAAAACCTGGAAAAGATACTGGCTGAATGGCATAAAAACCTGGATAAAAATAGCCCTGCCGTAAAAACACAACCGCAACCCTTGAGGCGTCAGGCCAATGATAAAAAGGCCAACTGGCTGGCGGTCATCGATATCGATCATTTCAAACAAGTCAATGACCAATATGGCCACCTCTATGGGGACGAAGTACTGCTCTTGTTTGCCAATATCATGCGTGATTCATTTCGTGGCTACGACAGACTATTCCGCTTTGGCGGTGAGGAGTTCGTCGTGATACTGCGCACCACTGACTTGGCCGGTGCTGAAAAAGCATTACAGCGGTTTCGCAATGCCATTGCAACCTACTCATTCCCACAAATTGATCACATCACAGCCAGTGCCGGATTCATTGAAATAGCCACCCACGCCATACCAGCACAAATTCTCGGTCGCGCCGACGAAGCCCTCTACTACGCCAAACAACATGGCCGCAATCGTGTCTGTCAATATGAACAACTGCTCGGTAGTGGCGCAATAACACCAGCACCTGAATTGGGCAATCAAGCGATCGAATTATTCGAAATTGACGCGATTGATTCACAAATAAACGCGGACACCCCCAAAGCCTAAAGTTTTTCGTCCGATAAACGCTAAAATTAGAATGCGATTATTTTAAAAGGGCAACGTTTCCCCAATGGCTCTCTGGTCACTTAAAGGCAAAAAAGTACTTATTATCGATGATTTTGCAGAAATGCGTTCAAGCCTGCGCAATATGCTTACACCGTTTGACGTCACTGATATATCTATGGCTAACAACGGCGACGATGCAATTGATCTAATCAGTCAACATATTTTTGACATTATCCTTTGTGATTACAACCTTGGTGAGGGCAAGGACGGCCAACAAATTCTGGAAGAGGCCAAACTTCGTGGTCAACTACCGTACTCAACCGTCTTCCTCATGGTCACCGCAGAGAGCACTACATTCATGGTGATGGGTGCACTTGAACATCAGCCCGACGACTATCTTACCAAACCCTTTAACGCCAACATTCTTCAAAAAAGACTGAAAAAAGTTTTAGACAAAAAGAGTAATTTAAAAGAACTTTCACTAGCATTACATGAAGATAATAAAAGCCTGGCCATCGAATTATGCGACCGAGAAATGTCTCTCAAACCTGGCCACCATAACGAACTACTAAAATTAAAAACAGAGCTTCTAATTGATGAACAACGTTTTGACGAAGCAAAAGAAATCTGTGACTCAGTCATTGCTGAACGCAACTTGCCATGGGCTAGATTAAACATTGCAAAAATTCATTATTTTCGAGAAGAATTTGAAACAGCCAAGCAACTTCTTGAGGAAATTATTAACGAAATAGAAAACTATGTCTCTGCCCATGACTGGCTTGCACAGACATTAATCAAATTAGGCTACCCAGTAGAAGCTCAGGAAACTATTGAGTCAGCAATCGAACAATCACCAAAATCAGTACAACGCCAACGTATGCTGGCAGAAACTGCCGAAACCAACCAAGACTTTGTCACTGCAGAAAAGGCCCGCCGACACGCGATTCGCACTGCAAAAAACTCTATACTCAGCGACCCGAACGATTACACCAAACTTTCCGACGCACTGATAGTCAATAAAAAACCCAAAGAAGCCCTCAAGGCTATCGAGCTGGTCAAACACGAATTCAAGGAAGATGAACAGGCTCAAATTGCTGCAACGCTGTCAAAAAGCAGAGTCTTCAAGGCTATGGGTAGAGAAAAGCAAAGCCTGGAGTTAATAGACGAAGTGTCAGAACTGGTAGAAAAATCTTCAGTTCCAATCAAAAACAACCTGGCATTAGAGCTAACCGAAACCTTTTTGGCCAACGATAAAGCCGATGCGGCTCAAAGTATCGTCGAAGACCTGGTAAGTAACAACCATGATAATCAGGAAGTTCTCGACAAGGTCAGTCAGGCCTATAGCAAATCCGGTTCTGATCAAGACCCAAGTGCTATGGTTGACAGTGTGCGCAAGGAAATCAGAGCCATTAATAATGAAGGTGTAAAACTGCTTGAAGCAGGAAACATTGATGAGGCCATCAACCTATTTGACCAGGCATTGACAAAAACACCTGACAACCAAGCCCTCAATATAAATAGCGCACAAGCCTATATAATGAAAATGAAATCCAGTGGCAAAAATGAATTTTTACTCAAAAAAGCACGCAACTGTCTAGAAAAAACTGCCGACAACAAAGATCTTCAACAACGCTACAAGGCCTTAAACGCTGCCTACTGGAAGTTTGCCAATAAAAAATAAAATGATTACCCCACTATCATGACTGACAAAAAAAACATCACATTCAACACCATCATGGCCAGCTCGGTTCATGACATGAAAAACTCACTCAGCATTATCATTGATACCGCCGAGACTCTTGCTAAAGATGATAGTCTCAGTAAAACCCAACACCAATCCCTTGACCTGCTACACATTGAAGGTGAGCGCCTAAACAACACCTTCATCCAGTTGCTAGCGCTATACCGGATAGAAAATAAACAGTACTCGCTCAACATCGACAGCCACAATGTTTACGATTGTCTGGAAGAGGCCATGTTTGAAAACGAAACACTGCTTGCCCACCACAATATCGAACTCGAAATAAAATGCGATGAGGAGCAGGAATGGTTCTTCGATAAAGCCCTGACCCTGGGAATTATTAACACCATCATCAACAATGCCCTGCGCCATACCAACAGCAAGATTGTCCTGACGGCGAACACAGGTGCAAGCGGTATGGTCATAAGCATTCTTGATGACGGCCCAGGCTATCCAGATCAAATTCTCAACAGAGATGACGATGAACAATCAGAACTGAGTTTCAATAGCGGCAACACTGGACTTGGTCTGCACTTCGCCAAAGTAGTTGCAGAGATGCATAACAAAGGCGAACAACGCGGGCATATCGAGCTCAGCAATAACGGCATTAATGATGGTGGAAAATTCAGCATTCACCTACCCTAAACCTAACTACATAAACTCTCGTTCTCAGGTAAAATATCAAGCCTGAATAGCACTGCTAGACCTAAACAAGAACGTCTGGAACGCCTTATGGATCTACAAGGTCAAATCAGCGCCAGCAAGCGGCACGGTCGCATCGGCCAAACCCTGGAGAACCCTCATCGACGAAAGCGATGGCAAACAGGCCCTTGCTCGCAGCTATGCCAATGCTCCGGAACCCGACAGCCAGGTACTTCTCAAAAATGCCGCCAATCTCAGCCCCGGTGACATGGTTAACGCCAGGGTTATTGAGACAGATGAATACAATCTTTAGGCCAAACTCCTCGATTAGCGAGACTCTGTTAACATTGAGCCAAACATGTTGTCATAGAAGATTATGTATATAAAAACCACGCTCAAATCAAGACTACACATCGCCGCCCTGGCGCTGCTAATCGGCAGTCCTCTAGCACAGGCCGGTTGTGATGATCCAGCCGCTCCCCGGGTTAACTGGAAGGGCTGCGACAAAGCCGGCATCGATCTTAGCGGCATGGACCTGCGCGGCGCCGTACTTAACAGCATCAACCTGGAAGGCGCCAATCTCAACAAGACCAATCTGCGCGGCAGCCATTTGGGCCGCGCCAATTTGAAAAATGCCAACCTGAACAAGGCAAATTTGATTGAAGCCAACCTGGTGGCCGCCGACCTGAGTCAGGCCTCGCTGGAAAAAACCCTGGCCAAACAAGCAAAATTTGATCGTGCTGATCTCAGCGATGCCAATCTCAATGGCGCCTTTCTTGAAGAGGCTCATTTCTACGATGCCAACCTGAGTAACGCCCAACTGGTCAAGGCCAACCTGAGTAAAGCCATCATGAACCAAATCAACCTTAGCGGTGCTGACCTGTCTTCCAGTCAAATGATCAAAGCCGAGCTATCACGCGCCAACCTGGAAGATGCCAATCTCAGCGGCGCCAACCTTGAGCGAGCCCAGCTAGACAAGAGTTTTCTGGTCAACACCGACCTGTCCAACAGCAATCTCAGTCGCGCCAACCTGGCCGAGGCCGAGATGATAAACACCGATATCAGTGGAGCCCAACTGGATTACACCACCTGGAATGATCGCCGCCGCTGCCGTTCAGGCTCGGTAGGCCAATGTAATTAATCAACAGCGCAAATAACCAATAACAAGGAAAACCACGCATGTCAGAGATATCACCCCTGGTAGAGGAACAGGAAAAATTCATCAGCGCCGTGCCAGCTCAAAGCATGGCCGCAAAAACAGTTGCACTGGACAGAGCGCTGGGCAGAACACTCTATAGCGACCTCAATGCCCCGGAAGATTCACCCCCCTACCACCGCGCCATCGTCGAAGGCTTTCTGGTCAATACCGCTGAAACGCGCGACGCCTCGGAGGAAACACCCGTCAGCTTCAAAGTGGTCGGTAGCGTCGCCCCCGGTGATGCTGTGTGCCCAGGTTTTGGGGCAGGCGAAGCTATCGAGCTGCAAACCGGCAGCATCCTGCCCGACGGCCAGGTCTCCATCGTCCGCATGTGGGAAGCCAAGCGCGATGGCGACAACGTCAGCATCAGCCGCCCGTTTCCACCACGCTTTTTTATCGAAGATCAGGGCTGCGACATTAACAAAGGCGACACCATCATCAGCGCCGGCACCATACTCACACCACAACACATTGGCACCATCGCCAGCCTCGGCCTGAGCGAAGTCACGGTCGCCAACCAACCGCGTGTCACCGTGTTTGCCTCGGGGGATGAGGTCACCCCCTACACCGCACCATTTAAACCGGGCATGATCCGCGACTGCAACAGTCCGATGTTAGAGGCCGCAGTCAGCGCTGCCGGTGGGCTGCCAACACTGGGCGGCATCATGAGTGATAATTTTGAGACCTTCGTCAACGCCGTGCGCAATACGCTGAACGAGGCCGACATGATCGTCATCTCCGGCGGCACCGCTGTCGGTGGCCGTGACTTTATCTCAGACCTGATTAGTGAAGTAGGCGAACTATTGGTAGATGGTGTACCGATGCGCTCCGGCCGCCCCTTGATCATGGGCATCGCTAACGGCAAACCGATTGTTGCCGTGGCCGGTCATCCACCCGAAGCCCTGCGTGGTTTTCAACTGTTTGGCGCCCCGGCAATTGCCAAGCTAATGGGCCAAACGATCGAACTGCCTCAAGACCAGGTACAACAACCGCCCAACAAAATGTAGGTTAGAGTAAATGTAATGCACCCCAACAGGATTGATTAAACAATGTTGGGGTGTGCTTCACTCACTCTTTGGCTGCAACCTACCATTCCAGTCTAGTAATGAGGTGGTGGTGTCTCTTCTGACAGGGGGCGAACAAGATCGCCGCCCTGTTCTAACTGTTTTTTTTGTCGCTTGACCGCCTCGGTCAAGGCATCAACCTGATCCTGCTGTTTAATCACCACCTGATTCAACTGCTCCACAGTCGCCTCAAGATAAGCCATCCGAATTTCAATATCCTCAAACCTTTTATCCATAACCACCTCAACACAATCCACAAAGGCCAGATTATATAAGTTTGACCGGCATTAAATCGCGGTTATTTGATTAGGTTGGCTGCACCCATGCAATTCACTATCTTTCAAGCAGTGCTTTATTTTCCAGCCTTGATTAATTTTTTATAAAAATTAGCATCATCGCTGTCACAACGGCCTTTTTGGCAAAACTGTTCATTTACATTTCTCCTAAGAATGGCTTATGGCTTTGATTGTCATGCCGGCAAGAATGGCTCAGCCGAATAACGAACAGCAATGAGTCTGTTTGACACAAATGTGACTTGCCTATGAAGCTTGCATTACCTTGATCTAGCAATTCATGCGGCCAACATCTTTTACAAGCGACATAAAAATAAGCGAATTTACTTATCTAAATTTTAACCGTACGGACCGATAACCTATGAACCTTGCTGGATTTCTAACACAGGCGGTATGGCATGAAATGCGATGTTGTTTATACAAATTCAAAAGAATCTGAAGCTGCTGACAATGCGGACAAACTCAAGCAGTTACGCGGCCGCGGCTTTAAGGATGAGAGGGAATACCTGGCATTTCTGTTGCAGCAAGAGCAGATCTGGGAACAGGAGCATCTCGGTAAAGACAACGAGACTGATGAAACCAAATAATTAATACCCTATTTCCGCTAGCTCAATACTTACAAATTTATTTGAAGGCCCCAAAGACGGGGCTTTTTCGTGTCCGCCACAATTGAACCGATAGGGTGCACCCCCTGATTGTGGGCATAAACGCCGTGCACAGCACACCCTACTAGCGAGAATCGCTACGCTGCCAGCATGCATGGTGAGGCTCTATAACCGGCCAGGACATTCCCCCCCATAAAAAGTTAAAATAGCTCTCTTTCACCGCCGTCATGGCTGACCACGGACGCTTCGATGTTACGACTTACTGAAATCAGACTGCCCCTTGACCACTCGCCAGAAGCACTGGGTGAGGCGATTATCGAGCGTTTGCAAATCACACCGGCGGCCCTGCATGATTTCAGCGTTGCCCGTCGCGGTTTCGATGCCCGCAAAAAGAGCGCCATCCTGTTTGTCTATTCACTGGATGTGAATGTAGCGGATGAAGACCAGCTGCTGCAAAAATTCAGCGACGATCGCAACGTTAAAGCCAGCCCCGATACTGAATACAAATATGTCACCCACGCCCCTGCAAGTCTCAAATCTCGTCCGGTAATCATCGGTACCGGGCCATGCGGTTTTATGGCCGGGCTGATTCTGGCACAGATGGGTTTTAAACCGCTAATCCTGGAACGTGGCCAGGAGGTTCGGCAACGCACCAAGGATACCTGGGCACTGTGGCGTAACCACAAACTCAACCCCGAATCAAACGTGCAGTTTGGCGAGGGCGGCGCCGGCACCTTTTCTGACGGCAAGCTACACACCCAGACCAAGGACCCGCGCTTTCTTGGCATGAAGGTATTGCGTGAATTTGTGAAGGCCGGTGCACCGGAGGAGATCCTGTTCGTCAGCAAACCACACGTTGGCACCTTCCGCCTGGTGGGCATGGTGGAGAAGATCCGCGAAGAGATTATCAGCCTCGGTGGTGAGTTCCGTTTTGACAGCCGTGTCACCGATGTCGAGATTGATAATGGCCAGGTGCGCGGCGTAACGCTGGCCAACGGCGAACAGATAGCCTCTGATCACGTCATCTTCGCCATTGGCCATAGTGCCCGTGATACCTTCCAGATGATCCATGATCGCGGCGTCTATGTTGAAGCCAAGCCATTCTCGATCGGCTTTCGTATCGAACATCCGCAGACCATCATCGATAAGTGCCGTTTCGGCGACTTTGCCGGCCATCCCGATCTCGGCGCCGCAGACTACAAACTGGTGCACCACTGCAAAAATGGACGCAGCGTCTACAGCTTTTGCATGTGCCCGGGCGGCACGGTGGTCGCAGCGACATCCGAAGAGGGCAGCGTGGTCACCAACGGCATGAGCCAATATTCGCGCAATGAGCGCAACGCCAACAGCGGCATTGTGGTTGGCATTACGCCAGAGGATTTCCCCAGCGACCATCCACTGGCCGGAATTGAACTACAACGTCAGCTAGAGTCACGCGCCTTTAAACTGGGCGGTGGCAATTATGATGCGCCAGGACAATTGGTGGGAGACTTTCTCAGGAACAGGCCATCCACTGTGTTGGGCAGTGTCCAACCCTCATACACTCCGGGGGTACATTTGACTGACCTCAGCACCGCACTACCCGACTACGCCATCGAAGCAGTCCGCGAAGCCCTGCCCGCCTTCGATAAAAAGATCAAAGGCTTTGCCATGAACGGCGCGGTACTCACCGGGGTAGAAACACGCACCTCATCGCCAGTGCGCATCAAACGTAATCGTGATGATTATCAGAGCATCAATACCAAGGGCTTCTACCCGGGTGGTGAAGGGGCCGGCTATGCCGGCGGCATTCTCTCTGCCGCAGTGGATGGCATTGAAATCGCCGAAGCGGTGGCCTTGAGTATAGTGGCGAAGTTTAATGGTTGAGCTTTAGCACCAATAACGCCAACGTATAAAAATTCGTATTCTCTCAAACTTAAGCTGGCATACAGCGCAAGAAACATTCGAATTCTTAATGACTCAAACATACTCTCGTCTGTCATTTAGAATCCGCTTGTATCTGTCTCACGTGTGCCCTTAGAGGACGTTTGAACCAAACGGCCATAAGTTAGACTGCCTGCTGTTAGCAGACATTATAAATGTTGTAGCATTGATAGATTGGAGTGTCTCCTAATGAATCTATCAACGACTAGTGATTACTCGATCACCGCTAATTAAATCCACCATTGTGAGTGGGCTACCCCAACCAATGATGAAGGCTGTTTCATTCTCTGGATTGTAGGCTAAATCGCGTGGTTCAATGATTGGTGGGCCACTGCCGTGGTCATTGTCAATTACCAGACTAGACGTTCCTGTATTACGATCTATCCAGTGAGCTTTCTCAGTTTCACTTGGGGATGCAAGTATGCGATCAGTTTTAGAGTCGTAATCCAAGGCAGATATATAGCCAAAGTTTGAGGATGACCAGAGTAAATCTCTGTTGCCGTTGTTTATATCTACACTGTATAGATTACTTAAGCCTCCAACGAACAGCGTGTTTGTGTTTTTATCCAAGTCAATTGATTTCGGATAGTAAAAAGAAACTCCTTGGCCCTTCATTGGGCTACTTATTACGCTCCGGTTTCCATTGGAAAGATCTACAGCCAAAATATCATTTTCGATTCCCAATGCATATATTTTATTTTCATTTTTATCTAGAACGATGTCATTGATACCTTGTCGTTCAAAAAAGTCACCTTCACCAATAGATTCACTGGTTAAAGTGTTTCTTATCCCCGTTGTTAGATCTACTTGGACAATGGACGATGGTAAGTTGCTAAGGCCATTAAGCACATAAGCTTGGTTTTTATTTATATCAAGTTGAATATCTCCTAGTGAGAAAAAGCTGCGTTTTATAGATTCGTCTTGGCTGCTTGATATTTCTATACGGTCTCCATTGTAAATATCAATTAAAGCAAGGCTTCCATCGAGTGAGTCAGTATGGTTTGACATGGCTATGACACCACCTTCGATGTCAAGATCAATGCCGGCAATATGATTAAGTTTATAACCATTTCCTATGCTTGTTCCTGAAACGATATGATTATCACCGACACTCAGATCAGCTTCTATTATTTGCCCTTGGTTCTGATCAGCAATAATTATTTTTTGTTCAGTGTTGTTGCATGTGAGAGAGCGCAATCCTGAAGAATAGAACTTCTCACCTTTGATTCCATAAGCTACAAGATGTTTGTTACGAGTGTCTACATCAATACTTATAAGACCATTGTTTTTTTCATCGAGGACCAAAAGTCGGTTGTTGAGGGAGTCAACGCAAATATCCTTTATTAGCGAAATAGAGATATCGTCTCCGAAAGTGAATTGGGGTGCAATATCACTACTTAGGCCAGACTCAAGTTCAAGTTCGATGATTCTGTTACCACCATCCCCCAAATAAACTTTTCTGGCTTCTTCGTTTAGAGCAATTGAATGAAAATTTGTGTATGGCATGACCCATGACTCGCTACCAATTAGCTCTCTATTGCCCGTGTTTAAGTCGACAGATATTATGCCTGTTAGGTGTGGGTCTGCTACAAGGAGACGATTCTCCATTTTATCTATAACCAATGTGTCTGCGATGCTGAAGTTTGGACCATGGCCAATTTCAGGGCTTGTTACTATGGTGCGCTTTCCACTAGATAGATCAATAGCCATGACGCCCTGAAGGTGAAAATCAGAAATATAGACAATATTGTTTTCTGAATCGATAGCTAGGTCTTTAGGACTGCTAAAACGAGGAAGAAGTCCATCCGAGTTGTCAGAAGTTATGGTTTTTATGCCCGTCTGAGGATTGACCTTTATTAGCGCTTTACGCGAATAATCAAGTGTATATATTTCTTTGCTGGTTTCGTGTTGTACTACTGAAATTGGTGAAATCAGTATATTGTCTTCACGTTCGATAAGTATGCTATTAGAAGCGGTGTTTAAATTACCATCTAAATCAGTTGTCTGAATGGCTAAATTATTACTTCCAGGTTCGAGGGGTATGTTTGCTGTCCAGTTTTGATAAGCATCGTTTGACGATGCGGTAATGCCATTAACAGTGATAGAAGCTATGCCAGTATCATCGGTTGCAGTGCCTCTGACAGTGATATATTCCCCCTCGGTTAGGGAGTGTCTGCTTGGGAAAACAATTTTTGCAGATGGCATAGAAGTTTCTATGCGCCAATTAAATTCTTTGATTGGGCTTAATTTTTCAGATTGATCTTTTGCTCGAATCAACAAGGTATGTTCGCCTTCAGTTAGCCCGCTGAGTATTAGTGGGTTAACTATATTCGTAAACTCTGCCCCATCAATGCTGGCTTCGTAGGTAACACCGCGTTTATTTGCGGAAAACTTGAACCGAGCATCGTTGTTGTTGGTGATCCGAGAAGGTGAATAGCTAATCTTGAAGCTTGGTGGTGTATCAATTATCCACTCAAAGCCAAGCTCAGCTGATTTGTTGCCCGTCTGATCGTATGCCCATATTGATAAACTGTGATTCCCATCTTCTAGGTTGTGTGTGGTGTAAGGTGAGCGGATCATGAACGGTGGGCCTGAGTCCAGTGAGGCGTATGTGGTTGCTGGCTGGTTTGTAGTGAATTCAAAAATTGAAATGTCAGTTTCCGATATTGCGCCAGGTGTTTCTATAAAAGTGATTTCGGGGGGGAGGTTGTTATTTATGTCATTAGGCTCATCATTAGAGGTATTTTCAATCTCGATGAGTTGCTCGTTGGCTATAGTGTCTGGAGGTGTCGTGTCCGATTGGCAGCCGGCGAAAAATAACGCACCAACGAACAAAATGCTAGTTCTCGAATAATGTGATCGGTTTTTTAAATCTAACATGTGGTTAACATTGACCCCTCAATGAATTCGTGCATAATTTTTGCGTGAATTATACACGAACCACCATTGCTTCGAGCATTTTGTGCTTAGGGACTAGCAGAGTGAGTCCTCACATAAAGTAAGCACTGGAGGGCCTGCACAGCCAGCTGAATGACGGCTCACAGGATTATCCCACTTTTGGGTAAATGTCTGTTATTGGCCGACTGCCGCCCATTACAATGCAACATCATTGCTATGATTAACAAGATTGCTTCATCAAACTGATAAAAAGCAGTGCTCAGTTTCTTTAGATATTGCCTGCTACGGTGTGTATTTTTTTCAAGTGGAGGATAAACAATGGCACAGGAACGCGCTGTTTTGGCCGGAGGTTGCTTTTGGGGGATGCAAGATCTGATTCGCAACTTGCCGGGGATTGAGGCTACCCGGGTGGGTTACAGCGGTGGTGATGTTGCCAATGCCACCTACCGCAACCACGGCATGCACGCCGAGGCAATAGAGATTCAATTTGATTCGGACAGGATTTCGTATCGCCGTATTTTGGAATTCTTTTTTCAGATACACGACCCCACAACCACTAACCGGCAAGGCAATGACCAGGGTTCGTCCTATCGCTCGGCAATTTACTATGTTAACGAGCAGCAGCAACAGATTGCACTGGAGACCATTGCTAATGTAAATGCCTCGGGCTTATGGCCGGGCAAAGTGGTCACGGAACTCGAACCTGTTGGCGATTTCTGGGAGGCAGAGCCTGAGCATCAGGATTATCTTGAGCGCTTTCCTGACGGCTACACCTGTCATTTCCCGCGTCCGGACTGGGTACTACCATAGCCTGCGCTTGGGTAGCGTTTATTGTATGGCGATCATGAAAAACACCGCGATGAGCAAACAAATAAATACGACCGATGAATGAGCTTGAATCGAAAAGGATACAGTGCCCCTATTGCGGCGAAACAATTGAGGTTCTGATAGATTGCTCAGTTCCGAATCAAAATTACATTGAAGATTGTCAGGTTTGTTGTCGGCCAATTAATTTCAATGTGTCGTTAGGTGAAGATGGTGAACTTAGTGTTTTTGTATCAGGCGAAAACGAGTAGATCTGGATAAAAAAGGCTTGCTTGCGTAAGGCCATCCGCTCAACAGCATCATCCAACAGGCCATTAAAAAGAGCAAGCTGTTTCCTTCCGATAACTCCGCCAGGAAAGTCGTTTATCTGGCTATTATCGACCCTCGAAGAAATGGAGAGTCTGCCCCACGAAGTGCTTTGAGTACCATGCCGATTCAAAATTAAAAAACGGCCTTGAATCAATTTATGATCGAGTTCGAAGGCAGCTTGAAAGACTACGTTTAAGCCTGGCAGTTACACAGGATTATTTACAGGTTCTTATAATGACTAACCTGCCAGCCCCATCAGCAAACCTTTTTCTTTCCACATAAGAACTTTCACACCATCGACAAAGATCTCGTAAGGCATCGGTTTATCATCCAGTTCAGCAGGCAGCAAAGATTGATAGAAGGTGTGCACCTGTTTGCTTTTCATATTCATGATTTTAAGTTGCGCGGCTAATTGACCATTTATGGAGCAATATCTTCCACCAATAATATTCCATTCCCCTTTACTGTAATATTTTGAATCTACTAATGAAAAATCTAACTTTTCCAAGTACTCTCCAATTTCGGATAAAGAAGAACTCATAACTTCAGGCGACATTAGTTTATTATGGTTATATGCGATTTCATTAGCTATTCTGTTTTCAATATTGAGTTCTCCATTAAACAGACTTTGTGTCACAAAGACCAATACGAGTAATACCGCTGTAATCCCAACTGGAAACATGCGAGAGTTAAACGAAAGTACCGGCTGGTTAATATTATTTTTTCGGCCAAAAAAACCATTGATTATTGAAACAAACGATTTGGGATTATTTTTTTCCTTTGCCTTATTAATCATTGTTTCCAACTGACTAAGTTGCGATTCATCAAGTGACTTCTCTTGATAATAAGATTTCAATTTTGAGCTAAGTGGTTTATTCATAACTTTTTTCATCATGTCATCTCATGCTACCGATATCTGACCCAGAAATTCCGATTTAATTCGTTTTTTCATACGATGCATTCTTGAAAGCAATGTTCCTCTGGGGACATTTTGTAATTCAGAAATTTCATCAATGGTATATTCTTCCACTGCCCACAAATAAAGCAGTTCGCTTTCAATTGCGCTAAGCTTTGACAAAATAATGTCCAGATCTTCATTCTGAATAAGTATGTCGTCCAGGCTGGGAACGCTTTTTATCTCATGTAAATGCGTCGAAAACGCCTCATCAGTTGACACCGTTTGATAAATTTTATTATGCCTCGCTTGGTCTATGAACTCATTCCGAATAGAGCGCATCAAATAGCCGGATTTATTATCAATGTTAGTGTGATTGCGTTTTAACATTTTTTCCACACTGCTCTGAACCAGGTCAAAAGCCTGATCCTGATCTTTGATTAAGGAGCAGGCGTATCTAAATAAACGATTTAAATCTTCCTTACTTAACATCTTTTATTTCTTTAATTAAAGCGACCTCTAAACTGGACAGAGGTCGCGTAGGTTTATCGTTATTTACTTCACCAGGACTTAATCATTTATATTAGAGTTGACAGGCACACTATTTTCCAGAGATAAGGACTGATGACCGGAGACCGCTTGAGACGAAAAATATTTTCTTGCCCGTTTAACCAAGTCATTCATAGTAAATAACCTTCCGCCACCTAGCATAAATAAAGTGCCACCTGCTGCTACGAATGCAAATTCCCGTTTAAATCCATTGAGGTTTTCGATAAACCCTTTATCCATATTTAATTTGTGCGCCATATACCACAGCATAACCAGCACAGTCGTAAAACCAGCTGCTTTTACGACCTTAACATTTCCGAAAATTAGGCAAAGACCAATTGCTGCAAGAATAATTTGATAGGTGGAAAAACTGGGCACACTCGGAAAACTACCGAAGAAACCAGCGACAATGAACATTGCGCCAATGGAAAAACGAAGTAATAGGCCAAGGTTGTCCCAGCTAATTTCAGATACATGAGATGAAAAACGATTGTCTAGCGCAGCTTTACCGGCACCCAGATTAAATAAAACAAACATCATGCCAGAGAGTGCAATGTCTCGAATCTGCACAAAAATAGCCGGCGAGGTATAGGTTTTTACATCGACAGTCACACCAGGCACCGTCATAACCGGTAGTGCAATGACAAAAGTCCAGAGTAAAAACGCATATAATAGTGCTAGAGGTCGAACCAGAAAACCAGAAACTAATGCAATTCCCGAGACTAATTCGAAGCCTGATAATATCGTCAAAAATAGTGATGGGGTTAACAACTCGCCCATACCCCCCGTAAACAAATACTGTTGAAACAACGTATTAATATAACCACTCGTTCCCATGTAGTTAGCCACCATACCGTCGTGAGTACTGCTATTTAGTAGTAGACTGAGTTTTGATACCCCCCCGATAATAAACAACAAGCCCAGGCCTGAGCGTAGCAACAGGGCCGCGAGCTCATGATTATTGTTTTTGCAAGTCATTCTGGATGACCCCCATTCTTTTAGTTTTTAAACAAACTATTAATGTTGTAATGAAAAACCCGCAATATTTACTGCTCTCTTTTTTGTTACTGAGCGGCAAACAAATCTGGATATACTTTGTTAACGTACGTAGGCACATTTTGATTGCAAGCAGAAGGAAATATTTTTGATGTTCCCTGAGTATTACCAAAGAACCAAGGAGGGTGTTCCCAAACTCAGAAACGATCTCGACAAGCAGTTTTCGATATTGGTTAATCAGGCATGGTATGAGTTGTCACATGTCCATTTGAAAAGCAGTCATATAAGCTTGACGAACAGCCTGATTACGCGGTCATTCAGAGTTGAATTCGCGTTAATTATTTTAGCTAACTTGAACTTTTTTAAAATTGCTAATTGAGAAATCGGAATTTTATAATCCTAGATAAGCCAACGCGGAATCCTAACCATCGCAATCCCCTCTCCCTCTTTTCTCAAAAGAGAACGTTAAACACTATATTTATGGACGAAGCTGACCCCGACAGATCAATGAATCAAATAAACATCAAAGCGAGTGCTTTTACCTTCATAGACCAGACTAGGCTTAGGGCCGGGAATGGCCTCGGACTTTCGCGGCCGTTTCACCACCACCCGTTTGCGTGCTGCAATTAAGGCCGCCTGCAACAGTGCCGCGTCATCTTCATCAGCACCGACCAGCGCACGGAACAACTGCATCTCTTTTTTCACTGCCGCGGCCTTGGTGCGTTCCGGATGCATCGGATCGACATAAACCACATCGGGCCGCTCTGCCTCATCCAGCTCAGTTAGATAGTGGCTGGCATCGGCGACTGCCAATGACATGCGAGCAACAATCTCGCGCACTTCATCCTCTTGTTCGGCCCGTTGCATGCCATCAGACAACAACTCAGCCACCACTGGTGAGCGTTCTATCATTTGCACCTGGCAACCCAGTTTGGCCAGCACAAAGGCGTCACGGCCTAATCCGGCCGTGGCATCGATGACCGTTGGAATTTTATCTTTTTTAACGCCCACGGCCTTGGCAATCAACTGACCACGACCGCCGCCAAAGCGACGCCGATGGCCCATGGCACCTTCAACAAAATCGACATAGACCGGGCCTGGGGCATCGGGACCAGTCTGCACCAGTTCAAGTCGTTCAGCGGTCAGGCGCAACATCAAGCCTGATTGATTCGACTCAACGGCCAACGGCAAGGCCAGACGTTCAGCCATAGCCTGTGCCTCTGGCGCACGACTATCGTCTGTGGCCGTCACGATCACTTTGTTTAAGTTAGTAGTCACTACAAAAATATTCCATCCTGCCTAAAGGTGCTTGTTATCAGCCCATATTCGGTCAACAATAAAACTTCAGTTTAAGAGGTTATTGAGTATGTCTGTCAAACCCGATCACATCAGCCGCAAGGGCATTCGCTTCATCGAATACGCTGGCTTGTTGATTATTACCATCGCCACCATTATCGCTGGTTTTCAGGAAATCATGCGCATGTTCAATGTCGGCGAGGTCACACTGGCAGACCTGTTATTGCTTTTTATCTATCTTGAAGTCGTTGCCATGGTTGGCGTTTATTTGGAATCAGGCAAGCTGCCCATACGAATGCCTATCTACATCGGTATTGTTGCCCTGGCCCGCTATCTGGCTCTGGATGCAAAAGCCATGGAGGACTGGAAGATCATCGCCGTCGCCTCAGCAATTGTGCTACTGGCTTTGGCTGTGTTGGCAATCCGTTATGGGCATATGAAACTGCCCTACTCAAACAAGACTGACTAGACCTCTGGCACATAATCGCGCCAGTCATGACGAGGATCACCAAAGCTGAAAAAGGGCGGATTAAGCAACGAGTCCTTGGTGTTATAACGTAAGGGCTGTAAATTCATATCGGTCAGTTGCCCGCCAGCCTCTTCGAGTATGCATTGCGCCGCGGCCGTATCCCATTCTGAGGTCGGGCCAAAACGGGCATAGATATCGGCCCGGCCCTGGGCCACATAACATGACTTGAGTGAACTGCCCAGTGACAGCACCCGGTAATCGTCAAAGAATTCCAGAAAGTTACAAAATACCGGCATCCGGTGCGAACGACTACCGGCAATGGTGATACTGCCACCATCCCACTGCCGCACCTGGAGCGGTTCAATATTCATGCCGCCCGCCTCAAAAAAAGCGCCACCACCTGCCACTGCCGAATAACAATCACGATTCACCGGCACCTGAATCACCCCTAATACCGAACGATGGTTTTCAATCAGGGCAATATTGACGGTGAATTCGCCATTACATTTTATAAATTCAC